>SAMEA3663299__coassemble_69_pt1 | contig 66099 bp, 30 predicted proteins | sample SAMEA3663299__metabat2_low_PE_003 | metagenome-assembled genome bin SAMEA3663299 (sample SAMEA3663299) | pig gut metagenome | biome: pig gut; feature: pig-associated habitat; material: faeces | place: China | collected 2013 | reverse complement strand
CGGATCGTGTGCAACTACTCCGACGCGGATTTCGAGTTTGAGAGCCAAACGGTCAAGCCGCTCGGGTACGTGGTGATCCGGTGATCAGATCCGGAGGGCCGGCGTCCTCGCCGGTCAAGTCAATGGCTTTACGCCTTTCCCGCTTCACCGCTTATTAACTTGACCGGCGAGGACGCCGGCCCTCCGAATCCCCCCCCTAATTCATAATTCATCATTCATAATTCATAATTAATAAAGATGCGCAGAGTTTTTTTTGCCATTTTGCTCCTTTTCGCCGCCAGCGTCGTTTCCGCGGCGGACTTTTTCGTCGAGTGCGAGTCCTTCAAAACGCTCGGGGGGTGGGTCGTGGACCCGCACTCCATGCCGCAGCTGGGCTCCTCGTACGTGATGGCGCACGGCTACGGGAAACCCGTGGCGGACTGCGTGACGAAAGCCCGGTTTTACGAGCCGGGAACGTACATGGTCTGGGCTCGCACCCGGGACTGGACGGCGGTCTGGCGCCGTGGGACCCCCGCGGGAAAATTCCAGATCTTCGTCGGGGAAAAGGCTCTTCCTGAAATCCTCGGCACGAACGGCGAGCCGTGGGCGTGGCAGAAGGCCGGGACCGTCCAGATCACGGACGAAAATCTGAATCCCGAGATCCGGCTGCACGACCTGACCGGGTTCAACGGTCGGTGCGACGCGCTTTACTTCACGACCGACGCCGCGTTCACGCCTCCAAACGACCCGCAGGCGATGGACGCTTTCCGCCACGCGAAAACCGGGATCACTTTGAAAAACGCGGAGGAATCTTACGACCTGATCGTGGTCGGCGGCGGAATGTCCGGCATTTGCTCCTCCATGGCCGCGGCCCGGCTCGGTCTGAAGGTCTTGCTTCTGCAGGACCGCGACGTTCTGGGCGGCTGCAACAGTTCCGAGGTCCGCGTCAGTCTGGGCGGCCGCATCCACATCGCGCCGTACCCGATGCTCGGAAACCTCGTTTACGAGATCCAGCCCCTGCACGGCTCCGGCGGGACGTACTCCGCGGAGTTTTACGAAGACGCGCGGAAAGAGATCCTTTTCCGCCGTCCGAATACCGGATGCAGGCTCCTCCTGCGCGAGCACGTGTACGCGCTGGAAATGGACCCCGAGCGCCCGAAACGGATCAAGGCGGTCCTCTCCCGAAATACGTACACGGGGGCGGAGACCCGGTTCACCGCGCCGCTTTTCGTGGACGCGACCGGAGACGCGGTTCTGGCCCGAATGGCCGGCTGCGAGGTGATGTACGGCCGCGAGGCACGCAGCAAATTCAACGAGATCAACGCTCCAGTCGAAGCCGACCGGCAGGTCATGGGGCACTCGGTCCTCTGGTACGCCCGCAAACGCGAAACTCCCGCGCCGTTCCCGGACATTGACTGGGCGATCCCGTTCGACGAAAGCTCCGTCTATTACATTCGCGGCGGCGACTGGGAGCAGGAGGCGGGCCAGTACCGCGACATGGCCGAGGAAACCGAGTACATTCGCGACTACGGCCTGCTGAGCATTTTCTCGAACTGGAACTTTGTGAAGAACCACTCGCTGAGGAAGGCGGAATTCGAGTACGACGAGCTGGACTGGGTCTCCCCGATCGGCGGAAAACGCGAGAGTTACAGAACGGTCGGCGACCACGTGCTGACGCAGAACGATCTGGAAAATCACGTCGCGTACCCGGACCAGACCGCCACGATCACGTGGGACATTGACCTCCATTTCCCCGACCCGGCCAACGAGGCGAAATTCGGCGAGCCGTTCCGGTCCTGCGCCTACCACCGGGGTTTCGGGGAACCTTACGCCGTCCCGTACCGGTGCCTGTACGCGAGGGACTGCGAAAATCTTTTCCTGGCCGGGCGGCACATCAGCACGTCCCACGTGGCATTTGCGGCGGTCCGCGTGATGCGCACGCTCGGGATGCTCGGCGAAGTGGTCGGCATGGCGGCGGCCATCTGCCACGAACACGGCGCTCTTCCGCGCGATGTTTACACGCAGCACCTCGACGAACTGAAAGAAAAAATGAACGCCGGCGTCCCCCTCACGCCGCTCTACCACACGGGTTCCACCGGAATGCACGAGGCGTACCACTTCAAGGATCTGGGCTGGATCCGCATCTCGCCGACCCCCACGCCAAACCTAAGCGACCGCGTGAAATCCGCCATCAAGGCGATCGGAATGGTCCACCGGAACGAGCACCCGGAACTCCGCGAGAAGAAAGACCTCCCCGTGATCATCGTGGAGGCGGAAACGCACATCACGCCGAAAGAAACCGTGGAAAACGACCTGGTCCTGAACTGCGGCCAAATCTTTTTGGAAGGCGGAAATCTGGATTTGATGCAAACGATCGCGCTCACCCAGGGGACGCGCAACACGCTGAACACGGCGGAGAAAACGACCACGTCGGTTTATTGGCCGATCAACTCCGTGCCGTGCGACCAGGAGGGTGGGGAAAGCTGCGCCCACTGCCACGAAAAACTGGATGAAAAATCGACCGGGACCCTCGTGAAAGCCGGAGCCGGAACGCTCGATCTGCGCGGTGGCGTGCTGAACCTCGGCGAGAATCTCGACGTTCAGGCCGGGACGCTCATCCTGGGCGGGGAGAAAAACGAAAGCTCCGAGATCCGCACGGGAAATATTTACCTGCGTCCCGGCGCGACGCTGAAATTCAACGCCCGGAACGCGCTGGGGATCTGGACGTTCGAACGCCGCACGCTCCCCGCCGTTTTGGGGATCCATTCCGCCCGGGTGGAAGCGCCGTCCGGAACGCACGTGAATCTCGGCCCCGTGGAAATGGTAGCGGGAACGATCACCAGCGCCCCGCAGGACCCCGGTTCCCCCGAGATCGGAAACTTCTGCTTCGCGGGAAAAGTGACGTCGTACGGCAAATCGGAGATTTCGGCGGCCCGGATTTCATTCCGCGATGACGGCGCCTCCGTCAACCACGAAAGCGGAACGTTCGACGTGCCCGAAGCCGGGGACGTGCTGACGATTTCCTCCGCCCTGATTCCGTTCCGAAATGGCCGTTTGACCAAACGCGGGGCCGGAACGCTGCTTCTGACGGGAAAGTGGGAGTCCACCATTTCGCTCACGGTCGATTCGGGAACGGTCCGGGTCACCGGCGACGCTCGGATCATGGACCTGAAACTCGGGAAAGACGCAGTCCTGATCCTGGAATCGGCCAAAAGCGAGATTTTAGGCAAAAAAGAGCTGGACCCCAGCGCGAAAATCGTCAGGAAATGAAGCCAATGAACTCTGAATTCTTCCAAATTTCCGATTTGACCTGTGTCCGGGGCGGAAAAACGATCCTTTCGGGGGTTGGTTTCCAGCTTCAGAAGGGGGATTTTACGGCCTTGCTGGGCCAAAACGGAGCGGGAAAATCCACACTTCTGAAGTGTATCATGCGGCTCCTGTCCGCCGAGGCTTCTTTTCACGCGGCCTTTGAAGGGCGTAATCTGGCAGAACTCTCCGCTCGTGAACTGGCTCAAAAAATCGTGTACGTGCCGCAGGTACAGACACAAAATTTCCCGTTTACGGTCCGTGAATTCATCGAAGCGGCCCGTTACGCGCACCAGTCGCCGTGGAGTGTTTTGACCTCAGCCGACCGGGCACTCTGCGAGAAAGTTCTGACCCAGACCGGTCTGGATGAGTTCGCGGACCGGTCCCTTTCCACCCTTTCCGGCGGTGAGCTTCAGCGCGTCTGGCTGGCTGGCGCCCTGGCGCAGAACGGCAAGATACTGCTCCTTGATGAAGCGTTCTCCCAAATGGATTATCGAAACCGGACGGAAATTTTTGCTCTGCTCCATCAACTGAACTGTGAAGAAGAGAAAACGATCCTCTTCATCACGCACGAGATCAACGAGGCGGTCCAGAACGCCAATCGAATTCTGGGGTTAAAGGCCGGAACGCTCATTTTTGACGGATCAACCGCCGAATTCCTGGCCGAGGACTGGCCGGAAGCGATTTTTGAAACGTCTTTTTTACGAATCCCGCACCCGGACCTTCCCTTTCCGGCCGTGCTTCCAATCAAGCAATTAAACGAAACGCCATGAAAAAACACTCCATTCTTTTTTTCCTTTTCCTCACGCTGGCGGCGGCGCCGCTGGTTCTGGCGCAGACGCGGGCCACGTCGGACCCAAACGGGTGGCGGCCCGTCAAGGAACCCGGCTGCGGCGGGTGGATGACCTCCGTGGAAGTATCGCCGTTCGATTCGAAGCACATTTTGGTCGGCGGCGACATGCTGAGCATCGGCCTTTCGTACGACCGCGGCGAAACGTGGGAGCCGGTCTTCGGGCTTTATGCCGTTGAGATCGGTGACACGATGTTCCACCCGTCGGACCCGCAGACGGTCTGGGCGGGGACCATGAGCGGCCCGTACAAAAGCACCGACGGCGGGAAAACCTGGGTCGAAAAGCGCAGCGGTTTCCCGCAAATTGCCGAGTACGCCTACAGCGCGCCGATCGAAAAAGTCCTTTTCGACCCCAACGACGAAAACCACCTTTTCGCGTTTGGCGGCTCGAGCCGACGCTGGAACGGAAGCGCCGGGAAGCCGCTCTGGGGCGCAGTCTGGGAAAGTCACGACGGCGGCGAAAACTGGGAAATGGCGTCGAAACTCGACCGGAATATTGTGAGCGCGACCTTCGCGGCAGGCTCCTCGAAAATCCTTTTCGCCGCGGTTTCAGACCTCGGGATCTTCCGGAGTGCGGACGGCGGGAAAACCTGGGAGAAAGCCTCCGAGGGCCTTCCGCACGGAGCCGTGGAGCGAGTCGTCGCGCATCCGACCGACCCGAAAATTTTGTGGGCCAGCCTGAATTCCTGCCCGCAGAAAAACGAAGACGGAACGCCGGCGCAGTGCCTCCCGGGCGGGATCTTCAAAACGACCGACGGAGGAAAAACCTGGTTCGCCTGCAACGAGGGCCTGAAGATCCACGCCACGGCCAACCCAAACCTCACGGCCCGGTTCAAAGCGTTTTGCGTCGCGCAGTCCAACCCGGACGTTCTGTACACAAACGACTCGGCCTGGAACGGGGCCAAATTTTACCGGTCGGACGACGGCGGGAAGTCGTGGCGCGTCATTCTGGCCCACGAAATGAACGGCGTGAAACGACCGGTCAAAATCGCGTACCCGAGCGGTTACGGCGTGACGGTTTTGAGCGTCAACCCGAAAAACGAAAATGAAGTTTACGGCGCGGGAGCCGAAACGATCTTCGCCTCGGCGGACGGCGGCGAGACGTGGAAAGACCTCACGAGCGAGCAGGTCCCCGACGGCACGGACTGGACGTGGAAAGGGCGCGGCTACTCGGGTCTCTGCACCATGGCGTTCCGGTTCGACCCGTACCACGAGGGGCGCTCCGTGCTCATGGCGATGGACGCGGGAAAGTGCTGGGAGTCGAACGACTTCATGAAATCGTGGTCGTACCACGGCCAGAAACCCCAGCCGTGGGGCGGCGGAAACGACGCGTGCTTCTCCAAAGACGGCACGGTTTACGTGACCACCGGCCAAGGCGGGAACTCCGGAAACGTCCTGAAAGGCGGCCTGAACCAGCCCGGGCCGTGGGAGCCGCTCGCGGTGGAGGGAAGTGGACTGCCAGACGGAAAATCCTGCGTGGCCACTGGGGTTTTCGTCTCGCCAAGCGACTCGGCTCGCGTCTGGGTCATTTTCGGTGGGAAGCTTTTCCGGTCGAAAGACGGCGGTCAGAAGTGGGAACTCGTGAGCGATTCCGACTCATTCGGCTGGATCGCGCCCGTACCCGGTAAAGAAAAAACGTTTTACGTCTCGGGAAAGACGGGGCTTTGGTTCACCCGAAACGGGAAAGATTTCACGTGCGTCGGCGGGCCCAAAGTCGCGGGAAGGATCTGCGTCGATGCGCGTGGACGCGTCCTTCACACGCCGTTCCACGCCGCCTGGCAAACCCGCGAGGGGGGCCTCTGGCGGTATGACCCGAGCCAGCCGGAAGACGCCCGATGGACCAAACTTTACGACGATCCGACGCACGCCTGCGCGGTCTGCCCGGTGGCTCACCCGGAAAAGCCGGAAACGATCGTGCTCGTTTTCGCCGATCATCCGTTCCACGACCACATCTGGTGCGAGCCGGTGAAAGTTTCGACCGACGACGGGAAAACGTGGCGGAGCATCTCCGACGGTCTGCCGACCCTGCGCGCCGAGTGTGCCGCGTTCAACCCGTTCGACCCTGAGGAACTCGTGGTGGGAACGGGCGGCTGCGGGTTCTTCGTCCGCAAAGGGCTTTAAAACAAAAACCCGAAACTGACCGAAAAGGCCATTTGCCGAACCAGTCCCACTTCCACCCTTAATTTAAACACGGATTTCCACGGATTCAAAGGATTTTCACGGATTTTTAAAGAAAGAGGTCAAAGTCTTTCCAAAAAAATCCTTTTCATCCCTTTAATCCGTGGAAATCCGTGTTTAAATGAAATTCGGAAGCGGTGACGGTTGAGCGATCTTAAACCCGGCCCCCTCAAAGCGGGAGCCGCGCTTTTACTTCTTGATCATCTGCACGCCGTCCACCAGGACGTAGCCGTCCACGCCCTGATTCGTCAGCGTGACGGTCGCGGGGCCTTTCTCGAAGCGGAACGTTCCGAGGACCTCAAACGGCGGGTCGGACTGCTCTTTCTGGTTCACCTTGAAACTCTTCACGCCGTCCGCCGTGGCGACCTCCACCGGAACGTTCGTCGCTCGGTTCCCGTTCGTCGGGTAGATCAGGCGCACTTCGTAGTTTCCCGCTTCAGGAACTTCCAGCGTAAAGACCGCCTTGAGCTTGCCGTCCTTCACCCCGTCGGAGTGGTGGTAGCCTTTCCCAAGGCGCGGGGAGCACACGTCGTTGAACTTCCAGTCCCCCGTGAGTTCCGCGTCTTCGTCGTCCACGACGATCCCCGGCAGTTTGTCGAGCTGCATGTGGTACTTCGCGGGCCTGAGTTCTTTTTCGATCACCTGCTTGTCGGCGCGCAGACGGGCGGCGAGTTTTTCGTAATCAACGTCCTGCACGTCCTTCCCGTCTTCGATCGCGAAACAGGCGGCGGTCGCGGCGCTCTGGCCGAGGATCATGAAAACCGGCTCCATGCGGATCGAGCCGTACGCGATGTGCGAGCTGGAAACGCAAACCGGCACGAGGAGGTTCACGCACTCGGCCTTTTTCGGGAGGATCGTTCCAAAGTCGATCGGGTATGCGCCGCCCGGGCCGACTTCCACGTCGCCCTCATTCCATACGACCGGCTTTCCTTCCGCGTTCAGCTTCACGTACCGCTGGCAGTGGTGCGAGTCCATATTGTACGAGCCGAAACCGATCGGGCGCTCTACCGGCGTGATGCGGCAGCAGTGCAGTTCCGTGTGTACGAAGTCGCTCACCATGCGGCGCCCCTCACGGACGTAAATTTTGTGCCCGATGTGGCGCGTGTCGGGGAATTCATCCTTTGCAAGCCCCAGATCGCCGTACGCTTTCCGAACGTTTTCCGGAACGCGCGGATCGTTTTGGAGCGTCCACATCAGGCCCATCTGCCAGTCCTCGTGCGCCTTGCAAATGCGCTCGCGCTCCGCATCATCGGCCTCGATGTAGTCGTAGTTCTGCCCGATGAAGTCGTGCGAGACCGGCCCTCCGTTATTCGTGTCGGTCTTGCCGTTCGGCATCTGGGAAATGATCATCAGGAACCGCTGCCCCGCCTCGACCGAGCGCAGGAACAGCTCGTAGTTCTTCGGGTCGTAATTTTCCGGCTTGGGGAACGGAACACGGTTTTCCGGCACGCGCGTCATGCAGAGCCGGTAGCAGTACGCCTGGATCCTCGCGTCCCCGGTTCCATCTTCGTCCACGGTCTCGTTGATCTGCGGCAGAAGCCCGCTTTCCGGTTTGCCCGGGATCACGTACGGATCGACTTCGTGCGGCGGAGCGAACTGGTGGTAACGCGCCTGCGCCACCTGCACACCGTTGAGCGTCTCGCCGTACTGGTCGTTCGACTCGCGCCCCAGCGTGTAACTGACGCCGGCCGCGGCCATCAAGTCGCCCTCGTAGGTCGCGTCGATGAACATTTTGCCGCAGTAGATCTCGCCGTTCGTCATGCGGATCGCGGTGATTTTTGCGCCATCTTTAGTCACACAGTCCTTTTTCATCCGGTCGAGGTAGCGGCCGCGGAAGACCGGGATCTCATTTTCCTTCACGAACTGGTCAAAAATCATTTCCGCGACGTGCGGCTCGAAAACCCACGCGCTTTCGTCCTGATTATCGAACCCGCGGCCCCCCTGGCCCGGCATTCCCAAATTCGGGATTCGGGTCCAGTTCCACGATTCGGGCTTCTGGTAGTGGACCCAGAGCCGGTGGTAAAATTCATGAGCGATCCCGCCAATGACGGAGCGGTCGCCCGAGTCGGTTGCGCCCAGGCCCGCGGAGGAAAGGCCTCCGAGATGGACGTCGGGGCAGACGATCACGGCCGAGTGCCCCATACGCCGGGCCTGAACCGCCGCGGAAACGCCCGCGCTGGACCCGCCGTAAACCACTACATCATAAACTTCCTGCGCGTAAAGCGGGATCGTGACCAACAGAAAAAAGAGGGTGAGGAAATGTTTCATCGAAAAACCTTTCAGATTTGGAGGGCGGCGTTTTGGACGCACCAAAAAATATTGCGGGGACGACGCTTCCAGCGTCGTTTTCTGGAGTGCGGCAATACAGAAGCCGGAGGCTTCCTTTGCCGCTTTCACTTAGCGGTCGAAAAATATTACGACGAAAAAAGGTTTTCGCGAGGAAAACGTCCAGTGCGCTTCAGCGGCAAACACCTCTTCAAGGTGGTATTGCCGCAAGGGAAAGCGATGAATGTCGCTGCGCGACTGTATCATCGTACTCCACAAGACGACGCTGGAAGCGTCGTCCCCGTAAACATTACTTTCTCAGTTTACCACAAATCCCATCCCTTCGCAACCCCCCACCCCTTGAAAAAAAAGGAAACTCTGATAAACTTTATATTATGCGCACTTTGTTTTTATTAATAATATTGTTCCTCGCGGTCGTTATAACCGCGCCGTTTATTGGTCCGGCGGCGGAGCCGTGGGTCTTTTGGTCGCTCCGAGTCCCTCGGATACTTTGTGCGCTTGTGACCGGCGGCGGGCTGGCCGTTGCCGGGCTGACGTTTCAGGCCCTTTTTCGGAATCCTCTGGCCACGCCGTTCACGCTCGGGACGGCCAGCGGCTCGGCGCTCGGCGCGACACTGCTTCTGGCGCTTGCTCCGGGAGCCGCCCTTCCATTTTGCCCCATTCTTGCGATTTCGCCGGTCGTTTTTGCAGCTTTTTTGGGCGCTTTAACCTCATTGGCACTGATTTTCACCCTCGTACGCGTTTCCAGCCGAACCAGCCCCACGGACGTTCTGCTCGCCGGCGTGGCGGTCAGTTTTCTTTGTTCGAGCCTCATCATGCTTTTACAGTACCTCTGCGACCCGACGCAGACCGTGCGGATGCTGCGCTGGACGATGGGCGGGCTGGACGGCGGAGGCGGGTACGTTCCCGTCCTGACGCTTCTTCCGTGGGTTTTGATCGCGAGCGGCGTTCTGGCGTGGCATTGCCGCGAGCTGGACCTCTTCAGTATGGGTGAGGAACTCGCTCAGGCGCGCGGAGTCGCAGTTTCACGGGTTCAAACGCTTCTGCTCGTCACCGCTTCTTTTATGGTCGCGGCGATCGTTTCGGTTTGCGGCCCCATTGGATTCCTCGGGTTGATGGTCCCGCACATCATGCGGCGCCTCGTCGGAGCGCGGCACGTAATTCTGGTTCCCGCAGTCTTTCTCGGTGGGGCCATACTATTAATACTGTGCGACACATTCGCCCGAACCGTGATTTTTCCGGACGAAATCCCGGTCGGGATCCTTACGGCCCTTCTGGGTGGCCCGTTCTTTTTGGCGATTTTTGTAAGAAAGTAAGCCCAGCCGGCTTAAACCTTTATTTAAACGGCCCATCCGGTAATCGCGTACGGAAAAAATAATCAAAACACGGTCAGGTCCAGAGTATGATGCTTTTATCTCACGCGGAGATGCGGAGTTTATGGTTAGGAAGGTTTGGGACCCGCATAACCGTTGATAATTCGCACATCCCCATACTCTGACCCTCCGCGTCTCCGCATCTCCGCGTGAGTTCTGAAATAAAAGCTTGACTTTCGCTGGATTTTGAGAGTTTTCTTTTTGCTTTAATCAATTATTTCCCTCTTTCACAAAATATTTCGAGAAAAATTTCCGTCCTATCTCTCCCAAACTCTCCATTTTTCGCCGAAATAATCGGAAAAAGCAAAAAAACCGAAAAAATCGTCAAAGTTTACCAAATTGATTCAATTAGTGAAATCATTCTTACCGATATAAAATACATAACCAGAAAATATTGGGACTAGTTCGAGAATCCCATTCTGGCTTTCAGGGTAGTTTTCCAGTGTAGGAAAGCAAAACTGAGAGGTTTTAGGAATTGGTAATTCTCGAAGCAATTGTAATCCGAGGTGGAAAACAATGCTAAACAACACATTGAAAACAATCGTTGCGGCAATTGTGCTCATGGGACTGAGCATCTGCTGCACCCCGGCATCCGCTCAAATCAGCGATGCCCAGATCTGGGATGTCCAGACCGCTAATGACTACTCGGGTGGTCATTACGAAAATGACGGTTTCTTCTTTGGAGCTGAAGGGCTTTACTGGGCGCTTCCCAGTCCGAAGAGCGGCCTGGTCGGCAACGAGAATGCCGAAGGCGCTACAGCCTACAAGCTCGATTGGACTGTGAGAAACAATTCTTCACAGTGGTTCATCGTGAATCAGCAGAGCGGTGATGATGACGATGACGATGACGACGATGACGATGACGACGACACGAACAACACTGGCAGCGGCAAAACTGCAGGTTACAACATCGTTGACGGCGACGGCAAATCGTCCACGGTCAGAGAAGCGATTGTCTATGGATACCAGATTCTTGGAGATCCGAACTTCAAAGACCTTGCTGATGACCAGTACGGTCCCATGGGAATCGTAACCATGACCACGCAGCACAACACCTGGAATACGAGTCTGCTCGATACCAAGTTTCAGGTTGGTCAACGTTACAACTTCGGATTTATGAACGGCCATAATGGGTGGGAATGTCAGGTCTTTACGATCGGCGGCAACAACAGCTACTCCGGTACGAATGTCCAGGTTGGTTTCAACGATACGATGACAGCCCACGACGGTTATGGCAACAATTACCTCAAAGGGATCATCCTCAACACCTCCACCAAAGACACCTGGCACGACTGCCACACGGAAACCCGGTATGCTTACCAGGTAGGTGGTGATGATGACGACGACAGTCAAGTCGTACAAACCCAGGACCTTTATGTTGACCGTATGCTGGTCCAGTTCAACGATGCTGAAATGTGGGATGACATTGACACCTGGGGAGTTGAACTCAACTATCTCCACCGTGCTCACGCAACTCGTATCGGAATGTTTGAACTCGGCCTTGGTGTCCGCTATATGAAGTGGAATGAAGAGTTCGGATTCTGGGGCGGAAGCCACGGCGCAAGCGGAAACGGCGAGATTTATACCCCGAATTTCCTTGACGATACAAGCATCAAAACCGAAGCAGACAACAACCTGGTTGGTCCTCAAATTGGCCTGAGATGGTCTCGCAACACCGGACGCTTCGGAATGGAAATCCTCGCCAAATTCACTGCGGCCTACAACGCCCAGAAAATCACCAACAACGCCTGCCTTGGCTCGAATGGTTACGTCAACGGAATGTGGGGCCCGAACAGCATGTACGAATCCACCAACAACAGCACCAGCGGCTCCGACAACGACCTCAACATCAAATCCGTTTACTACTACGCTCCGAACATCGGCGCAAGCGGAATCAGCGGATACAGCCGTCAGTCCTATGACACCTTCACTCCGGTTGCTGAATTGGGCGTCAAATTCAAGTTCGACCTGACGAACAAAATCAACCTCCACGTCGGCTGGTCTGGAATTTACGCCGGAAACATCGCTCGCCCGAGTGGAATGACGGACTACTCCCTCGACAATACGACGGGTGGCTCAGTCCTCGGAATCAAACAGGATGGTGATCACGAAAAGAACGTCTTCATGCACGGCTTCGTCTTCGGACTCACCCTGAATCGTTAAGAGACTCAATGTGCGGGGGCGTCCCAACCCCCCTGGTTCCCCGGGCTGAGTTCCACAGCCCGGGTTTTTGACCGTATAAAAATTTCGGGAAAAAACAGGAACCACTGAATCTGGGACAAACCAGACATTGAGCCTCTTTTGATAATAACACTGGAAAAAGGCTTCATTATGAAAATGAAAGAATGGGACGTCTGTCCCGAATGCGGCGCAAGACGAATCGTAGTCTGCCGATACTGCAACACCATAGGCGATAATTTTCCCCTGGCGGATCTTGATTTGATCCTGCCGGCAGAACACGCGGAAAATGTCGCGGAAAACTACAATACCGAAGAAGATACGTACGACGATGGGGAAGAAGTCTCTATCGCCGCGAAGTCGTTTCTTGCGACCTCTCTTGGTTCAGCGTTCGGCGGAGGCGGGGCCTCGATCCAGACGGTTCCCTCGGAAGAATCCGAAGAAACTGATCATGAACACAAACATAAATGCGGCGGTCAATGCCATTGCTCCCATGAAATGGTGAAACTCACCAAGCCGATCGATGACGCGCCCGAAATTGACGAAGACACGGAAGAGTATCCTCTCGCGGTCCAATGTCCCTGCTGCGAGGAAGTTCTCTATCCACAATTCCTGAATGTCTGCCATAAGTGCGGTTATGAGTTTGAAGATGGTATCGATGAAGAAACCATTCCCAACGCGCACTTCTACGTTCCTGGAGAGTATGGCTCCAAAGAAGATGAAGACGAAGAAGACGAAGATCAACCCGGTGCGGCTGGCTGCTGCGTGCTGCTTCTCGCGGTAACAGTTATGAGTTTAGCCTGGAAATTCTTCTCTTAAAAGTCGGTCATACACAGGAGCGCCGCCCCAACCGGCGGCAATCCGGAAAAACGGTCAAAATTGCTCTTGCTTTTTATCTGAAAATCGGTTATTTTATTCTCGTATAGAATCACAAATTCTCATTTTGAAACAAGGAAGTCGATCGTGACCCTTAATTTTACGCATAAAATCGTCGCGGCCCTCACCTGCGTCCTGTTTTTCAGCGGCTGCAGTTCCTTCACTGCGAATAACTACAATGCCGAAGGAGTGCGGATGCTTGCGGCCAATCGACCGGAAGACGCCTTGGACTGTTTCGAACGAGCCAAGCAGGCCGACCCGCAGAACCCCGACACGTACTACAATTCCGGTGTCGTGTATCATCAGCGAGCGATTGAGACCGGCAACGAGCAGGATTTTCAGATGGCCAAATACTGCTACGAGCTGTGCCTCGAACGCCAGCCGTACCACGTGGAGTGTAACCGCTCTCTTGCGACCCTGTACTGTGACATCGGCCAGGACGAAAACGCGTTCAAGCTCGTGGAAGAGTGGGTGGATCGTCAGCCCTCCTCGCCCGAACCGAGGATCGAGCTGGCCCGCCTGTACGACGAACACAAACAACTCGACCGTGCCCGCGACTGCCTGAACGATGCGGTGGCGATCGACAGTCACAACACTCGCGCCTATACCGCTTTGGGAAGCGTCCGGGAAAGAATGGGCGATAATGAATCGGCTCTGGCGGCGTATGAACACGCGCTGGCGTTGAATCCGTACCAGCCGGAAATCCAGAACAAAGTCACGTCCCTGCGTTACGCGGTACCCGAACAGGGCGCCAGACCCATCACCCCGCAGGAAAATGGCATCGACCCGAACGGCAAAGAAATGATGGCCACCAAACCGGATGATGGCACGACGACGAAATAAGTTAGGAGTTAGGAGTTAGGAGTTGGAAAGCCTTCGGCTTTTTATAGGACGAAGTCTTTCTGAAACCAACGTTACGCGCCAGCGCAATTCCTAACTCCTAACTCCTAATTCCTAACTGTTCGAAAGAACCTCCAGTGCGCGGCGGCCCGCTTCGTCCGGATCGTCCAGGTAGGGGTAAAGCTCCACGGTGACCCAGCCGGTGTAGCCCGTCGCCTTGATCGCGGAGAGGATCGGGCCGAACTCGATAGCGCCTTCGCCGGGGATCAGATGGTGGTGAACTCGCTCGGCCGAAATGTCTTCAATGTGGTAGTGACGGGTCTGTGGTGCCAGACGCGGGATCCACGTCACCGGGTCGTCTCCCACGCAGAAAGCGTGCCCAATATCGAAATTCAGCCCGATGGCCGGCGAGTCGATCCGGCTCATAAATTCTTCGTACTGCTCGAATTTCTCGATGAGCAAAAGCGGCTCCGGCTCGATCAGGAGACCGACGCCGACCTTCTCCGCCCGCTCGACGCACGGCATAAACTCGTCGTAAAAAAGCCTTGCGCCCTGTTCCCAGGTCATTCCCTCGGGAAGCGGCCCGCCCGGTTCCGTCTGGATGTTCTTCGCGCCCAGCTCCGCCGCCAGATCAAGACACCGCAGCGTGTGCTCCCGCCGCAGCGCCCGGTACGGAGCGTACGGCTCGATCCAGGACGGGTACCAGAACGCCTGCCTCACATCGGCGACCGCGTTCATCATGAAAGCGTTGATGTTCGAGATTTCGAGGTGGTTCTCCGCCAGACATTCGCGAATGTGAGCCTTCTGCTCCGGCAAAAGACTCACCGGCCAGGCGTGCGGAACGTCCGCGAGCAGTTCGAGGCCCGTGAACCCGATCCGCGCAATGCGCCGGCACGTCTCGGCAATGGAAAACTGACGGTAAGCGTTGGTACTGTATGCGAATTTCATGGGAAACAAGGGGCGATGCTTTCAGGGATGGTAAGGTATCAATTTCACCTCGTGTTTTGCGGGGTAGAACGTTTATGCAGGCCGGATTGTTAGTCCGTTGAGGAGATGACAGAGAAGATCCTCTGCCGGCTAAAATCCTTGTCTGATGATGATTATTATAGCGCAAAATATCAGGTTGTCAAGCCGTATGGCTCGCAGGATTTTGAGGTTTGGCATTTGATGGGCAGAATTCCGGAAAAAGACCCGCAGACGTGCAGACATGTGCGGGCCTTGAACCGTCTTAAGTGAAAGATCGGTTGTCAAGAAATATCAATTTGACATTATCTCCCATCCTGTACATTATCAGCGCAGTCGAGAATCGGCCAGACCAGCTCACCACGGTCCTGGGCCTCGGCGTCCCGAAACGCACCGTAGCGCGGCGCGTTCGCGTCCATCCAGAGGATGAATTTGTGACGCAGTTCCGGCGTCACGTGCTCGCGGTGGTTTTCATCGTTCAAAATCTTCGTAAGCTCGGAAATCGACGAGCCGAACCGTCCCGGAATGGAGCGTGAACCGCCGTGGTTTGGTTGGGTCACGGCCCCGCGCATCCCGCCCGCGAACGAATAGACGTACGGCCGAAGCGCCTCGTAATTGAGCGTCTGCGGCCCCTTTTTCTCCGCGACGTGGCACGGCGTGCAGGACTGATCAATCTCGCCCTGAAGAAATCTCACGAACGCGATCGGTTCCACCGGCCCGCACTCGGGCTGGAGCGTGGACGGCTCACGCAGAAACGCGGTCGGAACGCTCGTCTCGGTACGCACGGATTCGGTCGTTGGCTCGTGGCAGCCGGTGCAGACCAGTTTCTCACCGGGATGGACGAATGTGACCGCCCTCATCGTGGCGACCGCCTGGAAATTCGCGTCGAGCGTCTGGAAGAGGAGCTGCTTCCCGGGTGGCGCCTCGAAGAAAACGCTTCCATCCGCTTCCACCGGCACGACCCCCAGCGGGATGCGCGGCGTCGTTTCGACGAAGTACCCGATCATCGGAACATTCATCCACGGGTTCGGTTTTGGAACGACCTGAAGCACGCGCAAATACTTGATCGGGCGGTCTTTCGGAAGCGGCAGATCGCAAATATTCACGTTGGAAACGCCGATAAAAGCGCGCTGGTCCTCGGAGCGGTGGTCCTCGCCCTGGGCCGTCTGCTGCGGGATCACCGGCGGCGTGAAGCGTGCCCGGACCGGCATCGGCTCGGAAAGACGAAGGCGCGGGTCGTAATTGATCGGGAGCAGTTCACGTTCGCAAACCAGTTCCTCGTTCCCGAAAATGTCGAGCACGATCAGATCCTCCCACGACGTGCAGAGGAACGTCTGCTCGTCCAGGGGCCACGGTGCGCCGTAGCGGTACTGGCCCCGATCGAGGTCTTCGGACTCGGGGAACGGCGTGTACGGCGTCACGCGGCGGACCTGGCTCATCTGATTGTCGTTCGGGATGCGAAGGTCCAGCAGGCAGATGGAACCAAACGTTTCGCCGTGGTGCGGCGCGGCGGTGAACACGTATTTGTACGAGCCGGGAATCGCGCGGATCTGCATCTCGGTCATCGGAAGGCCCGATTTAGAGTCCGCGCATTTGCCCATGCGGTGATCGCCGTGGAGGTCATAAATTCCCGTCCGGACCACCTCGGAAAGCCCCTGGACCCGCTCGGATTCCGGGACAGGCTCCTGGAACGTTTGCCACGGGAACGGGTAATTGCCGTGCGGGGCGCGCGGGTTCCGGCCGTCCGGGGCGCACGTCCAGAAGTTCGAGCCGAGGCAGTTTTCGCGGTCCGTGTAGTCCCACCGTGTATAGACGAGCATCCCCGAATTATCGACGGACGGCTGCCACTCGGACGTTTCAAAAAAGCTGATCGGGTAAATGTCCGACCCGTCCGGCTTGCAGCTGTGCAGGACGCTCGTCGTGACTTGGAGCCTCGCGTCTTCCCCGAAGCAGCGGATGAACCCGCCTCGACGTTCCGAGCAAAAGACCAGCCGACCGGATGGAAGGACGCAAACGTCGAAATCGTTGTACGGACTGTCGGTCAGCATCCGGATCCCCTTTTCCGGCGCGTCGATCTCCAGGCTGAAAAGGTTCCAGGTCGTTTGAGGCGACCAGAACCAGCGGTGGTTTTGACTCTCGCAGTATGAAAAGTAGAGGGTTTTTCCGTCGAAGCTCAAGTCCGGCGTGTAGAACGCTCCAATGTTGAGTTCCTGCCCGGTCAGACGGCGATTCGTGACTTTGCGCCCGGCGGTGAGGTTTTGGATCTTCGGGTTCGGGCCGCGCCAGCCGGAGATCGTGAACAGACCGCCGCCGTGCAGCGTGTTGAAGCCGTAAACCTGCGTCGCGAAGTGGCCGCCCATCAGGTCCGAGTTGAACTCGTTCGTCAGCCGCGAGCCGGAATAGGAAGCGCGGGCCAAAAACGCGATCCGGTCGATCTGGGCCAGCTTCGGGTCGGAAAGCATCAGGTTCCGCCGGACCGCCGCCGCCGCGAGGAAAAGCGCGTCAAGAGTTTCGAGCGTTTCGTCTGCGGTTTCGCCCGACGCGAGGCTATTTTCCAGCTGGTCTTTAAGCGTCTGAAAATCTTTTCGGGCCGAATCGTCACCAAGGCCGGACTCGAGCAAGGCCCCGATCCGCCTCACGAGGGGCTGCGCGGGGTGGGTCTCCTCCGGGAAAACCAGCGCGTGACGGTTGGCCGTCTGTTCCGCCGCGCCCCGAACCGGGCATTCATGACCGACCCGGGCCTGAAGATCGGCGTACTGCTCGCCCCAGAAGGCCAAAACGCCTGGGCGGAACTGCTCGGCTTTCACGCTTTGAAGCCGGAAACGGTCGATGGCCGCGCGGAGTTCATCGGCCGTGAAAACGCGGGTCGGAACGTTTTTCGCAGGCTTTCCCGTCGGTTCCGGCAGGCCACTGGGGAAGGCGGTCGGGAAAAGCCGATCCAGCTCGGCAAGACTTCCGCCCGATTTGAAAATTTCGGGGTTTTTGGCCGCCAGCGCCGGCGAAAGCGTCATTTTTACGGGCTGGGAGTGCGCCGCCAAGCGCTCGCGAAGCTGCTCGAACGTGCACGTCTCGCCGGTCCCCGCGGGGTGAATCTCGACGGTCGGCCCGGCCTCGGAAGGCGCAAGTCCCTCAAAATCGCACTGGACCAGCGTCTTCCCGGCCTTCGTGATCTTCAGAACGTCGAGGGCCGCGTGGTACAGCGGAAACGCTTCCTCTGCGATGTTTCCGATGTAAAGCCGGCTTTCCGGCGTCACGGCCTCGGGGCGGAACGGCCGCGCGACCTTTTCCTGCGCTTCCTGACGGCCATCGACGTAGAGCGTCATGAGGCCCGGGACCCAGACCATCCGCACGAAATGCCACTTTCCGTCGGCCAGGTTGGACGTTCCGCGCACATGGTCCGGCTGGTTTCCCGGGAGGTAAACGGCCAGTCTGGCGAAAGGCTCCGCCGCCTGCCCGCGGACCGGCTCGGAGAAAATTTCCCAGTGGTTCGGCGAGGATTTTAGCTCATGGGCGACGAAAATCGCGTAGTGCGTCGGGTTGGAAACTCGCGTCCAGAACGTGACCTCAAGCGGCGGCTGGGCGAGCGTTTCGTCCGGCGTCAGCCGAATATGCGCGCCGTTCGGCTCCCACGCCTGCCCCAGTTCGGGCTTTGCCGACTCGACCGCGCGGTCCTGTGCCGTGCTCAGGTCCACGGCCGAGTCGTGCGTCTGGATCCGATGAACCGTCGGGGGAAGCTGTCCCGAAACGGACGGCACGAACGAAATAATAAACGAAAGAAAAAACAGAAAGAGATTGGGTAATTTCATTTTTCCAGGCGGGCGGGAAAGGACGCTTTGCGAATGGCAACCACAAAAAAACTCATTCCAAACAAAAGTCACCACATCATAAATCATATTATAACAGAAGAAGAATAGGTTGTCAAGGAGTTTTACGGGGGGTTACTTGCGAACCTCAGATTTTTGGACGAAGCAAACAATCAAGACAGAGATCAACAAAATCAGATAACGACGCTGGAAGCATCGTTCCTATGTGTTGCCGTTTCTTGCAAGTTTCCAAAATTTTCTGAAAAAATCTCCCGGCCCCTTGATTTTCCGTGGGGGATGTGCTAGAATATGAGCATTAACCTTCCTTTCACTACACCTTTCCGGAGAGTCAATCATGAAAAAGATCCTGCCCATTCTGGAATTTCTCCCGCTCCTCGTCCTTCTGTGCGGTTTCACCCAAGCGGCGAGCGAGTTGAAAATTCCGTTCACGCTCATTCCTGAAAACGCCGACGAGATCTCGCCGGGCGTTCTGTACACGCCGACGACGGATTTCACGGCCCCGGTGATTCGTCCAGCCGGGGAAATTCCAGAGAAAAACGTCCTGATGGCGTTTGAGAAAACCATCACACTCGATTCCGTTCCGGAAAAGGCGCTCGCCCGCATCGCCACCGATTCCCGCTACTGGCTGATGGTCAACTGGAAACCGGTCGTTTGGGAAGGCGGTCTGAAACGCGGCCCCAACCGGAACGCGATGTACTACGACGAAATCGACCTGAAACCTTTCCTGAAGGCGGGCGAAAACAAAATCTCCGCCATCGTCTGGTTCTGGGGGAAAAGCGGCTTTTCCCACATCAACTCCGGTCAGCCCGGCTTCCTGTTCGACGCGACGACGAACGGCGAAAATGGTCTTTTCCTGAAGTCTGACGCGACCTGGAAAGCGTGGGTCATTAAGGCCTACATCCGGGAAATGGCCGATCCTCAGCCGAACTACCGGCTCCCGGAATCGAACATGCGATTCGACACTCGGCTCTGGAACAACAAAGAGGAAAAACCCGCGGCGGTCGAAGTGGCTAGTCCCGCTGAAAACGTCTGGGGGCCGCTTTACAAGCGTCCGTTCCCGGGCTGGAAATTCGACGCCAAACCACGCAAATATGAAAGTCTGGAAACGGTTCAAAACGCCGACGGGACCAAAACAGTCATCGGCCGCCTGCCTTACAACATGCACGAAAGTCCGTTCTTCCATGTAAACGCCAAAGCCGGCGACGAGATCCGTGTTCAAACGGACAGTTACCACGTGGGCGATCCGAAAACCGGCGAGCCGAGCCTTCGGTTTGAGTTCGTCTGCAAGGACGGCGTGCAAATGTTCCAATTCCCGGAATGGTTCAGCGGAAATCAGGTCGAGTACACGATGCCGGCCTCGGTCGAAGTTCTGGATCTTGGCTTCGTCGAAAGCGGTTTCCCGACGGAATTCACCGGAACGTTCGAGTGCGACGACGATTACTACGTCCAGCTTTACAAAAAGTCCGCGCGGACGCTGTATGTCACCATGCGCGACACGTACATGGACTGCCCGGACCGTGAACGCGCCCAGTGGTGGGGTGACGCGGTGAATGAAATGGGCGAGGCGTTTTATGCGCTGGACCGGAACGCCGACCTTCTGGCGAAAAAAGGGATTTACGAGCTGATGCGTTTCCAGCGGCCTGACGGCGTGATCTTCGCCCCGATCCCCGGGAACTGGGTCAACGAACTCCCCGCCCAGATGCTCGCGACGCAGAGTACTTACGGCCTGGGGACTTACGGGCTTTATTCCGGCGACTGGGCGACCGTTCTGGACGTTTACCCCCGCACACTGCGCTACCTGGCGGTCTGGGATTGGGACGACGACGGCCTGATCATCGTCCGCAAGGGCGGCTGGAGCTGGGCCGACTGGGGGGTCAATATTGACCTGCGCCTGATCCTCAACGCGTGGTACTCGCTCATGCTCGATCAGACGATCCAGACCGGCGAAATGATCCGCGACCTAAAAAACGGCAAAGGTGACGCGGCGCTTCAGGAACTCGTGAAGAAAAACCCCTCGCTGGCTGATCTGGACGTGGACGCGGTCCTGAAGATCCTGTACGCCCAGCGCGAGTCGCTGAAGAAAAACTTCAACCGCGTGTTCTGGACCGGAACGTGCTACAGAAGCCCGGAATACAAGGGCGCAACCGACGACCGCTCCAACGCGATGGCGATTCTGGCCGGCTTCGCGGAACCCGAAAAATACGAAGCGCTGCGTGAAGTCTTCAAGAAAGAGGAGTACGCCAGCCCATACATGGAAAAGTACGTTCTGGAAGCGCTCTTCCGCATGGGTTACGATGTGGACGCGCTGGAACGCATGAAGGCCCGCTTTGCCGAAATGGTGAATCATAAATTCTACACGACCCTGTGGGAAGGCTGGGGCCACCACGGCATCGAGCGAGGAACGTTCAACCATGCGTGGTCGGGCGGCGGACTCACCTGCCTCGTCCAGTTCGCGGCAGGCATTGAGCCGACGTCGGACGCTTTCCGCACGTTCAAGGTTTGCCCGCAGATGGGGAACCTGAAGCACATCGCGACCTCGTTCGTCACGTACTACGGCACGATCGCCGCCGATCTGACCCAGACCGAGCCGGGCAAGATCACGCTGAAACTCACGGTTCCTGCCGGGACTACCGCCGAAGTCGCGGGGAAGACCTACGGCGAAGGGACCCACGAGATCTTCATCAAGTAAAACTCCACTGAATCATTAGAGGAAACCGGGTCGGGGAAGGTTTTTCAGAAAATGCCTTCCCTGGTCCGTTCCTTAAAATCTTGTGAAGCTCTAATATCTTCCTGTTTCCTGAAAATTGCTCTTGCGCGAAATTTCCCGTTCTGCTAAAATTTCTCCAGTGTTTTTGTTTCAGCTTTGAACGTTTGTACAGACTTGAAATTATGCGTGGTTTAAATTTTAAGATTTTCGTTTTTCGATCGGTGATTTGGGGAATTTCGTTGTCCGTCTGCATTTCCCTGGTTTCCGCCCAGTACAGAAGTTTTTCAGCTAATTACGCACAGGATTTAGACGAAGATGACATGGAAATGACCGTCGGTGAAATGATCGCGGGTCAGGAAATCGCCGAGAAAACCACCCAACAGGGGCGCGCTGTTCCGGTCACCATGACGAATTACAGGCAAACCCCCAGTTCCGGTGTTTCGCAGGCTGCGTATGAAACGAACCCGCAGAATTTGGCGAATCCCAACGTTTATAATGTTCAGCAGACTTCGGTCGCGGAACCTGCGGTGACACCTGCTCAGGTCTCTTCCAAGGTTCCTCCTCAGAGCAGCACTGCGTTTTCTTCGGAGCCGCGCCAGCTTCCCGAGGATTTTCCCACGGGTACGATGGCCCCGTCGAATCCTCAAAGCCTCATTTCGTTTTCAGAAGTCGTTACGCTTCCCGAAGGTCCTTTCCAGCAGGTGACGATCATTGACCCAACCCAGAAAACTCTATGCGTGTATCACATTAACATGGGCACGGGCCAAATCGAACTAAAAAGTGCGCGAAAAATAGAGTGGGATCTGCAGATGATTTTCCTCAACTCAAAAAAACCGCTCCCGCAAGACGTACAGGCAATTCTCCAACAGACACAAAAAAGAAGATGAGAAGGAGTCAGTAGTCAGCGTTCTGCTTTCGGCAGAATATCGGGAAGATCAATCCCATATTTCGGTGCAACCGAAACTCTGACTACTGACTACTGAAAACTTTCCTACCGCACGAGCGCCTTGAACTTCACAGCGCCTTTTTCTCCAACGTACAGCGGTTGAGTCACTTCCCAGCGGAGGGTCTGGGAACCGTTTCCGTTGATCTCGTATGTAAAGTTGGAATCTACGCTGCTTTCGGCCGAATCTTCCACGATTTCCAGTCTCGCCGGCAAATTATCGACCAGCGTGATGTTTCCGATCGGCGAGTTTCCCGTGTTTTCAAAGTAAATGATGAAATCAACGGTTTCACCCGGTTTGGCCGAGTTCGTGGAGGCCACTTTGTAAATCTTGACGTCCTGCTTCTTTTCGCCTTCCTGCACCGTATAGAGCGACGGAGCCGAGAGCGTCTGAATTGAGGCGCTGGCACTTTGCTGGTCGATGAAGACCCGCATATTTTCGGTCTGGGTCCAGGTTTTAAATTCAATCAAGCCGTCAGCCGTAATCGCACGGGTTTTGCCATTGATGGCGTTCGGGCCGTTAATCTCCCTGTTTTCCTGCGGGATGACGGCTTCCTGCGTCTTCATCTGAGGCGCTATATTTCCATCCAGAATTCCCGTACCTGCGTTTGCCTGAGCTTCAAGCATCACCGTGCGGCTTGTTCCGGTTCCAGCCTGCTGATTCTGGCGTGTCGTACTGGTCTCCAACGAACGATTGGCAGTGCTGACCTGAGTCGGTGTGTAAAGGTCACCGGTCGTTGTAACCTGCTCGTCCACGTTCAGGTCAATAACCTGGCGGACCGCCCGAAAACGAGGGGCGTAAATATAAACCGGGTCGGGACTCTGAATGGTAGTGCGTCCCTGCATTCCGTCATAATAAATGAACGTTCCGGTTTCATTCTGATGATCGGCCTCCCAGTTTCCTTTCACTTCCACGCCGCTGACCATTCCTTTTTGGATTTCACTCACGTCTTTTTTACGGGCGGACTTTGTCGAGTCGATGATGTACTCATCAGCCGGCTGGGCGTTGCTCGGACGTTCAGGGAAATTCCCGATCGTAGCTTCTTCTGGAAGTTCCGCAGGAATCTCAAGGAGGGGCTGGGGTGCGGGATTGGCTGCAACCGGTTCCTCTGCGGCTGTGAGTTTGATCACGGCTTCTTTTTTCTCAACGACTTCCCAATTCGCCGATTGAACATCCTTATTCAGGCATTCCTCCACACTCGTAGCCTGGCGAATGTCACTAAAAGAAATGGACTTCAGGCCCTTTTCTTTTTCCGGTGCACTGGCGGTTTGCTTTTCCATCGAATTCTTTGACGATTGAGCCCAAAAACCCGATTTATGTTCGGATCTGGGAGAATCAAATCCCAAAGCCCGTTTTAACGGTTGACGCTTCTGAATCGCTTTCATGATCTGCTGAGGATCTTCCGATGCCTTTGTTTCGGGAAGCGCTTCCGGGAGCACGTCTGGCAGTTCTTCCTCTAATCCGGGCAGTTCCTGATTCCCAGGCTGCACAGAATCATCGGGGATGTCAAGCTCAATGGGTTCCGCGGGGGCCGCAGGTTCCGCCGGGCCAAGAGGATCTAACGACTCAATGGCTTCAGCCGGCGCTTCGGGTTCAGCCGGAAGAAGTTCCTCAGGAGCCGGGGCTTCCTCGATATTATTCCGCGGAACTTCCATGACTTTCGTATTCCCAGGAACATCGGAACGTTCCTGCATCAGTTGCCCATTTCCGGAGTTTCCTTCAAACGGCATCTGTTCCAGTTCCAGACCAGGTTTTATTTCGGATTTCTTTTGGGGTTTCACTTCGGCCTTCACTTCTGGCTCAGCTTCGGGTTTCACTTCCGCCTTCGGTTTCACTCTCGGAGGAGCCTGCCAATCACCAGAAAGGTCATAAGGCCTGTCGTTCGTCGCAGGAGCTGGCGAAATTTGACCGTTCCGTCTGCCCGGAGTCTGGGGAACTACCGGCGCTGGTGTAAAATCCATCTGTGCAGGAGTCAGATTCGGCGCGGCCGCGGGAGCGCAACCCCCTGCCTGACTAAACCGGCAGGAAGTTCCATAAGTACCGGGTTTCATCGTGACCGGGCGTGGACCGAGGGCCGAATAGCCGCTTTGAACCCGATATGATCCGCCGGTGGAATAACACTCACACGAATCCATTTTCACCGGTCTTTCATAAACCACATTGGGAGTCATTTCACATGAACACGGATTCATCCTGCAAGGCCCATGACACGCACTGAGAGTCAAGGCAAAAAAGCCCGCCAAGGCGATCGGGAGATGCCTGGAAATACGATGCGTCGTATGATTCGTTTTCTGAGTGGGTTGAAACATCGAAATAATTGAAAACTGATTCATGATTGAATCCTTTTTGCTGATGGAGTATGAACTCAATGTACTTGCATACGGATTCCTGATTTTGGAACATTTTGTGTATCGGGATAATTTGCGCAAACCTTGAGGATTTTATCGAATATTCCGAAATTTTTGATTGTTTGGATTATTCGGGCTGTATAAAATTCACAAAAAAAGAACAAAGAGTTTACGAAAAGCCCGGCTCCCCCTCTTGACAGAAAGCGAAAACGTGGTATATTAACGCGCAGTTACAGGGGCATCGTGTAACGGCAGCACAAATGATTCTGGTTCATTTAGTCGGGGTTCGAATCCCTGTGCCCCTGCTCATCTTGAAAACAAAAAAGGCTTCGGTCGAAAGACTGGAGCCTTTTTTCGTCGATGTTTTTTCTAATTCACGCCTGGGGTCGGGATCGGGTAGAAACCGTTTTCCTGAAGCTGGACCGGGGCGGGGCTTTGCATCGTTAGCGCGTCGTGGTTTTCGTAGATCATTAGCGGCTTCGGGTCCACGAACAGGTCGTCCCACTTCACGACCTTGCCGGTGTAACTGGCCGTTCTGCCCAAGATCCCGGTCAGGGAGCTGATCGCGCCGTGCCAGCCCTCGTGGTACGGAAGGTCTTCGCGGATCGCCGTCACGAGGTCTTTATGCTCCTGCGGGAAAGGCCCGTCGGAACTCTTCGCCATCGCTTTCCAGTCGTAAACGTCGTTTTCGCCCGGTTTGCGGCCAGGGCGGGACGGAACGTTTCCGCTCCCCTTTGTGCCGTGGACGAACTCGGCGACCTGGGGCCACGTGTTCGGCTGCTGGCGCGCCTGACTGTAGAGTTTCGTGCCGTCCGCGTAGGTGAACTCGACGAAATGATGGTCGAAGATCTGGCCCCAGTTCGGGTCCAGCTTGCGCACCTGGCGGCCGCCCATCGCGTTGGCTTCGACCGGGTGGCAGTAATCCGGGCCGGGCGTTTTGCCTTCCTGCACGGTTTTCACCCAGTTCGCGACGTCCAGATTGTGCACGTGCTGCTCGCAGATGTGATCACCACAGGTCCACTGGAAGTAGTACCAGTTCCGCATCTGGTACTCCATCTCGGACCACTCGGGCTGGCGCTCGTGGACGCGGGTCCAGCCGCCGTTCCAGTAAACGCGCATCAGGTAAATGTTGCCGTACTTTCCGTCCACGATCTCCTGGATCCCCTTCAGGTACGCGACCTCGTGGTGACGCTGGAGCCCGACGCCGACCTTCAGGTTCTTTTCCGCGGCGATTTTGTTCGTCTCCATGAGGATCTGGTAGCCCGGCACGTCCACGCAGCAGGGTTTCTCCATGAAGACGTTCCGGCCCATTTCCACCGCGGCGCGGTAATGGATCGGCCGAAATCCCGGCGGCGTGGCGAGGATCGCATACTCGCAATCGACCGCCAGGGCCTTTCGGTAGGCGTCGAAGCCCCAGAAGCAACGTTCGAGCGGCACTTTCAGTATCTCGGCGGCGGCTTTCACGTTTTCCTCAAACGCATCGGCCAGCGCGACGATCTCCGTGTTGGGATTCCGCAGAAAATCGACGGCGCTCCCCGTCCCGCGGCGGCCGCAGCCGACCACGACCGCGCGCAGTTTATCACTCCCCGATGGATGAACGTTTGGCATAAAATTTCCTTTCTCGCAAAAAAATTCAGTTTTTTAACCTCAAAACTCCAAAACCTTTTCCCAAGTGTAATCACTCTCAGGTTCAAACCTTCATTTAAACACGGATTAAAAGGATTAAAAGGATGTTTCAGGAAAGACTTCCACCTTTTTATTTTAATAATCTGCGGAAATCCTTTTAATCCGCGAAAATCCGTGTTTAAATAAAAGGTTGAAAGTGAAACGGGCTTGAAGGTTGGAACGGGAGGCTCCTGAAAATCCGTTTAAATCCGGCCTCATCCGCCAAATCCGCGAGATCTGATGAACGGCAGGTTCATGGAACTCCCTCAGTCTCGCTTCGCGAGCCAGTCCCCTCAAAGAGGGAGCCTTTAAACGACGCTGGAAGCGTCGTCCCCGTAAATGGGGAAACTCAACGGAAAACCGCGACCGCGCCGCCATTTTCCGCCATCGGAAGCTCCAGTGTGTCGGTCGAACGGACCTTTTTGACCGTTTTGACGGCCGCACGGTACGCGCCGTCAGCTTCCGGGGCGTCGGTCCAGAGGCTCAGCTCATATTCGCGGCCGGGATCGAGGAACGAAAGCGAAACTTTCGAGGTCACGGCCTGCGAGCCGTTCGTTGCGCCGAGGAACCACTCGCCCTCCTTCGTCTTGCGGACCGTTACGATCCGGCGGCCGATCTCCGCGTCGAGGACTTTCGTATCGACCCACTCGGAACCCACAGCGGCAAACCACTCTTTCTCGGAGCCGAACGCGTTCCCGTGCGTGTTGTTCCGGATGGCCCAACCGCTGCGGATGACGTGCGACGGCGCGTAGAACGTCACGAGAAGCGAAAGCTGATGGCAGTTGGACCGGTCGTGGAAGAACATGGCGGGGGTGAAGTCGAACGGGCCGACCAGGTAGCGCGTGAACGGAAGCACCACGTCCTGGAAGGCCGGATGGTTTCCTTCCTGCCCGCCGCCGCCTTCGACGTTCATCACGTTCGGGAATTCACGCATCGAGCCGTCCGGGAGGTACGCGTCGTGGATGCAGAGCCAAAGGTGATGTTTCGCGGCGACTTCGGCGAGCCGGCGCAGGTCATTCGTGTCCTTTGCCGAGCCGTACGCCACGAAACCGGGCTTCAGCCCCGCCAAGCCCCAGCTCTCGTAAATGGGGAAAAGCTCCGCGATGTCGTACGCCTTGATCATCCGGTCGTTCAGGTAGAGGCAAATGCCGACCCCTTTCGATTTCCCGTACTCGACCAGTTCCTTAATATTAATGTCCACGTAAGTGCTGGCCTTGAAGCGCGGGAAGTAGGGAACGCGGCCCTGCGCCACTTTCCTCGGGTCCGGCCGAGTATTGGCGCGCCACGTCGGGTCGTCGGCGTACTGCGGATTATTCCTCGCCCACTCGTCGCACTCGGCATCGGAATAAACGTACTCCGTGCCGTACCAGCCCCAGTCGATCTGAACGTACTTGATGCCGTTCTCCGCGGCGAAATCGACCATGCTGAAAAGTTCCTTCCTGGTGATCTGGCAGTTCATCTCGTTGCTGATGGTCTTGCCCGGTTTCACCCAGTCGAATTTGCTGTAGTCCGCGGGCGGGTTCAGGTTGAAGATGAAGTACTCGCGCTCGACGAGCCGCGCCTCATTTTCGGCGAGCATCATGGCCCTCCACGGGGTCCACGCGAGCGGAGCGCCCTCCGGGGCTTTTTCCCACGTGGTCTTGCGGACGTTCGGCACGATCGCGCCGTTTTCCGCCTTCCTCCACGTCAGCCGCGGGTAATCCACCGCGTACGCCTCCATGAGGGAAAAGACCCGGCCGTCCGCGAATTTCCCGGTCAACGGCGGGTACGCTGTGAAATTCAGGTCAGCCAGCGCGATCCCGTCCTCCGGGAAAGTCGCTTCGGTCGAGTTGATCGGGAAAAGCAGAACGTCGGCCGGGATCCGGAATTCGGTCTGCTCGCCAGTGATCTCGAGGACTTTTTCAGCGTCGCGGCCGTAACGGAAGGCGAAACCCTCATCGTACACGCGAATTTCCAGGCCGAGCGTCACGGAATCGGCGTTTTTGAACGTCACGTTCAGGTCGTTATGGCGGTCCGGGATCTCGGCGTACTCGCCCCAAAGCGGCTTCCACGACGTGTCGGCGGAGGCCTTTTCGCACTTCGTGACAGTCCACGCACCCAAATCCGCGTCGGTTTTCAGACCCAGCGCAGACGGCGCGACGACCTGCGTGCCGGAGTAGGTTACGCTGTACACGGGTTTCCCGTCGGCGCAGTCCAGCGTGAAAACGATCTTTCCGTCCGGGGAAGAAACCGTTTCCTCCGCGGAAACCGTAACGGCCCAGAGGGTCATCAGGGCCAGAATGTTCAGAATGGTGAGGCTTTTTCGCATGATTTTCTCCTTGGTTAAACAAAATCGAATCCACTCCATTTTAATCGACGGGGAGATTTTTTTCAAGGGGGGGGAAAACGGGCCAACTTGCGAACTGGGTAAAATGATGAAAACAGGACTAACCAATTTTAACTCCTTTTCCAGAGTGCGAGCAGTTCCAGGTTCAAACCTTCCATTTAAACACGGATTTCCTCGGATTAAAAGGATTTCCACGGATTTTTTGAAGAAAGAGGTGGAAGTCTTTCCTGAAAAAATCCTTTTAATCCATCGAATCCGTGGAAATCCGTGTTTAAATAAAAGGTTGGAAGTGAAACGGGCATGGAGTTTTTCTTTCCACCCCCTTGAAATTTCGGGGGGGGGATTTATAATGGATGAAAAGATTAGTCTTTCCGTCTTTTCCCTCCACCCCCCTTTTTCAGATTTCAGAAAGAAAAAAATGAACGCACGCATCACCCGCCGCCAGTTTCTGGGCAGTTCCATGATTTTGACCGCGCTCCCCGCCGCTTTGTGGGCCACAGAGAAGGTCAAGCCGGAAGACGTCGCGCTCCGGTACGCCGTCATCAGCGACGTGCATTTCAGCGACAATCCGGAGTGCAAAGAGCGGAAACGCCTCACCAAAGCGCTGGAGTTTCTCGGGAAATCCCACTTCGACGCGCTGGTGATCGCCGGCGACGTGACGAATCACGGCTACACGTCCGAGCTGACGCTCTTCCGCGACACGCTCCTGGCGGGGATCCCGAAGGAAACGAAAATCATCATCTGCATGGGAAATCACGAGTTTTACGGCGGCAAAGACCACGAGCAAGCCGGCGGCGCGCGTCCGCACTGGCAGAAGTTTTTCCCCGGGCCGCTCAACCCGCACACGGTGATCAACGGGTTCCACTTCATCGGCATTTCCCCCGACGATCCGAAGGCCGGGACGGGAACGTTCGGCGGCTCCCGCGAATGGCTCCGCGAACAGATCAAGGCGGCCTCTGCCGAGGACCCAAAACGCCCGATCGTGGTCTTCCAGCACCACCACGTTGCCGAGACGGTTTACGGCTCCTGCGGCATCGACCACTGGGGCGTTTCGGACCTGCGGCCGGTTCTGGACGAGTTCCCGCAGGTGATCGACTACTCCGGCCATTCGCACTATCCGTCGAACGACCCGCGCAGCGCGTGGCAGGGGAATTTCACCGCGTTCGGGACCTCCACGTTGAGTTACTACGAAATGACCGGCGGGGTCTTCGAGAAATTCCCGGAGGGGTACACCGACGCCGCGCAGATGTACGTCGTGGAGGTCATGAAGGACTACTCGTCCCACCTGCGCATTTACGACGTGCTGACCGACTCGTTCTTCGACACGGAATTCCTGGTCGCGGAGCCGGGGAACATCGCGAAGTACTGCTACACGAACGAGCGCTACGAGACGGCCGCCGCGCCGTACTGGAAGGGGGAGCCGGAGCTCAAGATTTCGGACGTGAACCCCTACGGGGCGGTTTTCACCTTCCCGCAGGCTTTCGACGAAATGACCCCCAAAGCGTTCGTCGGGTCGTACCAGATCACGTTTGAGCAGAAAATGAAGGACGGCTGGGAATTGGCCGGCGAGACGAATCCGTGGTCGAAATATTACTTCCGGGAAATGCCGGAGGAACTGGCCGTGGAGTACACGGAGCTGGAGCCGGAAAGCGAGTACCGCGTGGAGATCCGTGCCCGGAACGCCTTCGGGAAACTTTCGGAAAAAGCCCTGACCGGCGAGTTCAAAACCGCCAAGGGCGAGGAGGAAGCCATTGATCGGGACGCGGCAAAACCCGTGGCGAACGTCCTGAACTTCTTCGTCGCGGCAGACGGCGCGTTCAAAAATGAACCCGCAGGAAAAAATTTCCCCGTGGGTCTCGAAACGCGCGGCGCGCCGAAAGCCCAGGACGGCTGGGCGGTTTTCGATGGCCGGAGGGACCAGTGCATCGTGAAATTCGGCGAAAAGGACTACGCGCGCCTGCGCCGCAGGATCACGATGGCGTGCCGGTTCCAGTTCGACGCTTTCAAGGAAAAGGGGGCCGCGGACATTTTCGCAAATACCGAAGCGGGCGGGACGGCCTTCGAGTTGAATCACGAACGGAAAGAGCTGGAATTCTGGTGCAGTGTCTCGGGGCATTACGTGATCATCCGGACGCCCGTCACGCTGGGGGTTCATACGGCCTTCGGAGTGTACGACGGTCAAAACGTCATTCTTTACCTCGACGGCAAAGAGGCGGCCAAAACCCAGGCCAAAGGGCTTTTGACGTACCCGAAAGACAAAACGGCGCACGCATACAGTGTCGGCTCGGACATCGGGACGAAATTCTCCGGCAGTACGTTTTTCGAGGGGAAGGTCCAGTTCGCCCGCGTGTTCAGCTGGGCGTTGAATTCCGCGCAGATCAGGAATTTAACGGAAGAATAAGAATCCAAAGAAAAAGGAAACCGTGGGCCGCGAACTTTCGCGGCCTTTTCCCCATACACGGTTTCATTTCGTTTCTTTTTCAGAACGCAGGAAAATTTCCAGCGCAAGAATACAAATTCCGACCACAAGGCACGAGTCGGCGATGTTGAAATTTGGCCAGTGGTACTTCCCGATCATCACGAGGATCCAGTCCCGGACGGCATAAACCGGCTCGCCCGGCTTATGAATTGGCGTCAGGTTGAAGATCGGAATGTAATTCCAGTCCCACGTCAAGCCGTGCAACCCGAGCCGGTCATAGAGATTCCCCAACACGCCGCCGTTCATCATTCCAAGGGTGAAGGTCCAGAGTTTGCTTTTAGCCGCTTTTCCCCAAAAGAGCCACACCCACGTGATGATGAACGCGACGACGGAAAAACCGGCGAAAACGAGTGAATACCCTTGCCCCATTCCAAAAAGCGCACCTTCATTCAGGCAGGTCTGAAAACCCAAAACATTTGGAATCAGCCAATATGTGGGGTACTTGCCAGGCATTCCACACCGCTGGAAAATGTAGTATTTGCTTCCAAGGTCCAACGCGAGGAAAAAAGCAACTGCAAAGAGAAACAGAGCGTATCGGGAACGGGGAATTTTCATTTATACTCCTGACAAAGTCACTGACCGTTTTTCTCAGCGCATTTCACGCACATCCTGGCGTATGGAATAATCTGCAGCCGTCCTTTCGGAATCTTATTCCCGCAGCACTCGCAAATTCCGTAGGTTCCATCCTCAATACGTTCCAGCGCATCGTCAATTTGGGAGAGAGTTTCCCGACCGTTCATCGCCAGACGAAGTGCAAAATCCTGATCATAATTGTCGGAACCCATATCCGCCATGTGAACCGGAACAGAGGAAAGCTCCGACTCGCTTCGATTCAGGGCCAAATCTGTCATGTGCGTTACATCTCCGACCATTCGGGCACGTAACTCAAGCAGGATTTTACGAAATTCATCATAATTGATAGGCGCCATGATTATTCCTTTCAAAGGTTCGATGCTCCCCGTTCAGGGGTATTCTGAAGCCTGATTTTTCTGCATATTTCTGAAAGTGTGATACGATTTTATCCAATTTAATGTTTTTTGTCAAGACAAATATTTTATAAAAACTTCCAAAATATCCAAATCTCCCTGTGCGTAAACCATCCTGCAGCCTACGACATCTTCGATCTCGTTCAGAATCGGGCAGCCCGAGTCGAAAATCAGGTCGATCCCCACGAAATCAAAGTGAGCCAACGAGAGAATTTTTTCGACGACTTCACGCTCCATCCGCGTCATTTTGTGCTTTCGGGCGAAACCACCGAGGGAATAATTGCTTCGGAAATCCGTCTCACTTGTGCGTTCCATTGCGGTCACGATTCGATTTCCTATCACGTACACACGAACATCCCGGCCCGGTGTGTCACAAAGACGCTGAATCAGCCAACTCTTTCCTGGAATTTGAGCAAGAATCAGCGAAATCTGTTCTGTATTCTCAACCCTGAAAACTTCCTGGCCGCCGTGTCCGTCGAGGGTTTTCAGAACGAAAGGAAACGGAAAAAGATTCGAGAAATCAAGAGGCCGTGACTCCAGAACAGGAATGCCTGAAGCCCCAAAATGTTGAATCGTCCGGAGTTTATCGTTGCAAATTTCCGAAACCCACGCCGAATTGACGACCCGCACGCCCTTTGACTCGAACCAGCGGGAAAGGGCTGGCCGTACACATCGCATCAGAACCAGTTCCGGGAGTTTTTCCCGTTTAGTCAAAACCATATCTTCGGCGAGTTTTAATTCCAGATTCCATCCACGGCTCCGGAATTTATCGATGAGGGTCTCCGCAAACCAGCGGTTTCTGGCGAGGCGTTCCCGATCATAAATCAAAAAAGCGTTCATGGGAAAACCGGTTTAATCCTTGAATCCGCACTTCCTTAAAATGTGGCTCATGATGAACCGTCCCACGTCGATCCCGGTTGCATCGTAGAGATTTTTGAAGTGTGCGTTCGTGTTCACCTCGCACAAAACCGGACCGTCGGGGCCGAACAAAAGGTCCACGCCCGCAAAATCGGCCCGTAGGATCTTGCAGACGCGGACGGCCAGTTTCTTTTGCTCCGAGGTCACTTTCCAGGGGATCATCTTCCCGCCGTTCGTCACGTTTGCGCGGAAATCGCCTTCCTTGGCCGTTCGCACGACCGCGGCGACGACCTTCCCGCCAACCACGTGGAGGCGTACATCGGCGGGCCGGCCGTTCCATTCCGAGCGCACAAACTCCTGAAACTGCATGGGGCGTGTGCCAATTTCACGGACGATTTTTTCCAGACTTTCAGGATTTTCAGCGAGATGGACCTGAAACCCAAACGAACCATAGGCTTCCTTTACGACCAGCGGAAAACCGAGCCTTTGCCCGACTTCAGAGAGAAAATCCAGGTTGGGGTACTGGTCCGGCCGGAATGTCTTGGGGGCAAGAATCGTACGTGGTTGGGGAATTCCATGCCCTGCAAGCTCCAGCGCGGTCAGGTTTTTCGAGTCGCATACTTCGATCGCGTGCGAACTGTTGAAAACGCGCAGTCCCTGGCTTTCCAGATGGCGGCAAAGGGCCAAATCTTTGTCCCAAAACAGAACAAATTCGGGCTTGGGACCGAAAAAATGCCTGCCCGGTTCGACCAGAAGGTCCACGTTTGTTTTGATCTCCAGGTTAATATTGAGGTCCCGGCCGGATTGGACCAGCATCTCGTAAAACGTTTCAAACTTTTCCGCATGCACGAAATGATTGACGACGAGCCAGGCGTGTTTCCTGTTTTTCATTTTGAGCGCTCAATCCAGTTTCCAGCATGGGACCCATTCGATTCCTTCTGCCTTCATGCCAAAATCATCCTGAAGTTTTTGAGCCAGGTCAGGCAGATGTGCGGCACCGTAGAAGATCGCAACGTTTTTCTTTCCCTGATTCAACTGCTCACGCAGGACCTTTAGGGCTTTGTCGTTTCGGTCCTGGACGAGTGATGAACCGTTTTTCCCCTCCACCGGTACGATCGTGGATCGAATGTCGGCCATATTTTCAGCGCTCAGCCTGCGCAATGCTCTGGATTTATTTGGAGAAACCAGAAATTCCAGATAATACTGCAATTCTTCCCTGGACGTTTCGGATCTTTGGGCGCTTCCGTAACCTATGGATCGTACATACCAGACAAGAAGACCATCCCCACGTTTTTTCATTGCGGCCTTGAATTCGGTCTCTGTCATGTCGGCGTGGATAAAATTTTCGGCGTGGTAATCAATCGAGCCAATCTGGAACTTCAGCCCCATCATCTTGGCCGAAAGTCTCTGGATGGTACCGACGATCCCTTTGCTTTCCTGTGCGCTGGAAGGCCTCGGGTCTCCATTACCGACCATTTCGAAAAGGACAGCGTCAAAATGGGTAAACTTTTCATTCAAGGTTCGGTAATACCGCGCCTCGCCGATATGAATCGCCCCGACAAGGGTCACGCGCTGGGAGCCATCCGGTGAAACGAACGTTACGAGTGATGTGTCGAATGACTTAAGTGATCCATCTTCTGACCTTACCAGCCTGGTGAACGGATTCTCAGGCAGGGTAAATTCCTCTGATTTGACTCCTTTCAGACCTGAAAGCAAAAAAAGGAGAACCAAAAGAAAATGGAAACGTACATTTAAAATTGGAGTCATAGTCAACCTTTAACGATTATCGGGATAAAAATTTTTATCGTTTTAGAAGGATTATAGCAAAAATTTGGAATCTTGTATAGATTGATATTTCAAAATTTCCGATTATTAGAGAAAGTGCGTCTATAGATTTTTTTAGCACAACAGGAAAAAATGGAACAAACAGAAAGCACCAATCAGACTGAAGGAGCTGCGGTACAGACTCAGATCCTGTGTGAAGCAGATGACGGGTTCAAGAGTTGGATATCAAATTACGGGGGCAGTCTCGTTTTTGCGACACGCCGTTCCGGCAAGCTCTGTTTTTTGGGTTGGGATGGTCAGATGGTGACCCTTTTGATGCGTCAGATGAACCTTCCCACAGGGCTTGAGGTCCTTCGTGGTCAAATTTTGGTTTCGACCCGGTACGAGATTTCGCTTTTCGGTGACGCGCCGCTTTTGGCGTACGAATATGACCCTAAAAAACCAAGCGAATACGACGCGTGCTACCTGCCTCGGGCCAACTGGATCATTGGTGATTTGGGTGCCGGAGATATTTTCCACGATCGGGAGGGTATCCTTTTCGTGAATACGCGCTTTTCGTGCATTTCACGACCGAGTTTTAAGTACCATTTTGAGACATTTTGGAAGCCGAAATTTGTTACAGAAATCGTTCCGGAAGATCGCTGCCACTTGAGCGGTGCCACTTCTGTAAACGGTCGCCTGGCGTATGTAACTGCTTTTTCCACTTCCAATGAGGCTTTCGGCTGGCGTGCGAACCCCTATGAAAGTGGTGTCCTGATAGATGCCCGAACGAACGAAATCCTCCTTGAAGGGCTTCGGATGCCTCGTTCACCCCGTTGGTATAAGGAATGTCTGTGGTTCCTGAACTCGGGAGCAGGCGAGCTTTGTGTGATGAACCCGGAAACTCGCGAGACGAAAACCGTCTGCCATCTCCCTGGTTTTACACATGGCTTGACTTTTTGGGGAAATTATGCTATAGTAGGTATATCAAGAGTCCGAAAACCGGAAAATTTTGACAAAATTTCGATTCGGAAACTGAACAATACGACCTATTGCGGCGTATGTATAGTGAATATACTTACGGGTCGCACAGAAGGAATGTTTATTTTTGAACAGGGCTGCGATGAGATTACCGACCTGGCCCTCCTCCCCGAAGTACATCGTGGGATGATCCTTACTACAGATCGTTCTGATTGCTTCGATGCTTTAACCACAGAAAAATACTCCTGGTGGATTCGCCCGGAGTGAGACAATACATTGTAACTTAACGCGGGAACGGCAGTTTCCGCCCATAACCGTACTAAATTTTAAGTGAATCGAACGTTCACCGTATGGGTGGTGTACGTTCTTTTGACAATTAACTACAAGGAGAGCGAGATGTCGATCCTGAACCTTTCGTCGCTGGGTAAAATTTTCAATACTTCTTCAAAGAAGGGAAGTGGCAAAAAGTCCATTTCCGAAAAGATGAACCGCAAGCTGGCACTTGACTCACTGGAGGCCCGTGTTCTTCTGTCGGTGACCCCGAATAACGCTTCGGAGCTCTTGGTCAATACGGAATACAGCACTAACCAGTCGACCTATACCAACGGTAACGCGATCTCGGTGGACGACGATGGTGATTACGTTGTCACCTGGACTCGTGGGGATAACATCTATAAAGATACGACCTATGGAAATGTTGGTTGGTTTACTCAGGATGACGAGCTGGTTTTCTTCACCGACCGAAACTTCATCGATGGCAATTATACCGACGATTTGGGGCAAACCCACGATATAGAACTGGTCCCCTACGAAGACCCATACGCGACAGTAACGCCGGAAGTTTATTATGTTGACCAGGACGGCAACGAAGGCTGGACGGATGATGAAGGTTTCCACGCCTATACCGCGCAAGAGGCTGCCTTCCGTAAATACACGATTTACGTTTATGAAGTCGATGGAACGCAATACCGCGATAATGTGGTTTATCGGGACAGTGACCGTTTCTACTACAATGTTCGGGTCGGGCAATACTATGCCACGGGCGAAACGACTGCTGACGGTGAACGTGAAATCATTAAAGAAGTCACACTCACCCGCAAAACAAGGATTCCGGCTTCCGCGCAGCTTGTGGACTATAACGTTTACGGTCGTTACTTCACCGACGAGGTTCAGCGTTTTACCATCGACACTTCCGGGCTGGGTAAAAGTACTGGCGCCAACGATGGCGAGATGCTTTATAAGGCCGAGCTGCAGGTTGGAGAGTGGTACGAACAGTCGATCACATTCTCCACATGCTACAATAATGAAGATCCTTTCAACACCAGTTATGACCTCACGTACACCTATCCGTCAGGTGAGGCGAAAACTGCGACTTTTGACTTTGCCGAATTATCAGAACAGGGCAAAGACAACGCTCTGGTAAACGCCAAAAACATTCAGGCGTCGCTGGAAGGTATTTTCGGCGAAGGAAATGTCCTGGTCACGCCCGAAACGACACTGAAATATAATATCAAATTCAAAATCGAAAACCCGGCGGAAGGGTCGTCTGTTCCGGAATATCAAACTGCCTTCCAGATTGCCTGCACGGATCAGGATTCGGGCTTCGGCGCCTCGGTGGAACTTGGGAATATGCCAAATGCGTACCAGTTCTACTTCGAATACGTGAAGGTTTACAACAGCAGAGGCGTGTGGACTGGCGAATATCAGAAAGAACTGGACGAAGAAGGCAACTGGACCGGTCGCTATGTCGTGGATGGCAGCGCAACTGCCGCGGAGATCGCAACGGCTTTTGAGCGCGGAGAGTATGCAACATCTCAAAAATATATGCCGGTTTCCGTAGTATCTGCGCCTGTAATGGGAATGATAAGCGGCTCTTTCCAGAATTACACAGTCAATGTTGTCCCTGTGTACGGTCTGGACACCAACAAAGATCTGGTCGGTTTCGACATTACATTCGTAAACGGTTCCGGCAAGCAGAACATCCCGGAAATCAAGATCAACCGGATTTACACGATTTCCGAAGAGTACTTCCCTGAAAACAGGAAAGATGATGTTACGGATGGCTGGAACATGGAAAACACCATGAGCAAGGCTTACCGCGACGAAATGGCGAAAATCGAGAAGGTCAGAAAATTCAAGGAAGAGGCTGAAGATATTCTCGACGAGGCGCAAGACAGGATCACTCAGGTCAACACTTACGAAGATGCCTATGCGGAATCGGTTGACAAGATTGCCGAGGTCCAGGACTTCGAAGCGAAAGTGGATAAAGTCAACCAGGTTAGAGACGTTGAAAAACAGATCGAGCTGGTTACCGAAATCGAGGACGAAATCGCACTTCTCGACAGCGAACTGGAAATCATCGCGTCTGTTCAGAATCTTGAAGATAACGCGGATCTGATCGACTCCATTACCACCATCGAGCAAAACGCTGCAGACGCTCAGAACGCGTATAACCTTTTCAAGCCGGAAGCTCTCGCGGGAATAGCCGATTTTGAAAATTTCGGCACCGCGGTGGAATCCATTCCGGCTGACCAACTGGAAGAAGTTTCCAAAGATGACAACAAAACGGTGAATAAAGTCATTGGCCAGAACATTTATATCACCACATATAAAGATACCAGTATTTTCTACGAAAACAGGGATACTGGCTACACGTATCTGGATAATGTTCCCGCAAACACCAAGGTTTACAATGCAACCGGTGAGAACGTAAGCAAGTCGTATATTTTCTATACGAATACAAACGTTCAGGTTTACACCGATAACGTCAGGAACGAGAAAATCACCATCGACAACGCCCAGAACGCCTCGACTTATGAGGACCTGGCGGCCAAGACGACCTTTAAGTTTGACGCTGATGATAGTTCCTGGGTTTATACGGAACAACTAAGCAATACTTCGATCAGTGAATCAGCGGGCGAGAAGGTTTACAAGTCTGATCAAGCCACGGTATCGATAACGGATGTTGCCGGCAGTCGCAGGTACGACTTCGGTGATTTCGCGATTGTTGCGACCATTGCAGGCAATGTTGAGACATACGAGATTGAAGGTGAAGGGATTACCCTTACGATCACGAACAAGGGAACCGATGCCGAGCAGAAAACCTATACGGACGCCAATACCGGGGTTGAGATCGAAGTTGAATCCGATGGAACGACCAAAACCTATACCGATACTGTCAACAATCTGACGGTTACCGACAATGGAAACAGAACGTACACTCTCGAAGACGGTACGGCTGTTCTCACGTTCAACCGCAATACGGACACGGGTTCCTACACGGACGAGGACCGCGGTCTGAACTTCTCCATTACGGAGAAAACCATCGCCGGAGGCCAGACCGAAAGAACCTTCCGAAATCTGGACGACAAAATCTCCATTTCTACGGTTGAAGTGGAAGCCGGGGATCCCAAGGTCTTTACCATCAAGAAAGACAACATCACGTTCACCGTTATTACGGATACGACCAGCCGGTTTGAGTACACCGCGGAAAACGAGGAAGACAGCTTCTCCGTTGATATTGAGGATTTCGGCTGGTACAAGATGTACACGTTCGACAATGGTGATATAATTTACGTTGAAGATCACGAAGACGATACACTTTATGAGAATCCTTACGGCATCGATTTCACGGTAGATAAAGCGACTGGTGAGATCGTTTACGAAGACACTCTCCAGGGAATCACGTTCACCATTACCCAGATGGAGAACGCCAAAATCTACCACGAAGACGGAAGTCCTTTGACGTTTATCGTCTCGCAGGACCCGAAAAGCACGACTTATCGTGTTGCGGGCGAAAATGTTGCCATTACCGTCGAAAAAGGTTCTGACTCTAAAATTTATACGGACACTTTCGCTTCGGTTCGTGTTACCCACAACGATGACGGGTCCACGACCTACGATTTCCTTGATGGAAATACGACCATTTACTCAATTATTGTGTCCGGGTATCCAGGAAACGAGATTTATACCGTTCAACGGGGTACTGAACAGATCACTTTCGAGAGCGAGAACCTCAGTGTTTACGAGGAACTCAGCGGTAACGAGGTTGTCTCTCAGGTCATCATTGATGAAGACGGTGATGTTACGACCTATTACGACCAGATGGAAAATGGCGTCGGTCAGTATATCACGGTCACGATCGATGAAGGAACTGGTATCACGACTTACTGGGATGCCCTGAACAGTGTTGAAATTGAAGATGACCCCAATGCCGGAACGCTGACTTACACTGGAAACGGCACGACAATTACGGTCGATACAGATGAACAGTCCACGACTTATCGTACGGGGATCCGTGAGTATGTGATCAATGAGAAAAACGGCGAACACTCGATTGCCGACGTTGTTACTCTGAAAGAGTCCTCTGAGGAATTCCGTATCAACCCGACTTCGGACGAGGTATTCAACCGCAAGTCCAAGATCCTCCGTAACACGGATCAGTACGAATCTGCCGTGGCGCTGGACGACAACGGCGACTTTGGTTTCTCCTGGACAAGTGAAACTCTCGGAACCACCATCAAAGGCAGTTTCACGGATGTTTACACGAGACTGTACTCCGCGTCGATGATCAATGCCTATAACGCGGCTACGAAGTCGTATGTACAAATCAATGATGGCAAAGCCTACAAGCCCACAACCGGCGCGATGATGGTCAACTCGAAGACCTCCAACCCCCAGCAGTCCAGCAGTATCGCGATGGACGATGCCGGGAATGTCTTCGTTGTTTGGGCGGAAACGGCTCAGACGCTCTCCTTCGAAAACGGAATTTATATGTCCGCGCTGGATTGGAAGGGGAACCGGATCGATCTGAGATCACTCGGTCTCACCGACAATGTTACCGCCGATGGTCTTTCCATTCGCGTTGACATGGAACCGGCCGGTCACGCCGTGATGCCGCAGGTTGCCGTTTCGCCGGACGGGAAAACGGTCGCGGTCGCCTGGAACTGGGTAAACCCCAATCTGCCTGCCGAGGGTGAACTTCGTATGAGCATTTTCACCTATAATACCGATGAAAACAAGAATGTCACGCTGAACAGAACTGTCGAGATGTATCAGGTGGACGCGAATATGGCCCGGAATGTGGGTTACAATTCAGGTCTCGATAACAAGCACACGCCGTCTTCCACCATCTACTCCTATGACAACAACGCTTCGCTCCAGATCAATAAGGCGGGGCAGATTGGCATCGCGTGGACGGGTGAGGGTGTTGACACTCTGGGTATGCCGACGATCGATACCTATTTCTCCCAGTTCACACTGAATAACGGTGGACTTGTGACCCTGCGCAATAAGTACCGTATCAACAGTGCGTCTCTGGATTCCGCCGGTGCGACTACGTGGTGCTGGAATCATCAGAATCCTACCCTCGCGATCGATGCCGATGGTGACTTCCTCGTCTCCTACGATGGCGCAGGTAAAGATGTCAGTGAATCCATCTCGGTTAGGGGATTGGTTCTCAATCTTCTCCAGCAGAAGATCAATGAAGAACAGAATGCCGACCTGCTGCCGTACATCAACTGGTATTATATGCAGAATTACACATCGTATTCTGACCATGACAATCCCATGAAGCCGTTTGCCTGGGTCGATACGGCCATTCAGGATTTCTGCGCACGTGCGCTGAAAGGCCAGTTCGAAGATCCGAATGATCCCATGATGATTTGGAATTCCGCCTACGACCAGAATGGCAATCCGGTGAATGGGTATTATGACAATGCCCGGACGTACCGTGTTGTTACTGAAAACGGCGATGTCATTGAAGGTTATCGGGTTGCGCAAAGTACTGACTCGAACAGTGTACACGTCGATTTCAACTACGACGAGGCCGTCAATGTCAACGCTCCGGCCGGGATTCACAAAGTTTACGCCGGTATGAAGGTTCAGGTCCTTCGTGATGGTGAAATTGTGGAGCTTCAGCGGCTCGCTTCACCGACAGACGATGGAACCATTAAGACATACACAGAATACAGAAACCTCACAGCCGAAGAGGGCGGCCCCGCTGTCGCACGCGTAAATGGCGCGGACAAACTGGTAGGTGTTCTGGACGAGAACGGCAATGAACTGCTCCTTCCGCAGGTCATTTATCCAAAGACCATTGTGACCAAAACAAAGGAACCGGGTCAGAATGGCGGGCAGGCAACGGAAGTTGAGACGACCACATACGATTATACTTTCACGGAAGAACTGAACTACAAGAACGCCGTTGACATTAATGACGGTATCGTTACGGTCCAGGGTTATCGTGCTGCTGGCGCTGTCGTCACCTATACCGTTTTGGAAAAAGGTTTCGAAGTGGAGCGCGTGCGCGTCGCAGTCGAATCCGATTCCGACAAGAACTACGGTTACGATTACAGTGACAGAGTAAGCATTCGTGATGCCGTATCTGGCGTTACCTATTGGGGTTATCTGGATGAAGATGGTAATCCGGTCCGGGTTCGGGTCGTGAACAGTGACGGCGTAGAGGAAGATCTGCCGCTCGTCGCGAGGTCCTCCGACCGTGCCTTCCGCCCGAATTATGAATGGAATGATCATGCCTCCGAGGTTATTGGTGTCGATCCGGCTGGGAACGTCCTTTATGGTTATAAAGATGTGAATGGTGATGATGTCACCATGACCATCATGTATGTCCATGAAGACGCCGCGGGTAATATGGTCTATGAAGAGGTTACCGGGTTACGTGTCGCAGATCCTGCGGATGAAGGAACCTCTGATTCTGAATTTAACCTCCGTGACGCCACGCCTGCTATCAAGGTCGCCACTCAGGAACAGTACGCGCGGTTTTACGCGATCCTGCACTCCGTCCTGGATATGACCAAGGGCGAAAACACTGGTGTCCTGTATTCCTCGTTCGACGCCAATCCGATCATTTCTCCGGGTACGATTGCCGAGAACCCGACGGTGTTGACCAGCGATTCCATTGTGAATGCGATGCGTGACGGTGAAGACGCCAAGTACTATGTCACTCTGGATCGTACCAGTTTCTTCAGCGAGAATAACAATCAGGGACGTCACATCAACGGCTTGACCTATGCGACCAAGTACCTCATGGACGATAATGGGAATCCGGTCTTTGACGCGAATGGTCGGTTGATCGACAAAGAAGCCGTAAATCCTGACGAGCTGGAAACATATTCGTTCGATGAAATCGTTCACAGAAAATTGACTATTATCCTGGTTTGCCAGCCGGATAATCTCGACTATGGTGAGCTGGGTAATTCAGGTCTTTCGCCTGACCAAGTTATGAACATTGAAGTCAATGTGGATCTGCTTGGTGATATGACTGACTGGCGCGGGAATCCAATTGCGGCGGCATACACCCGTAACAACCCGTACATTAACGCGGCTGCTATTGCGGCCCGTATTGAGCACGCAGTTGAACAGGCGATCATGGCTAATTATCAGAGCAATCTTCTGTGGAGAGAAGATCAGGACGTCAGCCAGGGCTGTGTTTCCGTCAATGTTGTCTCGACCGCGCAGGCTCGTCTGTATGACAATACGGTTTATGATATCTCACAGGATAACGATACGTATGAAACGTACTCGGCGGATAAACAGGTCTTTGAGATCCAGTTCACAGGACAATTCCATGACGCGATCGGAATGGTAGGTGTGACCTATAATTCCACTCCTGATGACCCCTATGTGATTTCCCGGTCCAGTTATATGGTGGACCTGAACCACGCGGAAGGCTGGTACACTCGCTTCAACATCAACGGTGAACTGAATGAAGACGTGGTCCTCGATCTGAGGAATATCAATACCATCGATGGGAAATACAACGCTTTCGAAGCTGCGCTGCGGACTGCTGCCGGCAATCCTCAAACGCTGACGTTTGAAAGAGTCAATATGGTTTGTGACAATGCAAACAATGATTACGGCTATGAATACGGTCAGGTATATCAGGTACTTATCATTAAAGATACCAGTGTGCTCAATCCGGATGATGAGGCGTTTTCATTCAGTTTGAATACCAGCAACCCCGACGCCAACAATAATAACAACAATCAGAATAATCAGGATAATCAGGATAATGTGCCGAAATATCCTGACTGGGCTACTCATACGCTCGCGGCTGATATTTATCAGACGTCTCGTGGACGTGACCGCGGCCCGCAGAGCTTTGCTTATTCCCAGGGCTCTGGCGGTACATCGCAGGCGTTCAGCAGTGTCGGCATGACTCCGGAAGGTGATTTCGCATTTGTGTGGACCCAGTACAATAAGGATTCCAACGGTATGTTGCGCAGCCAAAGCATCTACACGCGGACCTTTAACGAGATTTACGATACCTACGGGCCGCGTGTTTCGGATGTTTACTACTCCAACTCGACTGGTCTTCAGAAGATTACGGAAGGCAGTACCGTTCAGGATTTGAGTTCCTCGGATGAAACCAAAGCGCTTATCGTCACCTTTACCGAAGACATGATGGACTACCTGAAGATGGATTCCCGGCTGGAAGACTGGGAGAAGGATCGTTGTGAAGCCCACAGCGTTACTAACCTTGCCAACTGGGTCCTCGTGAAAGATGGTACCATACTCACCAACGCCATTAAGGATATTTATTTCGGCATGAATGCCAGCGCAGACCCATTCATCCAGGATAAAGGCACGATCACGGCTCTGTGCGAGAACAAATGGGAAGCGGTCGTTATTCTGAATGATGATGTTGATTTGAGCACGGGCAATTACCAGCTCCAGCTCAATCAGGTCATTCAGGACGCAAACGGAAGAGACCTCAACAGCGATGGGATCGATATTGAAGGTTCCAACACCACCCTCAACTTCGACATTCTGACCGGCGCTCAGGACGTCGAAGACGAAACACCAGAACCGGATTATGAAGGCGATCAGGTGCTCGTCGATCTGGACAACACCAGCGACATCTGGTCCCCAACCGCTCTGGCGTCCGACCCGGAAGGTGATTCCGTGTTGGTCTGGACCTCGAAGGAAACTGGTAAAGAGGGCATTTACGCCAAAGTCAAGTACCTCAAGTGGGATGAGTCGATTAGCGAAAATCGTGAAAATGACGCTCTTGATGAAGGTGAAATCGTGATCCAGGTCACCGACGACGCGACGGCATTTGCTGGCAGCGTGGATATGAGCGGCGATGGAAACTTCGTCGTCACCTGGACCGCGAACTCGAACGATGGCTACAAAGGCACGTATGTTTACGCGAAGGTCTTTGACCTCAATGGCAATGCAATCACGGACGCTTTTGTCGTGAGCAAGATGAAAGCCACGTCCAAGTGGAGCCAGGTCGCGGTTTCCGAATCGGGCGATTTCGTGATCACGTGGCAGACGCTTGACAAAACCAATGGTTGGGACATTTTCGCCCAGCGTTATGATCAGGACGGTAAACTCCTCGGAACGGTGGATGAGGTCCAGGTTCTGAACTTCTCGCGCGATTTCAGCGGGTCGTTCCAGATTCGTTTCACGCACCCGGACACCTATGAAGTCTTCACGACGGATTGGGTCGAGTTCCAGAAGACTTACACGAGCTACCGTGACATTCAGAAAGCTTTGGATGATCTGGAAATCCCGGGGCTGAAGTTCAAAGTCACGGCAAAATCCCGTACCCAGATCTATGTTACGATCATCTGCGACAATTCCATCATGAACCCGGATATCGAGCAGATGGAAATTGTCACCAGCAAGACCAGTAAAGGTTCCGCAGCGGTTACGGAATCGATCGAAGGCTCCAGAGCGCCGTTCCAGGTCAACCAGACCACGGAAGGCAATCAGCAGTATGCTGCTATCGATATGGATTACAAAGGTAACTTTGTGATCTCCTGGACCAGTAACGCGGTTGATTCAGCCGATGCCTGGGATACGGACATTTACGCGCGTCAATTCAAGAGCAGTCAGGAAATCGGTTTGCTGAATGGTATCATCAAATCAGAGGTTACGGAAGATTTCAGTAACTCCATGCCTAAAATTACGTGGATGGACGATGTAGATGAGCCGATCTCCACGCAGTCTGGTGTTGCGTTGATCTCTGTGATCGCTGATCCGCAGACCGGAATGGGCTGGACGGGTTCCGGTGTTCTCCTTTCCGATGGAAACTGCACTTACGTCCTGACCGCTCAGCACTGCGTGAACTCCCAGGGAATCATCTCGAACCGGGAAAATACCACGATTCAGTTCTACAATACTGCAGGGGCTGTAGTTACAGCTCACGTGGAAGATGTTTACCTTTTCAATGGCTACAATCCAAATAACCAGGTTGGTGACATCGCACTGATCAAACTGACGGAAAGCTTCTCCGGTTCTGTTACTGGCTTCGGAATCAACCGCGAAGCGGGAATCGAACTGGGCGCGGTTTACACCCGTTACGGATTCGGAACCTACGGCAAAGGCTCTGAAGGCAATGTGAATGATGTGGACGGCACCATGCACACGGGCCAGAACCGTTGGGAATACATTGGCGATGACGGTTTCCTCCTCTTCGACTTTGACGATGGAACGGCGGAAAACAACACTCTTCCGGAATGCATCGCGGCCGTATATGGAGACAACATCAACAGTGACCTCGGTGTCGGCGCAACGGAAACCAACTCCTGCAAGGGTGACTCGGGAGGTCCGTGCCTCATCGTTGTGAATGGTGAACCGGTCGTGGCTGGTATTTGTGCCGGCGGTTTTTCTGAGGATAGTAAATATGGCGATTGCTCCTACGACACTCAGGTCGCCTACTATGCCGACTGGATCGATTCCATCATCGGTGTCAGTGACGGCGCTACAAGCGGCGAATTCCTTGTCAATACGTCCAAGACTGGTACGCAGAAATGGTCGGATGTGGCCCTGGATGCCGATGGTGATTTCGTCATTACGTGGACCAGTACCGCTTCGGAATCCAACACGGAAACGGATGTTTACGCAAGACGTTACAGCAGTGACGGCACAGCGTTCACGGATTCCGACTTCAAAGTCAATACTTATACGGGACGTCAGCAGCAGCTCTCCAAGGTGGCGATCGACGCCGATGGCGATTTCGTCATTACCTGGGAAAGTTACCAGGAATACGGTGACGGTTCTTCCGTCGGTGAGGCCAATAACTACGGCATTTATATGCAGCGTTACGCCTCCAACACGGAGTGGAGCGATCGAAAGTCGCTTTACGGACCCAATGGTGAAAGCGGCACCGAAATGCGAGTCAATACCACCGTGTTCGGAAACCAGCGTATTCCAAACGTGGCTATGACTGCTACCGGTGACATCTTCTTCGCGTGGCAGAGTGATGAAACCATCGAGGATCAGTTCACTGGTTCCAACGACATTTACACCCGAGCCATTTACAAGTCCGTTGACGATGCCGGCCCTGTCGTCGTGCGTATCGCGGGTGAGTTTACCCCGACCATCATTGGAATCGAAGGTGAACTCATCGATTCCGAGAGAAACCCGATTCTGGACGATAGCGGTAACCCGATCTACGTTAATTTCCTCATCGAAGATGATGGCACTTACCTCCAGAATGAAGATTACTGGTTCATTGACAGAGACGGTTACCTCGTGAACGAGGCAATGACCGTTCTCAAGAATGGCTTTATCGTTGGAACGAATGTCAAAATCGACAATATGTTCATGGAAAACGGTAAGCTTTACCTCCAGGGTGGTTCCAGCTATTACGATCTGAATGGAAACGCGCTGGCCGGCAAACAGCCTGCTGTGACCCTGCTTCAGAATGGTAAACTGGTCGATTCCCACGGCAACGTTACGAACATTAAAGCGGAAGTCGCCATTCAGGATGGTAAAGTCTTTATTATGACGGAAACCGTCCGGAAGTACTACAACGCCGATGGTAACGAAATCGCTTCGGCAACGCCGGTGGACCGCCTGACCGACGCCTCGAACTACCTGCTTGACGTGAACGGAAATCAGGTCCTTGTGAACGACAAACCGGTTCTGGTCGATAAATGCTGGGTTGCTGACGGAAAGGTTTACCTCAAGAACGTCGAAGGTTACTACCTCGACCGTGAAGGTAAAATCTCAGCAAGCAAAATCGCCGCTGAAACGTACTCCAGCGATGGTAAACTCATCATCAACGGTAAGGTTTCGAACATTACGGCTACTGTCCGCTGCGATGATGGCAAGATTTACTTTGAGTACATCGTCAAAGAGAATCTCGACCGTGACGGCAACGTGAAAGACAGGATCGGCGTTGATTCGCTCGTGAACATTTCCGGTCTCAGTGAAAACACGACCATTTACGGCAAAATCAATGATGGCCTTTACATTACGTTTGATGAACAGCTTTGGGGACAGCACGCGAATGAACGTCAGCCGATCAGCATTCTGAGCAAGAGTAACATCATCATCAAGCTCGATGGTGTCAATGTTACCTCCCAGATCGTGGATCACATCGAACTGGCGAACGATGCCCGCGGTATCGGTTTCGACAATATCGACCCGAGCTACACGGGAAGTGTGGATCATCATTCCGAAAAAGACATTTACAAGATCGTCTTCAAAGATGGTGTTTCCCTGGAAACCGGTACATATCAAATCACCATTAGTGATGATGTCGAAGACCGCTTCGGCAACAAGCTGGACGGTGACAGTGACGGAACTCCTGGCGGTAACTACGACCTGATCTTCACCGTGGTCGCGGACCTCGATGATGAAGGCAACGTGAACTCCGACATTGATGATTCCGGCGATTCGGGCAAGGACAGCGACAGCGAAGTGAACGCGGTTTCTATCGCTTCCCAGTCGGATCCGTCAGTCGCAATGAACAAATGGGGTGATTACGTTATTGTTTGGGTTTCTGAAATCCCGATGCCGGTTCAGAATAACGACGATGACAATGACGATGGCAGCGACAATACCAATGATGGCGAGGATACGAGACCGTGGGCCGGTGAGACGGTCATTATGGGTCAGCGTTACCTCCGTGACGGAACCAAAGTCGGTGGTCAATTCTGCGTTTCCGATTATACATCAACGATCGTCAGAGATGGTGTTACCAGTACGCAGACGCTGCATCTGAGAGGTATTCAGAAGACCCCGGCGGTCGCGATGGACGACGAAGGCAACTTCGCTGTCACGTGGACCGTCAACGGGCGTGACCTCAATGAAGACGCTCTCGTGAGTGCCGATGAAATGGCCCAGTATGATGTCTTTGTCCGGACCTACAATATCGACGGCGAAGCGACCAGCGTTCCTTTCCTCGTTGATGACAGTGCGCTGCTCTTCAGGAAGAACGGTAATAACGGTATCACCACGCTGCCAGATTACGCAACCCCGGGAACTCAGAAGGATTCCGCCATCGCGTACTCCAGAACGGATAACACGTTCGTGGTTACGTGGACGGTGGACAACTCGAAAGACTCCGGCTCTGGTACGTATTACTGGCAGAATGACAAAAACGGCATTTACATGGCTCGTTTCAAGGTCGCCGATGTGGACGACAGTTCCGTCAGCGAAAGCAGTATCCTGCCGATTTACAGACAGGAAATTCCGCAGCTCGTCAACAACATTAGTACGTTCTCCCAGATTCACTCCTCCGTTGCTGTCGATGGAGAGGAAAATGTCGTCGTGGTTTGGGAATCGGATAGTTCCAATACCTCCCTGGACATCTACCTCAAGAAATTTGAAGTCACGAACACGACCGACAGTGGGAATTATATTTCCGGTTACTCCAACTTCAATGGTGATTTGGGGACTCAGACCCTGGTGAACCAGTACACGCAAGATATTCAGAAATTGCCTGATGTCGCGATGAATGACGAAGGTGACTTCGTGGTCGCCTGGGCATCCCGCGAAAAAAATAACGACTATGACATCAAGTTCCGTACCTACAACTACAAGGGCAATGGAACGGGGACCTGGACCGATGAGCAGAAAGCCAATACGGTCACTACGTTCGATCAGCAGTCGCCAGCGGTAGCGATCACCAGAAATGTCACGACCAAATCCAGGAAAGAGCCGAATACGTCCTTCTCGATCGTCTGGACTTCCTACGGTCAGGAAAATCAGTCCGAACCAAGCCAGGGAGTGTACATGATCGCGTACAAGTCCATTTCGGATGTCGATCCGGTTACCAACACGATCCGCGGTGAAAACAACATTCGTACGAAATCCGGCCAGGAAGTTCTTGTGAATGTTTATAAACCGCAGGACGAGGTAAATCCGGACATCGCGATGAGCTGGTATGGTGACATTGTTACGGTTTGGGATGGCCCGTCGATTGCCGGTATCCCTGACCCGGTTCATAACATTGAAGAGATCAAAGCTCTCCTCGCGGCCCACTATCATGGATCACCAGCCAATGCTAATGAATATGATGGCATGAGCGCGACGGCCCTTATCAGACTCTTCAACAACACCTTCGGCACCAGTATCTTCAAGAGTTACCTGTCGAGTTACGATTCGAACGCCAACCTGGCGCAAATCCTTCAGGATGACGATTACGTACCGCTTCAGGTTGCGGGTTTGGATACGTTCTCGAGTTCCTACTCGACCCAGGTCCAGACAGGTCCGTCGGTGAGCGTTGAAAATGGCAGAACGACCATTTACACCGAGAAGAACACCACTTCCGATGTGGTCATCAACCTCGGCAATGATAAGCCGACCTTGACGATCAACGGGAAAGCCATCGACCTTGCCAATACAAGTGCCTACACCTTTAACGGCTACAATGCCGGCAGTGCGATGGTAAATGTTACGGTTCAGGGCGTTGGCAGCGAGAATGTTTCCATTTCAAACGGCACCTTTACCATCAGTAACGGCGCTTATTCCTTCACCGTGAAGAACATCAACTCGGTGGTCGTCAACAGTCAGAACGTCAACCTGAACGTGAATACCCGCAAGGGCGCTTCCTTCATCGTGGACGGGAATATGGCGCACCTCACCGAGAAGGCCGCGTACTTCACCATCAACGGCTGCTCGGCAATCACTGCCCTTGGAAACAGCAGTGCCGTGGCGAAGCTGACCGGTACCGAAGACGAAGAAGAATTCCAGGTCAAGGCCAATGAAGTTACGATGAACGGCCGCGTTTCCGTTTCGGTAAAAGGCTTCGACAAGGTTACACTCAACGGCAGCGCTCAGGACGAAGTGTTCTTCAGAAATGTGGGCAACTTCACGGCCAACGGCTCGGTAATTACCGTCGGCGGCGTGGAAGCGTCCAACTTCGCCAATGTCAGTGTTACCTCCCTCAGCACGGGTGTTGGAAATGTCACCACCAGCGGTACTGCCTCGGTGAACGTTTCGGGCAAAACTCTCACCATTGTGGGCGATGGATTCACTCAGACCTATACAGGTATGAATACCCTGAACCTCACTGGTACGGAAAACGCCAGTGCGACCATCTCGGGCGGCTCGGTGGTGACCTGCGATAACGGAACGCTCACTGCTGCCAGGTACACTGTGAACGCCTTCGGTCAGATTGCCGTTCAGAACGCCGCCAAGGTCACCCTGAAAGGTTCGGAAGGCGACGACACACTGACGATCAACGCCGCTGGCGCCACGTTTGAGTCCGCTGGTTCTGTCGTGACCTTCAACACCTTTGATACTCTGACCCTGAATGATACCGAAGGAAACGACGCGGTTTCGGTCCAGAGCAATGTAAGCTCGGTCATCATCCAGAATGGTATCGCGAAAATCAACGACAAGATCACTCTTAATGGAGTATCCACGCTGGCGGTTGCCTGTGCGAACGCCAACGCTACGGCCAAGGTGTATGGCTCATCTGGCAATGATGAGTTCACACTCGCTGAAAGCGTGGTTTCCGCGAACATCGGGGATGCGTCCTACACGATCACGGGTACTTCCTACATTACGATCGTCGGTAATGAAGGTGACGATGTTCTCACCGTTACTGATACGGCCGGTGATGATACATTCACCCTTGCGCCGTCTTCGCTGACTGCCAGAGGCAACAACTACATCTGGTCCGTCAGTTCCGTGAAGAACATCAACCTGTACCAGACCAACGGCGGTAATGATACGCTGAACGTCAATGGTTCACGTACTATTGACAACGCGGTGATCAGTCCGCAGTTCATCTCCGTGACCAACACGGCCAAAGAGACGGTTTCCGCTTATGGCTTCAAGAACCTCCAGGTCAACAACGTGGAATACCTCTCCATGTACGACTCCGAAGGTGACGATGCCCTGACGATCGCCTCGAACGGTCAAGTCACGCTCGAAAGCGCGGGCAGCTACTTCAACCGTATTTCCGGCTTCAGGAAGTTGAGCGTTTATGTCAGCGGTGACGGTGAAGATACGCTGGATGTGGCTGCGGGCATTCAGGCTGTGGATGAAGTCTTCTCGGCAAAAGACAATTCGTGGACTGTCGAAGTGAACCGGTTTGACTTCTGAGGATAAGGGGGAGTCCTGATGGATTCCTCCCCAAATAACAAAAGGCGGCATCGATTGTGAACTCGTTGCCGTCTTTCATTTTAGGCAAGATATTTTCATTGTAACGTTTGTAAGTTATTTTTCTTAATCAGCAAGGATTTTTTCGTAGAAAACCGGGAAAAGACCCAAAAAACGATTGACTTTTTGAGTAAATTTGACAATAAATTAAGAAGAGGAGGTTCTATACTTTACTCGAGAGCTTCCCGTCAAACGCCTGGCTGATTATCGACCGGGGATTTATTTACGAACAGGAATTCCATTATGGCACAAAATTATCTGGCTGTTGAAGAAGTCGCGTCCTTATTAAATATTACCAATGCGGAAGTCATTGCTGCAACGACGCAGGGACATTTGCGAGGTTTCAAGGATGGGGCTTCGTGGAAGTTCCGTAAAGAAGACGTGGACAAATACGCTAACGATCTGAAAAATGCCGTCAGCGATGCAGAAGACGATTTCGGTTATGGCGATGATTACGACCTCGATGGAGGAAGTGAGATCGGCGGATCTTCCGATATTAATAATACACTCGATAATGATGTTTCTTTCTCGACTGAAGAGTCTGGTTTGGCCCTTTCCCAGTATAGTGAGGATGACGGAGGACTCGTTCTGGGCGAAGACACAAGCGACGGCCCCTCTTCCAGCGGGCTGATGGGAAGTGGTCTGGGCCTGGCGGAACAGAGCGGCATTTCGCTTATGAGCGCGACTGACTCTGGTATTTCTCTCGATGATGAGGAAACAGGCGAAGTTCTGGAGCTTGGCGAAGACAATCTGGCAATGGGAAGTTCATTGCTTTCCGGCAGTTTGGCGGCTTCCCTTTCCGTGGCCAATGACGATTTCAGTCTCACAACCGACGATGGGACGGCGAGTGATGAAGACGAGGACAGCGGCTCGCAGGTCATCATGATTGATGAAAATGATGATTTGGGTGACGCGAATCTTCCGGAAGGTGACGAGTTTGGTGACGGCTTGGGCGGTGGAGAAGGCGATGGTTTCGGCGACGCTGGTATGGCCGCTGGCGGAGAACCGATCATCCAGACCGTTGAGAAGATCGTCCGTGAGGACCGCCCGGAAAAACCGTATTCCATCTGGGAAATTCTGGGACTTATGCTCTGTTTCGCTTTCCTGACGGTGACGCTTCTCTTCACGGTGGACCTCGTGCGTAACATCTGGAGCTGGGACAAAACGCCGTATTCCAGCGCACTGATGGATTGGGCGATCCAAACATTCATCGAGAAATAAAACGTCGGTTTGACCGAAGAGGATATTTGCCAACGACGCGAGAGGTACCGGCCTCTCGCGTTTTTCGTGTCTGAATCTGAATTTTCAAAACGAAGGAAAACCATGAAAAAGTTTCTGTTTTTCGCTTTTGCTCTTTTGGCTGCTTCATTCTGTTTCGCGGACGCTTTTTCCCGAGCTTTGGAACTGCCGGTCGGGATCAGCTGGGAAGGGGCTTCTGTTCGAGACGCTTTTAACCGGATCCATGAACAGACGGGTGTTCCGATTTGGGTCGATCGGCGGGTCGTGCCCGATGTGAAAATTACAGGGAGTTTCCAGAACGCGACTCTTCCACAGATCCTTCGTGAGGCGGTTTATTCGGACTTTCTGAAAGAGCAGGACCTTGAGTTGACCCAGACCGGCTCGCTGCTGTACGTTGGGCCCAAATCGTTCACGAGGATGCTGCGGACGCTTTGCGAACTGAAACGTGAAGAACTGAAAGAGAATTTGAAGAGCGCTGAACAGAAAAAATGGCTGACCGACCACCGGCTTCAGTGGGAACGGCTCGCGGAGCCGAAGATGATTCTGGAGGAGTTGGCGGAAAAGGAAAATTTGGCTGTCAAGGGCTTCAAATCGGTCCCGCACGACCTCTGGCCGGAAAAATCGTTTGCGGTCGTGTGCCCGCTTGACGCGTTTCTGCTGATTCTCGGACAGTTTGACCTGACGCTTGCTTTCACGAAGGATGGCGCGGAGATCGTTCCTCTGAACCCGGAAGAAATCGTTCTGACGAAAGTTTACTCCGCGAAGAAACTCTCTCAAAAGAAACTGGCGGCGGTGAAAGAAGCGTTCCCGGAGACAAAAATCAAACAGAAACAGGAAAAGGTTCAGATCCGCGCACTGGCGGAGGTTCACGAGTTTCTCGCTTCGGATTCCAAAACGATGGAGCATATCTCGGTCGGTTCGTTCACGCTTGCGCAGCTCGGAGGCGGAACGTCGTCGGCCGGCAGAACTCCCGAGGGAGTGGATCGGTCGATCGAGGTCTTTTCGCTGAAATTCTCGGCTCCCTTCTGGCCAGCGATGAAGCAGCTGTGCAAGCAGCAAAATCTTGAACTGGCTGCGGATACGGACGAACTGGTTGCGGCGGGAGTTGATTTGGCGCAAGTCGTTTCGGTGGACGTGAAGAACGCTTCTCTGGAGAAAATCTTTCAGGAAATCGTGAAAGAGGCCGGCTGTGAGGCGCGGCTGGTCGGAAATAAAGTGATCGTGAAAGCGAAAAAGTAGCCAGTGACTACGAATCACTGACTACTTCTTACTACGGACTACTCAAAAGAGCCGAAGCCTCAGATGGTGTGGTTACCGGTTCCCGGCAGCGGAACGAGGTACTCGCCATTCTCATTCGGCATCGTCGGCGGATCGCTTTCGGCGGTGTAGGAGGCCGGAGCCAGGGTCAGCTGGGAGTTCATCAGCTCGTCCCAACCAATGCGCTTACCGGTGTAGCAGACCTCACGGCCGAGAATGGCCAGCATGGAGCTGTAGGCGCCGGTCACGCCATCGTTGCGGGCTTCGCCGTTGCGGATGGACTTGAACATATATTTGTGCTCGTTGACGTACATGTCGCATCCAGGGCCGCGGTAACGCCAAATCACATTCCCGTCTTTGTCCCAAATCGTGTTCTTCAGGATGCTGGCGTAACCCTTCGTGCCCATGAAGTCGTCGTTCGTGTCGTTGAAGCAGCCATTCTGCTGACGGCAGAACGCATGGCATTTGATGCCCTTTTCCCATTCGTAGGTGACGCCCATCATATCGTAAATGTCACCGTAGGCCGGCTGCTCAACACGCACCGCACGACCGCCAACGCCCCACGCGCAGACCGGCGGTTTGTCACCCATGACCCACATCGCTTTGTCGAGCGAGTGGACGTGCTGTTCCACGTTGAAGTCGCCGGAGAGCCAGCAGAAGTTGTACCAGTTGCGGTTCTGGAACATCATTTCCGTGTCGTTCGGTTCACGCGCACGGGTCCAGAGTTTGCCGGTGAGGTAGGTTTCCTGGATCGCCAGAACGTCGCCGATCTCGCCGCCCAACACGCGGGCCATCGTTTCCTGAACCGCGGTGTGGTAACGCCAGCACAGACCGCAAACCAGCGTCAGGCCTTTTTCTTTGCCCATCGCGGCACTTTCGATCACGCTGCGGACTCCCGCCGGATCAACGGCGACCGGTTTCTCGAAGAAGCAGTGCTTGCCCGCTTCCACGGCAGCGCGAAGATGGATCGGGCGATAGTGCGGCGTGGTGCAGAGAAGCACGACGTCGGCTTTTTCAATGACCGCTTTGTAACCGTCGAAACCGCTGAAAACGTAGTCGTCGGTGAGCGGCGCGCGATCACCGAAGGCGGCTTTCAGACCAGCGGCGCAGGCCTTCGCCTTTTCCGGCATCAGGTCAGCAACGGCGACGATCTGGGTGTTCGGGTCAGCGTCCAGAGCGTTGTGGGCCGCACCAGTTCCACGTCCGCCGCAGCCGACGAGACCGATCTTGATGATGTCGGAGCCTTCCGCGTGAACGGAACGGGCAAAATTCAGACCACTGAGAGCGACGCTGGCGACCGCGCCGGCTTTCACGAAATTACGGCGGGAAATAGACATAAATATCTCCTTGGATTTAAGGTTGAGGGTTGGAAAACTACAATAAATTCGATTATAAATCAAAAAGATTTTTTCCGCAAGGGGCGGTGGGGGCAGAAATGTGAGTTTTTTTCGCATTTTTTTAGAGAATGACACTTTCAACGGGATTTTTTAACCCCGAACCTCCATTTCGTACCTGCGAACCTCTTCCAGCGGGATCCCGATGTCTGAAACGAGCAGCTTGCCGACGTACGGTTCCGCCTCAGGGAGCACCAGACCCGGCTTGGCTGCGGTGAGCGTGACCGTCACGGAAGAACGGACCGTAAAGGCCGACGGAGTCCCTGTTTCACAGTCTAGCCCGGAAGGAAGATCGATCGCCAACGTTCGGAGCGAATGAGCGTTTAACCACGTGATTACCGTGTCCATCGGCGCACGAGGCGTTCCGGCCGCGCCCGTTCCGAGCAATGCGTCAATGCACGAGAAAATGGGAAACTGGTCCGCGATCGAGTTCAAAACTTCCGTCACGTTTGCCGCCTCGAACAAAGATTCCATCGGAATTTTCAGTTTCCTGGCCACTTCGTACTGAAGGAGCGCTTCCCCCCGAAAACGTGCGGGGTCTGCGCAAAGAAAAATCCGACTGGAGTAATTTCTCGTTTTGAGCTGACGTGCCACGGCCAGACCATCCCCCGCGTTGTTCCCGGTCCCGCAGAAGATGAACGTTTCTTCGCCCGGCTGAAGGGAAAACTCACGCAGGTAAATATCCGTGATCCCCCGGGCGGCGTTTTCCATCAAAACTTCGCCCGGCAGTCCGATCCCTTCAATGACCGTCCGCTCAAGCCTGCGTACCGTATCACGTGAAAGGACGTTCATGCGTCTTCCTCTTCAAAAATCGAGTCCACCAATGCGTTTGCTGTCTGTTGGATGGCTGGCGAGGATGCGAGGGATTCTATCAACGCTTCTTTGTCCACGATACCTGACGAAAGGATCGTCGTGCAGGCGAGTGACTCGTCGCCGTTCTGGATCCACGGCTCTACCGCCAGACCGGGCGAAGAACTTTCCGCCGGAGCGCTGACGGGGGTGCTGTCCTGAACGGCCGGGTTCAGCGAATCTACGTCCTCAAACAAAGCGATTTCGGCTGTCATATTCTGCGGTATTGCGAAAAGTGTTACATTCGGCAAAGCGGCAGATAAAACAATTGGCGCATCGAGAGCTTCCTCTTTGTATTTCAGGCGGAAGTTCTGACCGGTGAGTCCGTCATTGATCTGATTTGGATTTACCGTCGAATAGTTGGAATTATCCGCGGAGGTTTTATACTGGAAAAGCTCCAATTCGCTTTCCGTTTTATTGAAGGAAACCGTAAAAATCGGGGACCTGCCAATGACGTCCGGCTCGACGACAAGTTCCAGAATGCAGCTGTAATTCCCATCGGTTCCACAAGCGCAGAGAGCATCGAGGTTGAAAACATCCACCGCGGCGACTTTGGCGAGAACCGAAGTGACGTCCGTTTCTTCATTCACGGTAATTTCCTTGTCGAGCAAGGAGCGGGAATTGACGGTTTTTACTTCACCACCCATCACTTTGACGGTCGTATTGAACCCCAAAGCGTTGTTCGTGTACGGAATACCATACTGGTCGTAAAGTTCTTTGGAAACGAGCGGCAAATCGACCTTGAGCCAGATTTGCATATTGAAATCCAGGTATTTAAGCTGATGCGCGTCATCCGCGTTGTCCTCATCGTACACCCTCTGGGAATAATCGACGGGAGAGTCCACATTGACCAGGCTCTTCGGCGGGGTCGTACTCGTCGGCGTCGCTTCATAGGGTTTCGTTACGGAGGCGGTCAGCGTAAACGGCTGGTCGTATTCCATACGCACGTTGAAATTGATCGTTTTGCCGTTATTCATTTTGGCCGTCAACGCGATCGGCGAACGGTCCTGTTCAACATTATACGGGCTGTACGCCACGACCAGGTGATTCGCGCTGTTCAGCGTGATTTGGGAAATCGCGTGCTCCTCGGGGATGGTGAAGTTCTCGAGGCTCGTCAATTCCAAGTTCGTGAATTCATAGGTAAGCACATCATCATCGTCGTAGTAGGTTCCAAGTATCTTGGCTCTGACGGTTTCGGCATCCCCGGAAACGTCGAGGCTTTCGTCGATTACCGTATCCGTATAAACCAGATTGATAGTGGTCCACGTGCTGGAGGTTTGGCCGTCGGAATTGACAAAAATGATTTCCACTTTGTTGTTCGAAGGCGTTAGTGTGTATTGGTCGTTCGAGTCGGGAACGAGATCGAGCACCCGAAGCTCCGAATCCGCGTACACGTTCTCGCCGGTGACCTGAATCGTCTGGCCGTCGTCAAAAACGAGAGCCCACGTCGTAGAATTGAGACGTTCGATTTCAAACGTGTTTTCGCCGAGAGGCAGCTCGATCGAATCTTGCGAAACGATGGGAACTCCTGGCTGTACACCTGTTTGACGACGTACAAATTCTCCTATTTTTTGGCCATCCAGGAGGAGAGAGAAGACACCGTAATTAAGTGAACCTTCCGCGAAATCAATGGAAAGGGCGTACTGAATGTCCGTCACCTGAACGCACGTAAAAGTACATTCTTCCGTGTTGAAGTAAAACGTTCCGCTCCCATTGCCAAGGTCCAGCTGGCTGCTGTTTCCGTCTTCGTCGGTGACAGTCAAAAGCATGGACGACTCGTTGGGAAGGATCAAATCACATGTCATCAGGGCGCCTGATTCGGTCGTAATTGGGAAAGAACCGTCTAACTTGAGGTTCCTCAGCGAGTTTTTCGCATAAGATGAAACGAGGTTTACCGTAAAATTCTGGGTAATTCTCGCTCCGAACTCATCCGTCATCGAAACAATGAACGCTCCTGCGAGAATAGGCTGTGCTTGTGAGGGGGCTTCTGTCGTGTCCAGTGTCAAAAGGCCGTCCTCGGTGCAGGAACGAACGGAAATCGGACCGGTGCCAAGGATTTTGGCCGTGAAAACCGGAGCCGTTTCTGCGTCTGCTTCATCCGAGAAGAACGGAGTCAAATCGATTTCCGTCCCGGATTCCGTCCACGCCGCATAGATGCCGGAGTCTTTGGCGATTGCTCCAACACTGGAAAGCCGCGGCGCCGCATTGTACACCACTTTATACGTGGCGGAACTATGATTTCCTGCCAGATCTTCGTCGTAAACCCTCAGATTATTCAGGCCGTAATCCAACGGAAATTCTCCGCTTTCCGTCAGTTCTCTCGAATAGCTCCGGTTTACATCAGCGGCGGGGACATTCAGCTCCATATTGACGGTGGGATTCATGTCCCAATCAGGAGCGGCCCACGACATGGAATCGGCGGAAGGTCCCGTGGTTTCCCGCTTCGCGATGGAATCGTAGTCCAGTTCATAGAGGTTGGAAGTAATGACCGGCGGCACCGTGTCGAGGACCGTCCGCACTTCGTTAGTTTCCTCGGCAAGTGTAGCATTCGTCGTTTTCACGGTGAAGATCCACAGACCATCCGGCATTCCGTACGCCTGCGGGTCCACGCTGAACATCGGGTCAGTGCGCAAACCCGGGCCGGAGACCCAGGCGCCGTTCTGGTAAATGCCGTTCCAGAGGTTGACCGTTTTCGCGCCGTTCGTTCCGGTAAGTGTCACGGTCAGACCGTACTCGTTGTCCAAATTGGAAATTTCTCCTTCACCTTCTAGTGTAAAGGTTAAAGCGTTGACGTAATCGGAATTCTCTCCGTTTGTCGAGGCAATGGAAACACTCCAAATGACGGAGGGCACGCGGTTGATCACGAACGGAATGGTCTGATACTCGCCGTTTTCCTCTGTGGATTCTTTCGGATTCGCGTTAGCGTCTTTGCCGTAGAAATGGATCTCGTACTCACCGTCGGCCAGTTCCAGCGGTTCGCCTTCGTCATCCAGCAAATCGGTTAGGTCCAGCGTGTACCGATTGTTTTCATCCGCGGCAAGCTGCAGATCCTCAACGGTTGCCACCCGCGTCTTTTGTGTGTCATTGACCTGATAAATCGCGAGGCTTGCCTTATCGATCCCGGAAGAATCGTACAGCGTACCGGAGATGGTTTTACCCGTGGAGAGGTTCATGAAGAAGGTTCCATCGAGGACCGTTCCGTCCGTCGTCAGGTTGATCCAGCGCGGGTAGTCCCCATCCTGAGACTTGCTCGCGATCACGGAAATTGTGACTTCGGTAAGTGGTTCATTTTCGACAGACGCCGAGACAGTGAGCGTCATGTCGCCGGTCAGCTCGTCCCACTGGATCGAGAGCATGTCGCCATCATCCAATTCCCAGCCATCCAGCGGACCATTCACGTTAAAAGCGAGATTCTTCGTTTCACTTTCGAAGATAAAGAGGTCGTGAAGATCCAGAGTCTTTTCCGAAGCTCCTTCCGTTTGGACCAGATGGTATTCGCCGTCCTGAACCAAATCTGAAAGGGCGGCTTTGCACAGGAACTCGTAAGCCCACGTAGTTTCATGCCCCATTTCGTCCGCGACGATGATTTCGAGGCGCGTATCCGGGTAAGCCAGAACGAAATTCGCGGGATCAAAGGCGGTCCCCTCGTCCGTTTCGTCCTTAACATTGTACATCTTGCAGAAAATCGTCGTTTCGGAAAGGTCCGTCACGGTGACGTCCAGAGAGAGCATATCGGTCGCCGTCTCGGCAAATCCGCCGTTTTGCAGGGTGGTCCCATCCCGCTTGACCGTAATCACCGGAGCAGTTCTGTCCACAATGTAAGGTTCAGTCTCGGTCTGGAAAGTCTCCTGTTCCGAGGCGTTCGTAAATTCATACGTGAAAATATAGGCTCCATCATCCAGAGCTGAAGATTTATAGACCCACGTATAATCCTCATTAAGAGCGCCGTCTTCATCGAACGTAACCGTCGTTGTAGCAAAAAGTGTATCAGCGTCACTGTAAACGTTAATCGTCACGCCCTCAAGCCGATCGAGTTCCCTGGACTCTTCGATTTGGGAAATCGAGAATTCGGGTGTCGGATCATTCTCACTTTCGATCGAAACTTCCAAACACGTTGGAGCTGGTTGAGCGTAGCGGTAAATTTCATAATCCAGAGCATTATCGCCATTCTTTTGGCTGGCATGGATGACGTATTTACCTTCTGCAAGAGGGACGATTTCTCCTTCCTCATCGACTTCGTTCAGAGTCAGGGTGAAACTGGTGCTTTGGCCTACCGTGTTCTCTGTAAAGGTGAGGCGCCAGTCATTATAAATCTTCGAATGTCCGGGCGCGGCATAAACCTCGGTCAAGTCCACGTCTTCGATGATGGGTTCTTCCGCATCGGCAAAGTAAATGTCCACGACTCCCGGTGACGCGGGGTTCACGAGATTGCCGTTCAGCGTAATGCCGTTGGTCTTGACAATGTGGAAGTTCTGGTTGGGCAGTTCGTTCCGAACCGTCACGTCTGTCCAGAGCGCCGTACTGAGGCACAGGTTGATATGGATCGTCAAGGACTGCTCGCCCGAAGCGGTTTTGGCGAGTACCACGATCGATTCTGTGGCGGGTGATTCAGCGGTTTCTTTAAATTGATAGTTAAAAGTGCCGGGATGCTGCGGATCTTCCGTCAGACTGTCCAGATTTACAAGGCTGCAAGTAATGGCAAACGTAAGGCCAGACTGGTAGTTAAAATAGTCGTAAAGGTTCAGACTGCCGGACTTGGTCGAGGTATATTCCGTAACGTTTGTGCCCTGCGTCGGTTCCAGCTTCGCTTCATAGTAAACTTTGCACGTGGTGGAAGTTGAATTCCCGGCTTTGTCCGTGGCGGTGAATGTGATCGTGTTCAATCCTTCCGCGAGGGTGAACGTATAAGCGCCTGCCGATTCGGTGTGCTCCAGGTCGCCAGTGTAACGGACTGTCGCATCGTCGTTGGTTTTCGGGGTCAAAGTAAGAGTTTGGGACGTGACCGGCATATAATCTTTGCCCTCGGGAACCACGTACCCTTCGATTCGGAGCGTGGGGGCGGTGAAGTCCACGTTCACGACGGCCGTGACCGTGCCACTTCCGTAAACGTTACCGGCAAGGTCCGTGATCTTCACGGTGTACGTGTGTGCGCCTTCCTCCACGTCGGTCATGGAAACGTAAGCGTCTGAGGCTTTGGTCAGCCGTTTACTGGCGATCTCTTTGCCATTTTCGGAGACGTGAAGGTAAATCCCGTACGGCTCGGCCGCCAAAACGTCCGCCAGTGTGTCCGCGTCTCCCTCCAGCGTGTAATTGACCTTCAGATCAAAATCCGCCTGGTTCGTGGAGTACACGTCGTCCTCGTTCGGAGTACTGCCGATGTACACTTTGGAAGCGCGGATCTCCGGGGCGGTCAGGTCAATGACGATGGCGTAGAGGCTCGTCCCGAAATTATTGTCGAGGATCATTTCGAGCGTGCCTTCCTGAAGCTGCCCGCTGGTCGGGGTGATGGTGAACACTCCGTTCTGGTTCGCGTAATTAAAGGTCAGCGTATCGCTCGCAGACCCGTCTTCGTTCGTGAGCGTGATCCGTCCGCTCGACTGCGTGAGGTCGAAATCGTCGGTCGAGTACGTGCCGTCGTCGGTCGTGTAGATGAAATTGCCGGTTGTCGCATCGGTTTTACCGCTGATGGAAGACGTTTTGTTCGACGTGAAGGTGTTTTCGGCCCCATCGACTTGCGCAGGCGTTTCACCGCCGACTTTCAGAGCGCTGATCGTCGGGTTGGTCGTGATGGTCGGATTCAGAACGATCGTGTCCGAAAAGTTCGGCTCGATGACGTTTCGGAACGTTTCCATCTCGAGCTTGCCGTTCCCGTTCAGATCATACAATGTGTCCACATTATTCCGGAGGTCGATCCCGAACAGGATCTTAAAGCGTTCGATGTAGGCTGCGCTGGTCCCCTGCGCGATGTGAGCCCAGCCTTTGAACTGGTTATATTCTGAAACGCTTACCACGTTGTCAGCGTTCAAATCGCCGGCCATGATGAAACGAACCTCGTAAGATTGATCCTCCAGTTCGGGGCCCACTTCAAAAACGTATGTTTTGTCATTCGAGATGAGGTACTTCGCCAGAAAAGAGGCCGTGTTATTTTCGATTTTTGAGCTGAGAAATTCCACTTTTCCTTCGCCCTCTGCAGCCGATGCGTCTCTAATCGAGACGGAGAAATCATCGGTCAGCTGTGTGCCGTCTGTCGGGCGCACTTCCAGGATCACGTATCGGCTTTCATTCGATTCCTGATTGGAAAACGTCGCATGGAACGTGTTCTGTTCCACAGGCGTAAAACCAATCGCGTCAAGAAGCTGGCGGTCCTCAAGAGCTTCGAGCTGCGGAGTACGCTTCAGAAGATTACTTTTCCCGCACGGTTTCCGACCAGAAATAAAACGAAAGGAATTTTTTTTGAACGACATGGAATCACCTCAAATAATAAAAACGGTTGCCGTATTTTCCGCATGGCAAAACGGCTGCATATTTATTAATATGTCAAAACCTTGGAAAAGTTCATTTCAAAGATGGAAATTTCAGAATTTGGGGAAAATAAACTGAAAATCCTTCTTATCAACTTTATACCATCAAATATTATACACAGTTTTTCAGAAAATTTCGTCATAATCCTCATAAAATTCCAAAATTTGTGAAAATTTACAAAAAAATGAATCAGGAGAGACACATGAAGATCCAAGCGCCAAGTTTCTGGTGTGGATCAACCCATTGATTATCCGTCAGACTTTTTTAACGATTCCCGAATAGAATTTACGCCCATCGATCAAAATGGCTCCGTCTTCCGCAAGTCCGCTGCAGAACCCCGTGATATTTCCTTGCGGTGTTTCGAGCGTAACGGTATTTCCGCACTGAATACAGTGTTTCTCGATTTGGCGCACGGTCTCAGTAATGGGAAGGTGCGTCATATTTTGCATTTTCTCCCCCAGGTTGGTCAAAAGAAGGGCTAAAAATCGTTCTATTGGCTCAGGAAAACCGGGATTTTCCAGAGGTTTTACGTTTTTCAGAATCGGAGCGTCCGGCCATTCGGGAAAAAAATCACTGAGCGAAACGATCCGGCTTTGGATTTCTGGCGGCGCGCCATGCATGGAGTTTAAAAGATTGATCCCGATCCCGGCGATCATCCGTCCCGAAGCGTGACCTTCCAAAAGTATCCCGGCCATTTTGCGAAAATCCCCCTCTTCCAGACGGCAGTACAAATCGTTAGGCCAATGGATGAACAGTCTTTCTCCCTTTTTCACAGGCAGAACCTTTTGCAGTGTTTCGAAGATAGCCAACCCAAAGGTCAAACCAAGCATGGAGGTGTGGGCAAGTGGGATTTGAAACCGGGCAGGAGAAAAAATCAGAGAAAACATCAAACAGCCTGTCGGACTGTACCACTGATGATCTTTCTGCCCTTTCCCTGCCGACTGTACCGAGGCGGAAACCAGCGCCGGCTCTTCTGCCAGCCGACCGGCTTCCAACTCACGAAAAGCATAAAGCTGCGTCGAATCAATTTGCGGAAAATGAACACGTTGTACGAGCTGCATATCCAGACGTTTGAGGGGATTAGGTGATTCATTCAGCAAAACTCAAAAAAAGGCTCCAGTCTTTCGACCGAAGCCTTTTTTGTTCTCAAGATGAGCAGGGGCACAGGGATTCGAACCCCGACTAAATGAACCAGAATCATTTGTGCTGCCGTTACACGATGCCCCTGTAACTGCGCGTTAATATACCACGTTTTCGCTTTCTGTCAAGAGGGGGAGCCGGGCTTTTTCCAAAAAAAGAATCGGCAAAATTTCGCTCTCCCCCCTTGAAAGGTTTTCAAAATCGGGTATATTAATTAATGGTTTTTTCATTTCCCAACTCTTTATATAAGGGGGGCTTGCAATGCTCAAAGTCGAACGTTACCCGCATCTGAAAGTCACGGATCCGGAAGTCTATGATCTGATTTACCGTCAGGCCGCTTATGAAGGCTCCACGCTGAAGATGATCGCTTCCGAGAACTACGCGTCCTTTTCCGTTCTGGAAGCCACCGGTTCCTCGCTGACCAACAAATATTGCGAAGGGTACCCCGGCGCGCGCTATTACGAAGGAAACGCCGTCTGTGACGAGATCGAAAACCTGGCCATCAATCGTCTGAAAGCGCTCTTTGGGGCCGAGCACGCCAACGTTCAGCCGCTGAGCGGGTCTCCGGCCAACTCGGCCGTTTACCGCGCCATCATGAAGCCCGGGGAAAAAGTCATGGGGATCCCGGTCGATTTTGGCGGGCACCTGACGCACGGTTGGAAGGTCAATTTCTCCGGAAAAGACTACGTTCAGGTCCCGTTCGGCCCGTCGCCGGAAACCGGTGTGCTGGACTACGACGAGATCCGGGAGATCGCCCTGCGTGAACGTCCGCGCATGATCTGGTGCGGAACGACGGCCTATCCGCGCACGATCCATTACGACCGCTTCGCTTCGATCGCGGAGGAAGTGGGGGCGTATCTGGTCGCGGACATTGCGCACATTTCCGGTCTGATCGCCGGCGGCGCCCATCCGAATCCCGTGCCGTACTGCGACGTCGTTTCGAGCACGACGCACAAGATGATGCGCGGCCCGCGCGCCGGGTTCCTCCTCTGCCGGATCGAGGACCGCTACCAGGAAAAATACTACCCGACGAGCAAGAACAACCTGGCGAAACGCATCGACCGCGCTGTTTTCCCGACGCTTCAGGGCGGCCCGCACATGAACGTTATCGCCGGTATGGCCGTCGCGTTTGGCGAGGCGGCGAAAGATTCGTTCAAGGACTACGCGCACCAGGTCGTGAAAAACGCCCGCGCTCTGGGTGACTACCTGATGGAGCACGGCATCAAACTCGCCAGCGGCGGCACGGACACGCACCTGCTTCTGCTCGACCTTCGTGACAAAGAATACACGGGCAAAGACGCGGCAGAAGCCCTGGCCCGCGGCGGGATCATCGCCAATTTCAACACGGTTCCGGGCGACCAGCGCAAGCCGACCGTGACTTCCGGAGTCCGCATGGGTACGCCGGGCATCACGAGCATGGGGATGAAAGAGGCCGACATGCAGAAGGTGGGCGAGTGGATCGTTCGCATCCTGAACGCTCTGCCGAACTCGGCCGACGCGGAAGCCTCCGCCCGGAAAGAGATCGCGGAGTTCTGCACCCAGTTCCAGATCCCGGGACTGGATGATTAAGAATTTTGAATGATGAATTATGAATTGGAGACGCCGCCTTCGGCGTC
>SAMEA3663299__coassemble_63_pt1 | contig 70783 bp, 59 predicted proteins | sample SAMEA3663299__metabat2_low_PE_003 | metagenome-assembled genome bin SAMEA3663299 (sample SAMEA3663299) | pig gut metagenome | biome: pig gut; feature: pig-associated habitat; material: faeces | place: China | collected 2013 | reverse complement strand
CCCAGGCGGGCAAAGCCAGCAGCAGCGACGCCCTCACCGAGCTGGACGCCGTGACGATGGAAGCCAGGCCGGAACTCCGCGGGGAAGGTGCAGCAGCAGCGACGCACTCCGCGGGTCCATAGCTAAACGCAGAGTTTTTATTTTTTCTATTTTTTTTGTAAAAAAGGGCGGGGGGTATATTGACCATTAAACCGTTACGGATATAATAACCATTTAGAAAGGAGGTGATTGGATTGGTTGGTAAAGGGCAGCCCCCCAAAAAACCAGAGGAAAAGAGAAAACAAACAGCCGTTTTCTTTTCACCAAAAGAGCGTGAAGCGATAGACAAAGCCCGCAAAAAAGTTAATCAGAGATTTGGGCAGTTTGTCCGCAATGCTGCAAACGAGAAGGCCGAAAAGTTAAACCAGGAATAAAAAACCCTGCTTAAATCCGGCAAAGAACCAAGCAGGGCCAAAGTCCTAAACTCCAAGCAGAGCAAGAACGACTCTAATTATACCATATTCTGAGATGGTGTAAAGGGGTATTCTTGCGAAACCTCAATAAAATGAATATCACCATAAATATTTACATCGGATCCGATGGGAAAATTAGTATTTCCTCTTTCAATAGTGAAGAATCAAAACCGGTAGAAATCCAACCGATGACGCAACAAACAGAATCACCGTTCCGATTTGTGAACCCTGATTATATTGAAACGTTGGATAAATTCCATAGTGCCCACCTTCCCAAAATGGCCTATAGAATATTGCGCTATATTTGTGAAAGTGCCGGGAATTGTGCCGATATTGAAGACTTATGTGAAAGTCTTAAAATCGATAAAGAATCGGTAAGAAATGCGTGTTCAAATAAACTCTCAACCATATTTCGACAGGGCGGTTTTCCATACAAAGTCAAACAGCGTAATGGGTTTGTCTTTCTTGAAAAGACGCAAGAACAACAGCAGACTGATTAAATATTTTTGAGAATTTTTTAAGGTACTACTTTACAAAGCAAAAATATTTTTTATTTTTTTTGGAAGTTTTTTGAAGTTGCTACTTTACAAAGCAAGAATATATGTTATACTATCTTTTACTGTTAGTTTTTTAACGTATCAAAAATTTCCTCAACATTCGAGAAAAGGACCGTCAATACCTCCCTGCCGTATTGACGTTAAATTTCGATAATACCATTTTTGATATTATCATACATTTTTACGCAAGGTAAAAGCTAGGCGGGGGCTGGGTCGAGCAGCAGCTTTTATTTCCCTGGTGACAGACAGGGAGATTACCAATAATAACAATAAATCCTGTGGTTAGGGCGTTTATTATTGGGCGTAGAGATAGTATGTAATATCAGAATGAGTATCTGATCCCACCGTTTAACGGTGTTCTGATCTCTTCTGATCCTGATTCCTAGTTTACTTTTACAGGGTAAATATACCCAGAAAAGGAGCTGATTGCATGACTATGCAAGTATCAGTGGAACATCTTGAGGAAGTGCTTGAGAGCGTCGCAAAGTGGGAAGCTCAAGACCTCAAGACCGCAAAGAAGCTGATCCGGAAATTCTTCCCGCTGGAAAGGCTGATCGACAAGAAAGAAGCGGCCCAAATGCTGAATTGCTCACTGCGTCAAGTGGACTACTTGCGCGAAAATTACGGGCTGCCGTGGATCCGTTTGGGAGAGGTGGTAAGATTCGACCGCGCCAAGGTGCAAGAATGGCTGGAAGCTCAAAAACAGACCGGCCCCGGCTGCGTTCCTTCCCTTGCCAAGCAACCCAGGGAGGCGGCGTAAATGAAGAATCTGCATAAAAAAAGCCCTTACTGTTCTTCAAGCTACCAACTGGAAACAGTAAAGGCCGAACGTGCAGAGGATAAAGGGTAAAAAATACCCATACTCCCCACTACTTCTTATTATACCATCTCTGGTTTTTAAGTCAAGCAGTGGGGGGGGACTATGTTTACAAATTCTTAAAATTTTTCAGGAGTTAAAAATATGCTTAAATATCATCAATCGATGACCAACCAATACGATACTGAGTCATTTTATAAGCTATGTGACGAAGCTGAAAAAATGGATCCGCCGTTATTGGCCCCAGTCCTGATTGGATATTATGAATATATCATCGACATATTAAAAAGGGTCAATGATCAACCGGTTTACGGTGTTTCCAAGCGGTACCTGATCCGAGTGTTGAAACAGTGGTGCCCCACATACTCCCCGGAGCCTATTCTTGACTTATTCCAGCAACACGGCTTTTTGATCGTCCAAAAATACGACGATGGAACCGAGCTATACAAGAATTACGAGGTTGACAAAGCCGCCGAATACATCGAAAGAAAAAGAGCGGCTGGCAAAATGGGAGGGGAAGCAAGCCAAGGCACGGCACATTTAACGCCCGAACAAAGGCAACAGGCCGCGCAATGGGATCGAGATCTTGCGGCAATGCGTCAAGCACAAACCAAAAGCACTCCTTAAGCACTCCTTAAGCACTGCTCAAGCACTGCTTAAGTATAGCTCAAGCATAGCTCAAGCACTGCTCAAGTATAGCTCAAGCACTGCTTAAGTACTGCTCAAGCTATAAAATAATAGGAGATGAAACAAAACTAAAGAAAAGAAAAACCTCTTTTCTTTTCCCCTTGAGTGATGATCTTTTGAACCCATAAAACCGGATTCACGATCTAACCCAAAGGACACGGCACCAAGGCCCAACTCTAAACACGCCGTCAAGCGTCATTTAGAGGTTATGGAACCAAGGCAATGAACCATTACAGGCATCCCCCAGCCAACTCTATATAAAAACGATAGAGCGGGCGGGGGGGCGCAAAACTGAAAAATTAAACCTTTATCCTGAAAGGGCAAAAACTATGGCAAATTTCACTTTCAAACATCTTTCCATTATGGAACTTAATGAAGGCGTACAGATCCGGCTTAAGACCAACGCCGAGACCGTCCAGAGGTACAAGGAAGCGATAGAGGAAAAGCACGGCACATGGCCGTTTCCTCCGATAGACGTTTACTGTATTGATGGAGAATACCACATTGCAGACGGGCACCACCGCTGGCAAGCGGCACTGGCGGCCGGTCTGAAAACCGTTTCTTGTATCGTCCATGATGGCACCCAGGAAGATTTATTAAAGACTGCTTTTAAGGGGAATAAGAAGAACGCTCTTCAAATGACAGACGCAGACTTGAAACACGGGCGCGAGCTGGCTATTCTCAAATACCCGCACAAATCCGACCGCGATCTGGCCGAGATCTGCGACTGTTCCCCGATGACGATCAACCGCGCCAAGAAGGAACTCGAAGCGCAAGGCCGGTTTGAACGTCCTGAAACCATCATCGGAAGAGATGGCAAAGAGCGTAAATCAACTGTAACAATGTTACAGTACAAGGCCAAGCAGGATTTTAATATTGAGGATTTTAGAAAACAGTGTTTAGAAATCCGCGATGAAGCCGCAAAGGAATTTTACGATCTGGACAGGGGCGAAGCCGATGAGGATTCCACGGAAGAGAGAGCGGCATTTAAGGCAAAGTTAGAGGCCCAAAAAAGAGAATTTGAGGAAAAATGGAAGTGGACACAGTATATAAAAAAACCCGTTGATGATACTGAAATATATCTGTTCTCCGAGTGCATGGGGGACGTGCTTTATTTTGCATATTTCATTTCATTAAAAAATGGGCAGCCCGAACTTTTGGTAAAAGGCTGGAAAGACTGCCCTCCCCCAAAGAAGCCCTTTTTTTATTACACTGTTAAGAGGCACATGACACCGGCGGAGTACCTCAAAACCGAACTTGAGGAACAGGAAGCCGAAACCGAGACTGCAAACGAGCCTTGCAAGTGCAATTTCCTGCAAGAGTTATGGGCCTTCAAGGTGATAGAGGAATATAAGCGGATAACCGCATAATTCCAACACCCAAAGCAACGCCAACCCAGCCCCCTCTTTCTTGAATTTTTTTCACTTTTTTTCACAAAAAAGAAAGAGGGGGGAATATTCCTAAAGAAAAAAAGTGATATAATAAACATACTGAAAACTTTGCAACCTTAAAACAAGGAGATCAAAAACATGGCACATATCGATTCAAGAAAACTTAAATCCGGCGCAATGATCCATGACGTTGTTTATAAGACTTCCAACGGAGGCAAACATAAAATTACAGGATTCACGAATAAACGAGCCGCAGAGCGTTTTCTCGACAATTTTGAGAGGCTTATGGCACTGCGCAAAACGGGCACAGAATTGACCACGGCCCTTATAGAGTGGATTGACGATCTACCCGATGAAGTACACGCCAAACTTTCAAACGATGGATTTTTAACGCCAAGACAAAAGCCCGGCACACTTCAAGAACTGGCTGAATATTTTCTCAATGGGAAAGACGTACAAGACGAACTAAAGGAAAGTACTTTAAGAAGCCGTCGAACGATGGTAAACCGCTGGTATAAATTCTTTGGCAAGTATCGAAGAATTACAGATATTACCCGTGATGACGCAAAAGATTATGCAACATGGCACGAGAGCCAATATGAACTCGCAACATGGGGACGGGAACTTAAATCCTTAAAACAGATTTTCAATTTTGCAGTAGAAGAACTTCACTGGATTAAAGAAAATCCATTTAGTAAACTTAAAGGCGGTAGTCAGGCAAACAAAGAAAGGTTTTATTATGTGACACTCGAAGAGGTCCGGCTAATTTTGGAAGAGTGCCCCACCGCGGAAATGAGACTTATTTTCTGCCTTGCCCGGTTTGGAGGTCTGCGAATCAGTGAGATCCCGGTACTTGATTGGGATTGCGTCAACTTCCAACGCAGTACCCTAACCGTCAACATTCCAAAGAAAACAAGTAAAAAGGCTGAGGCTAAAGGGGATTATGTGACCCGCACAATTCCTCTATGGCCGGAACTCCGTCAAGCGTTTACCGAGTATTGGGAGACCCTGCCCGAAGGCGCACCGATGAAAGTTTTCCCAAACTATCCGTCTGATACAGCAATAAGAAACCGATTTGAGAATATCCTCAAACGTGCTGGCGTTCCGATGTGGCCCAAATTTTTTCATAGTATGAGAGCGACCCGCGCCACGGAGTTAAGAAGATATTTTCCAGAGTATCAGATCAACGCATGGATAGGACACACGCAAAAAGTAGCAGAGACCCATTATATTCTGAATCCGGTACAGGATATAGAAAGCGCGTCACAATTCGCAACTATGGGAACCCAGCCCCCCTTTTCCGATGGGAACCAAAATGGGAACATGATGGGAACCAAAATGGGATTGCAGAACATTTTTGAATCTAGCAAACATTTTTCAGAAGTCAAGAAAAACCTTCAAAATACGGGCTCAAATCAAGAAAAGAAAAAAGGGCTTGCAAGTCTGCAAACCCCTGAAATGACCTCAATGGGACTCGAACCCATGCCGCGGCCTTGAAAGGGCCGTGTCCTAACCACTAGACGATGAGGCCACTGGTGAAAGAGATTCGGCACGCTTGCGCCGACAATTCATCTTTCAAGTGCGCCTAAGTATAACAGATTCTCAAATTTCGTCAAGGAGGGGGATTCCCTTTTTCTGAAAATTTTTCGTTTTTTTCCTGTTCCAAAACTTGACGTGTCCGGCTCTCTGTGGTATAATGCCACAAAATCGTGTTCAAACCTTTTAATCACCTGCAGTTTTCATTTTGATTCGACGGCTCGGAAACCTCATTTCCAGGCGTCGTTTTATGGAAAGATCGATCTATGACTGATATTCAAACTGTACCGACCCGCGAGCAGGTGCCCGCCGAGGATCGGTGGAACGTAGAATCCATTTACGCCACGACCGAGGACTGGGAGAAAGATTTTGCCGACTGGACGGCCAAAATCCCGCAGTACGCCTCGTTTCGCGGCACGCTCGGGCAAGGGGCCGACGCCGTGAAGAAGTGCCTCGATTTCTCCTTTGAGATGGACCGGATCAGCGACAAACTCGGGACCTACGCCTCACTGCGGACCGCGGAGGATGCCGGGAACAGCGAATTCCAGGCCCTTTTGGGGAAATTCATGAACGCAGCCAGCCGCGCGGCCCAGGAGGAAAGTTTCCTCTCGCCGGAGCTTTTGGCCCTTCCGGAATCGCAGCTCGCAGAATACCTCGACGCGCCGCAGCTTGCAGAGTATCGGCTTTGGCTCAAGCGTCTTTTTGAGGAGAAAGCCCACACGCTCAGCGCGGCGGAGGAACGTCTTCTCGCGATGCAGGCCGAAATGGCGCAGACCCCGTCCAAGGCGTTCGACCAGCTCACCGACGTGGACATGAAATTCGGCACCGTCACGGACCACCAGGGACAAACCATCGAGCTGAGCCACGCATCGTACAGCGCCCTGCTCTACGGGCAGAACCGCGACGTGCGGCGCCAGGTCTTCACCCAGTATTACGAGGAGTTCGAGGCCCACAAAAACACGCTGGCGGCTGTTTATGCGGGAAGCGTTCATCAGGACATTTACTACGCCACGGCCCGGAATTTCCCGACGGCGCGCGAGGCGGCGCTCTTTGACGAGCGGATCTCGGTGAACGTTTACGATCAGCTGGTCGAGACGGTCCACCGGTTCCTCCCGAAACTTTACGAGTACTTCGAGATCCGCCGGAAGATCATGGGGATCGACGAGATCCACATGTACGACACGTACGTCCCGATGTTCCAGGACGCGGAAGTCAATATTCCGTGGGACGAAGGCGTTGCGCTGGTTCTGGAAGCGGTGAAGCCGCTGGGGGAGAATTACGTAGAGAGCATGCGTCGCGGTTTGACTGAGGACCGGTGGTGCGACCGTTACGAAAACCGGGGGAAGTACTCCGGAGCGTTCAGCGGCGGCTGCTACGACACGTTCCCGTTCATTCTGATGAACTACCGGAAGGACGCGCTCGACAGCGTGTTCACGCTCGCTCATGAGGGCGGGCACTCCATGCACTCGTACCTCTCGCGGAAGACCCAGCCGTACATTTACGGCAATTACAAGATTTTCGTCGCGGAGGTCGCCAGCACGTTCAACGAGCAGCTTCTTCTGCACCATCTGCTCGAGACCCAGCCGGAGAAACGCCAGCGGCTGAACCTGATCAACAAAGCGATCGACGAGATCCGCGGCACGATCTTCCGCCAGACCATGTTCGCGGAGTATGAACGGGACGTTCACGCTGCGGCCGAGGCGGGCGAGCCGCTCACGCTGGACTTTTTGCTTGGAACGTACCGAAAACTGCTGGAGCTTTACTTCGGGCCAAACTTCACGATCGACGACTGTCTGCCGCTGGAGTGTCTGCGTATCCCGCACTTCTACAACGCGTTCTACGTGTACAAATATGCGATCGGGCTTTCTGCGGCCATTGCGCTTTCCAAACGGGTCCTGAACGGCGGCGAGGCGGAACTGGCGGACTATCTGGGTTTCCTCTCGGGTGGATGCTCGAAAGAACCGCTGGAACTGCTGCTCGGCGCCGGGGTCGATATGCGGACACCCGAACCGGTCGCGGCGGCGTTGGAAGAGTTTAGCCAACTGGTCGATGAATTGAAGACAGCAGAGTAAAGAAAGATCGTCCTGAAAAACACCCATAAAAAAAGGCCGGGGTTTTATCCCGACCTTTTTTGTTTTCAGATTTTCAATCATTCAACGACGACGGTGTCCGGATCTTCTGAAGACCTTGGAGCCCTCTTCAGCGGCTGAAGTTTCAACATAACCACGCGCGTTTCATTGTGAGCCTCAAGAACTTCATCGGACGAAAAATTGATTTTACGTTTCGATGTCCCTTCCCAGGCATCTACGGAAGCGGTCATCGGGTAAATTTCTTCTGGTGGTGTAAGGCCCAGGATCCCGAACAGATTCTCACGTTCCTCAATACAGTTCTCCTCCATTTGAGGATTTTCCTGCTGACCGGCCATGGTAATCGCAAATTTGCCTTTACTTTGCAAAACCCCCAACGTATTTGCAAGTTTCTGATTTACGGCAAGCGTCAGGTTCGAAATTTTCTGCACTTTACCGGGATTGGTTTCCATCATCTCTGCGCTCGTGGTCACCACACGAACGTTTTTGCAGATGGTAATCATTGTGGAGGTTGGAATATCCGGATGAATATTCTTGGAAGGCATCCAGGCGATGTTTACACGAGAATTTGGATGAAGCATTCCGGCCACTGAATTGAATGTATCGACGGGAATCGTCATGGCCAACTCATCCGGGCCGAGCTGTTCCTCGATCATTGGAACTTTCCCGAACTCATAGAGTTTTTCTTCCGTAATCCAGTTTCCAGCCATGATACGTGAACTGGTCACACGATTCAAAACCATATCGGCACTTTCAAACGGGAGAGCGCCAGGAGAACCGGCGTTTTTCTGGATGCGAAGGAAAATGGATTCAGGGATCTTCACCACGTTCAGATTATCCGACGTCAGAGTCGTGTTCGGAGCCAGGTTTACTTTTGCCATGACAATCGTCCTGGTGGGGGCTGGCTGAGGTCTCGCCACAACTTTAGGAGCCTCCACAACCGGGGTCTCCTTCTGCGGTTTCATGGCCTGACGTACACCGTACGCCGTCCCGAGCCCCATAAGAATGGCAACAATGCCGACCATTACAGTCGTTGGACTGGTTGAACTCATAATAATTCCTCCGAATATGCCAATTATATCTTATTGATTTTGAAGTTTGTTTGTACGGGTGTGAAATCTTTACTTATAAAAAACCGGGATATTCTGAAACGTGTTCGTGACGAACATGATCAGGAACAGCACAACGCTCAGAGCCACTGGAATGGCAAACGGGATGATCCGTTTTAACTGTTTCGGTTTGTCGCGGCTGCGACGTTCTTTTTTGGTCAATTTTTTATCAGTTTCCCCGGTCGAACCCAATTTTTTCATACGATTCATTCTGCGGATCATCCGCATTGGTCCACCGGCGATCATGACACAGACGGAAAAGATTGCCCCAAGCAGTATCGCCACGCAAAAAACGAGCAGAAACCACTTCACGCCGAGCCATATTCCAAGCGCTGCAAGGAGCTTGACGTCTCCGCCGCCCACGCCTCCAATGACAAAACCAAGAAACAGGATGAAAAAACCAACCAGAAAACCGGCCAGTGCCCACAACGGTGTGATCTGGCACAAATATGAAAACATAACGTCAAAATGGATACCTTCCATTTCACCGAGTTCCGCCATGGAACATTCAAGCGGTTTGGCTGCGCCAACTCTTTGAACGATCCAGAGCGTGATGGAAAAAATGAGTCCCAGAATAGCAAACGGGATCGTGCACTTATTAGGAATTTTGCGCCAGACGGTATCCGTCACGGCCATTCCCAGCGCGAAAATCGCCAGCGCTGCTATATAAAAAACCGGGAAAAAAGTAATCATGTTTTCTGTCTGATTCAGGTTTGGTTTTGTAAGGATCGTGTATTACAGGAACAACATTTCAATGCCGAGTCCTGATTATTCGGCAGTAACCTCGCCGGGGGTATCCGTATAATCATGTTCCAGGCAGGAGCCCCCACAGGACTGATCCAAATGTACTGCTGAATTTGCCATATCACCAAGTTTGAGGACTGCCGTATCTCGAAAAACAGCCAATCCTCCGATGATTCCGATCGAAAGGATGATCGTCAGAAGGATCCACTCAAACGCCAGGACACCCGTTTCGTCGGCAAGAAACAGATGCAAAATTTTATGATTTTTCATCTTCTTTCACCCTTTGACCGCTTGAGTATCATTTGTTATAAATATCTACCTCAGTGGAAACGGTTCCGCCCCTGTAACTAGAACCTTGTACGGTATAACGGTTGTTTCTTCCCTGGTAGTCATGTATCTCGTAAGCCGGATCAACGGCTCCAACGGCTTCTGCGCCGCTGAAAAAACTTATGCTGACGGCATCTCGCATGGCGCCAATGCCCGTAACGATTCCAATGACACAAATCGCCAAAAGGAAAATCCATTCCAGCGTCAAAAGACCGCTTTCGTCACTCAAAAGGGAAGCTCGAATACTTTTCATGGGGTGTACTCCTTCGGGGTAATCGTGACGGTGGAGGAAGTGTACTCCATGGCCGGAACTACCATGTCATGGTTCAGTTCGGTGGGTTCCAGAACTTTATAGCTTGTATTCAGCGAGCCGACAGCTCCACCGACCTGCATAAATTTTAGCGACACAGTATCACGCATGGCCGCGATGCCGCCGATGATACCAATCGTCAAAACTGCAAAAAGCAGAACCCACTCAAACGTCAAAATTCCACGACGTTTCTGACTCATTTTATGCTGTTTTTTAATACGCATTCAAATTTCCCCTGCAAAAAAAATACTTATATTCAACTCTATCTATCGTCCGGGAAAATTAAGAACAATCGTTAATCCCGAAACATTCAGGCAAAAAAGAGCATCTTTTATGATTTCTTCACCGGTTGTTTAAGATAGGTAAAATATTCCCCAAGGTAGTATAAAGACATTTTTCGAAAAAATCGGTAAATTTTCCCAGACGGGGGCTTGATGATTTTTCATTTCTTTGTATATTTAAAGGACTTCTTTTCCCTGCTTCTCATCCTTTTATTATTAATATACAGAGGTTCATTATGGCGGAACAGCGTAACGACATTCGAAATATTGCCATCATTGCGCACGTGGACCACGGGAAGACCACTTTGGTGGACTGCCTTCTGAAACAGTGCAGCCAGATGCGTGACGCGGAATTCGAGTGTACGCAGATCCTCGACTCGAACGACCTTGAGCGGGAACGTGGGATCACCATTCTGGCCAAGAACATCGCTCTGAACTATAAAGGGGTGAAGATCAACATCATGGACACGCCGGGCCACGCGGACTTCGGCGGCGAGGTGGAGCGTGTTCTGCGCATGGCCGACGGCTGCCTCGTGCTCGTCGATGCCGCGGAGGGGCCGATGCCCCAGACCCGCTTCGTCCTGAGCAAGGCCCTGGAGATCGGGTTGAAGCCGATCGTTCTGATCAACAAAATCGACCGCAAAGACGCCCGCCCGCAGGAAGTCGTGAACGAAATGTTCGACCTCTTCATCAATCTTGGCGCGGACGAAGACATCGCCGACTTCCCGTACCTGTTCTCGAGTACGAAGGAAGGCTACGCGACGACCGACCCGAACGTTCGTACCGGGAGCATCGTCCCGCTGCTGGATCTTATCCTCGAAAAGATCCCTGGCCCGACCGTCGAGATGGATAAACCGCTGCAGATGCTCGTAACGACGATCGACTGGTCCGAGTTTGTCGGCCGGATCGCCATCGGGCGCGTTCAGGCGGGTACGCTCCGCAAGGGTCAGACCGTCACGGTCATGCAGAAGGACGACCAGACGACCAACGGAAAAGTCGCGATCCTCTACACGTTCAACAACCTGGGGAAAAACGAGGTCCACGAAGCGGACGCGGGTGATATTGCCGCGATCGTCGGCTTGCCGTTCGTGGAGATCGGCGACACGATCTGCTCACCGAGCGCACCGGTCGCCATGCCGCGCATCCACGTGGACGACCCGACCCTTCGCATGACGTTCGGGATCAACACGTCGCCGCTGGCCGGCAAAGAGGGGAAGTACGTTACCACCCGTCACGTGCGTGACCGCCTGATGCGCGAGCTGGAACGGAACGTGGCCCTGCGCGTCGAGCCGGTCCCGCAGTCCGACCAGTTCCTCGTTTCGGGTCGTGGGATTTTGCACCTTTCCGTTCTGATCGAGACGATGCGCCGCGAAGGGTACGAGTTCTCGGTCGGCAAGCCGGAAGTGATCAACAAAACCATCGACGGCGTGGTTCACGAACCGTACGAAACGCTTCTGGTGGAGGTCCCCGGAGACGCGACCGGCCCGGTGATGGAGTTGGTCGGCCAGCGTTTCGGCGAGCTTCTGGAGGTTTCCTCCCGCGGCGACTTCCAGCTTCTGACGTTCACCATCCCCGCCCGCGGCCTGATCGGTTTGCGCACCCGAATGTTGAACGCGACGAAGGGGACGGCCATCATGAACCACCGTTTTGAGTGCTACAAACCCAAGGCGGGCGAGATCCCCACACGGAGCACGGGCGTGCTGATCTCCAACTCGAACGGAAACGCCGTGGCGTTCGCCCTTGACGCGCTTCAGGGCCGCGGCGATATGTTCGTGGAGCCGAACGATATTTTGTACGAGGGGATGATCGTTGGCGAGCATTGCCGCGCAAAAGACCTGACGGTGAACCCGATCAAAGAGAAAAAGCTCACGAACATGCGCGCGTCGGGAAGTGACCGGAATATTATTCTCAAGCCGGCCCGTAAAATGACGCTGGAAGAGGCTCTGGAATTCATTGAGGAAGACGAGTTGGTAGAATGTACGCCCAAATCGATTCGTATGCGAAAAATCCTCCTCACGGAGAACGAGCGCCGCAAAGCGGGCCGCGCGTCGGCGAATGATGATTAATCCGGAGGGACGACGGCCATACGTGTCAACTTACGGGGACGACGCTTCCAGCGTCGTCAGGGGATGTGTTTACGGGGACGACACTTCCAGCGTCGTCCCCGTAGATTTTGGATTTTGAGACGACGCTGGAAGCGCCGTCCCCGTAGATTTTAAAATCTCTACAGATTACTAATTCATCGATTCCGAAGAGGAGCTTTCGGCTGCCGGCGTATTTTGCGCCTCAGCATAGGCTTTTGCCTGACGAATGATCTGAACGGCCTGGGCCACTTCTTCCGGAGAGAAATTGGTCGTCCGCACGCCATTTACGTGCAAAACGGTTTCAGACGCCAGTTCCTGGACCGAGACACCGTTATTCAGGTGCCACGCAGCAAGCTGGGCGCTGCGCTGGTTCAAATTATGCAGGGACTCAACGACTGCGATGACTTCCGGGTTCTGTGTGCATTCTTCGATCTTGCAGATTTCGTACGGGATGGTGGCTTTCGGCTCCGGTTTCCCGTGCTCCAGGCAGAGGGACTGGAATTTCACGGCCTGAACTTCTTCGGCTGGGACATTCATCATACCGCCCATTCCCATGCCCATACCACCCATGCCGCCCATGCCGCCCATGCCCATGTTGCCACCCATGAGTTGGTTCTGGCCGCCACCCATTCCACCGATATCCTGCCCCATGACGGGACGGGTCCCGATGGCTTTCGGCATACGGACCGTCAGCGGTTTGTCCGTTTTGTTCTTGACGAAAAGTTTTCCGCCCTTCATATTTCCCTGAATGACTCCGACTTCGATCTGATCGTCAGCAATCGCCTGGAAGAGATCCACTTCCTGCGCTCCCTCTGCCGCCTGGTCGGTCAGTTTCACGACTTTCGCGTTTTTAGCGAGGTTTTTGACTTTGGCTTTGGCTTCCTGAATCGGGTTTTCCGCGAAGGAAACGGCTGTGAAGCCCAAAACGAGGAGCAGGCAAAGAACTGCTTTTAATGTACGGGTCATATTAATTCTCCCATAAAAATTAGGGTTTCCAATATTATTTTGCCTATTTTACTTTTAATCGGGTGAAATGAAGTGAAAATTTCAGTAATTTTGGACCCTTTTCAAAGGGGAAGGTGATTTGAACACGGAATAATCAGGAGAAACGGAATAATTGTCAAAACACAAGGTTTCTCCTTTACCGTGAATCACTTCTTGCCCAAAAGGTTCAGTTTGCACTGATTGTACTTTTGAAGCCGGTACAAATCGTTTTCATCTTTCATCTGGAAATTGGTCATGTCGGCGCGTGTCCGTTCGCTCAGGACCTTGGCACCGCTGCGGATGATTCCCAGCGCCTCTTTGTAAGCGGCGGAGTTTTTGTCCATGCCCGCGAGGCACGGGCTGAGTTCCGGACGTTCAAACACGACGTTTGAGAAATTCCACTTCCGATTATTATCCCAGCCATCCGTCGCAAAACCGGCTCCGATCAGCTCGTTCAGGCGGGTCAGTTCCTCGTTCGTCAGTGGGCTGCGACCGTAAATATTGTTCCGGAAGTTACACGCGAAGGTCGGGTAATACGGCCCGTTCAGGTCCATCCACGTGATGAGGATCTCCTTTTCCTCGTCGCTGAGCCGGAACTTTTCGTCACGCGCATCGCCGTGGCCTTCCACGACGATTTTCCCGAGCGGACTTTTCAGCGCTCCCCAGGTTTTCGAGTCCATCGTTTTGGTTGGACCAGCGCCGGGAGCCACGATTTTGTTGTTCTGGTAGAGGCTCGTATATGCTGTATTGAAAAGGAGGTTCCGGTCCGGTGCGAGGCAGACGCTTTTTGCCCCCGGTTTCCCAAAGTCGTGGCACTGGACGCAGTGGCGGTTGAAGATCGGCTGAACGAATTCCATGAAACTGAATTCTTTTCCTTGGGGGAACCAGGACGGACGTTTGAGTTGACTGGCCGGGCGGAGCAGGGCCTTGACCGTGCGTCGCGGCGGGACGGCGTTCAGGCGGTCTTCGTGGCAGCCGATACAGCCCTGATTTTCACCCGGGCGCACGATCGTACCGGAACGCATCGAGTGGATCATACGTCCCTGTGCGTCCAGAATCTGGAAATAAACGAAAGTGTCGGCGGGAATCTCGAAGTTCGCACTTCCATCAGGCTCGACGGGGACCGTTCCGAGGATGCGCTTGTTGCTGAAATCGTGCCAGTTCATGGCCGGAGCCTGTTCGCCGGCGAGCGTCCAGAAATTGTACGTCCAGTACCGTTTTTCCGGGGATTCCACTACGCGGAGGAATTTCACCTCGCCACGCTCCACGTTTTTCATCTCCTGACTTTCGTAAACATCCGAAATGTAGAACGTTCCGGTCTTTTTGGAACGGTCGATCCGGCTTTCGATCTCCTTCGGAACCGGGCGGGCTGCGAGGCGCTGAGCGTCGAAAATCCCGTATTCAGGGCAGGAGTCGGCGAGGATCTGGGTCTCGTGACCGTTCAGGTCGAACAAAACGAGCGCCATGCGGCTGTCGGCCATCTGGCGCGAGCAAAGGAACGTTTCGGAAGAAAGCGGCCGCGGGTCTTCGTACTTGACCGGCAAACTCTTGAATTCGTCGTAACCGCCAACTCCCACACGATTTACACCTTCAGGCGGGAGCGTATAGAGTACCGCATTCGGTGAGTCGATCCCCTTCGTGCGGTCCAGAACCGCAATCGCACCCCACGGCAAATCATGGCAGGAAGAAAACACGCACACGACGTTTTTCGAGCCGGGAATTTCCTGCGCGTCCAGAACGGCGCCAGGTGACGCGATGTTATTCCCCCAGAAAATCAAATGTGACGTTCCATCCGGATTGGTGACCCAAAGCCCCTGCGCGTCGCCGAAATTTCGGTCAACATATTCCCAACGGTCGTAAATCACACGCCCGTCGGCCAGCAACGAGGCGTGACCTTCGAAGAGGGTACTATGCCCGATCTGGTCCATATTGGAGCCGTCTGCGTTCATCGTGAACAGATTGCACATGATGTGGCGGTTGCACATGCAGAACTTTGGCTCACGTGTGCTGGAAAAAAGAATTTGGCCGTTCGGGAGGTAAATCGGATCGATGTCACTCACACCGCCGCCAGACGTAATTTGGCGTAAGCCCGTCCCATCCGCGTTGATCTCATAGATGTGGTAGTCATCATCTTTGTTCTGGCGGAAAGAGAAAAGGATTTTTTTGCCGTCAAAACTGACTTCCGGGTCGCGGATCACACCGTCTTGTGTCTCGAAAATCGTTCGGATCTCCGGCTGGCCGTTGGCGTCAAGTTTGGAAAAATCAGCGGCTCGCAGTGCGGCGCCGGGCGTGAATTTCGCGGCGTTGATCTCTCCGGTCTGGAAAATCGTGGCCGTGTTGTGGTGGTCACCCGGGTATTGGTGACGGGCCACGAACAGAATCGGGGACTTCACAAGATCGGGGTTTTTCAGCGCGTTTGGATCTGGCATCGTTGGGACGATTTCGCGATGAACAGGCAGTTCAGGGAAAATCGTTGCACGAACTTTGCGGTAGTGTTCAGTCGCATCGTTCAGAATTTCCCCCTCCGCCCGCACGTCGTCGAGCGTGATGTGCCCCCAACCTCCGCCAGTGCCGTCAAGCAGGCGAATCATAAGATTTTTGCCGATCAGAGCTTCCGTATTCCATTCGACGGGGAAGAAGTCCTGCGTGTTATGTCCTTTCGCGGTCTCGATGACCCGGACGGCTGGTGCGATGTTCGTACACTCATCACCGACGATTTCGCACAGCTGGACCGCGACTTTTTCAACGTTTCCGCCGCCGACAAGAAGCGTGACGGTTTTACCCGTGTTTTTCCAGATTGGGGACTCGATCACTCCGTACTGTTCGTCAATCGGAGCGTTGCGAAGTTCGAGCGAGGAAAGATGAAATTTCCCGTCTTTTTTCCACGGCTTTGTATTGTTCGAGTGGTGCTGGAATTCCAGCCCGCAGCGTACATCACCGAAACTACCTTCCACGACTTTCCAGCCCTGAAGGTCCTGCTCAAAACTGAAATGGATCGACTCAGCTTGGGCGATTGCCGCAAGGAGTGAAACGCAAATGGTCAGAATTAGGTGTTTCATGATAATCACGGGATCTTGAAAACGGCTTTGAGCGCCTGGACAGTTTCACGGTCTCTGGGGCTCCCATTTGCCTGGACTTCATTTAAAAGTTTGATGGCAGGGGCTTGATCCGCGAATTCCGTAAACAGAATGTACGCGGCATAGCCAATATCCGGCTGCATATTTCCGGATCCTCCTGCCTTCATTTTACGATGACGGTACATAATCTCAAAGAGGTCCTGGCCGTGACTGACGGGGTCTGCGAGAGAAAAACGCAGGGATTTCCCTTCAGCACGGATGACGACTTTCTTTGGAAGGTTACTTTCGACAAGACTGTATTCGCCTTTGCAGAGTTCCTGAGGTGGAACCATGCGGTTCAGGTCGGCAATTACAGATTCGTAAAAGTTGATGAAGCTCATGGATGCGAGTTCAATTTGAGCCGCTTCACTGCCCGGTTCCGCGCCGCTGGCCTTCCGAAGTTCTCGTTTTGCAGCGTCAATATCTCGTTTCTGAAGGTAAAGAAGCACGGGGGAAAAGCTGATTGAGACCTCCTCTGTGGATTTTTCCATCTTTGGAGAGGAAACCGGCTGGGAAACGTTTACCGGGGCGGAATCCTCCTCATCGATGGAAATGATTTCGGTCTGATTGGAGGAGTTCCCATTCATGTTTAAGGCGATTATGGCGAGAACGACCAAAACCACGACGCCTGCGATCGCGACATACAGCAGATTTTGATTTTTCGCGTCAGCCTTGGTCCCAGCTGTTTTTTTCTTGTTGGGTGTAGCTTTGGTCGGATTCTTCCATTTTGCAGGCTTAATATTGGATGAAGGGGGCGGGCCAAAAGGATTACTTTGGGGTTGGTAGGATGCCTGGGGCTGAACCGGAGGTTGTTGCTGGTACGGCGCTTGAGGCTGATAGGGCGCTTGAGGCTGGTATGGTCCCTGTGGCTGGTACGGAGCCTGTGGCTGATACGGTACTTGAGAAGGATACTGGGGTTGTTGCTGATACGGTACTTGAGGCTGAACGGGAGCCTGTTGTTGAGCCGGTGTTTGCGGTTGAACTGTCGCTTCCGGCTGAATTGGAGCTTGCGGCTGTGCCGGAGTTTGCGGCTGAGCCGGTGTCTGAGGTTGAACTGTCGCTTCGGGTTGTGCCGGCGCTTGGGGCTGAACTGGCGGTTGCGGCTGTTGATACGGAGTTTGTGTTTGGTATGGAGATTGAGGCTGCCCGGGCATCTGGTATATGGGTTGAGCCATCATTGCCGGGTTGAAATTCATAGGATTCAACGCCGGGTTAAAATTCATGGGGTTCGGGGCAAACGCGGGATTAAAATTCGCAGGATACTGAGGTTGGCCCGGAGCCGGTGCCGGAGCAGATGCCGGAGCGGATGCCGGAGCAGGTGCCGGAGCGGGTGCCGGAGCGGGTGCCGGAGCCGGAGCCGGAGCCGGAGCCGGTGCAGGTGCCGGTGCAGGTGCAGGTGCAGGTGTAGGTGCAGGTGCAGGTGCGGGTGCGGGTGCCGGAGCCGGAGCAGGTGCAGGGGCAGGGGCTTGCGCTAAAGCGGAAGCGGAAGCCAGAGCCGCACCCAAGTCAAAGGGATCCGGACTCGGGGGTTGAGGCTTGGCCGAAGTGGAGGATTTTGACTTTGAAAAAACGGAACTCAGATGCGAAATGATAGCACTGTCGGAACTCTTTTTTGCTTCCTGCTTTTTGGCTTTTGAATGGATCGAGGATTTCGAAGACGGCTGCGAGTTGGAAGCGCTAAAGTCCAGATCAACAAAGGGGTTCGAGTTGGCCGGTGGAGGCGGAGGAACGGGGGCTTTGGAGGATTCGGAGTTCGGAGAAAAAGGATTTTCGTCAAATGGATTCGTGGGCATGATTCCACTCCGGGATTTGCAAAATACGATACTGAAAAGTCTGGGAGCCGGAACACATGGCTCCGGCTGGTTTTAGTGATTCAGGAAACAGGAAACTCGTTTGAGCGTTTATTTCCTCGCGTCGATCGCCTTTTGAGCCACTTCACGCAGGAAAGCCGCATCTTCCGCGGTCAGCTCTTTCGGTTGAAACTTGACCTTGGAAACGGGCTCGTCAAAAAGCATTCCAAACCAGACGCAGGCTTGGAGGTACTGGCCGCGGGCGTTCAGGTGGGCACCGTCCGAGGTGAAAATTTTGGCCGGGTCGGCCGGGTCGTAACCGCCCGGTTCCGTTTCACGGGCGAGCTGAACGGCGTCGCCGGTCGGAATGACACGCAGACCGTGCTTTTTCGCCAGGGTATTGTAAGCCTCGGTCAGCTTTTCGTACATTTCATGCTGGGGGAACCCCCAACCCACGAGGCGTTTTTCAGCCGGGTGGTACGCCCACGTTTGCTGGATCACGATCTCCGCATTGGAATTTGCCTTGAGGAACTCGATCAGTTTGTCCGCGAACGGCTGGTATGAGTCATAAACCCAGCTTTTGGCGCTCACCTGCTGGATGGAGATGAAATCCCAGTCCTCGCTTTTGATTTTGCTCAAGTACGTCTCCTTGAAATGGGCCGGCGTGGTGGGGTCGGCGATTTCTTTTTCAATATTGCCCCAGTGACGTTCAAAGGAACAGCCGCCGATATTCAGGTAGCCGATGACCAGCTTGCAGTCCTCCGTTGAGGCCACGATCTGCGGGAAATAGCGGCGTAAAGATTCCGCAAAACTGTTCCCGATCGTCAGTATCTTGACGGTCTTTTTGGCTGGCGTGGCTTCTTGGGCCTGAGCGGAAGTGAGGCCGAAGCTCAAAGCGAGAATCAAAAACAGGGAAACGACAAAAATTTTCTTTTTCATGCTTGAAACCTTCTCGTAAAAAACGGGCGGGAAATAATACTCTCTCCTTTAATATTAACATAAACCCCGGTTTGTGCAAGTGGGGGAGGGAAAATTTTTCGGCCCTTGACAAACCACGGATTTCTGTTAAAATGTAACCGATTAAAAGAAAGGCTCAAAAAATGACAAAATTTCGTGGAATCATCTTCGATTTGGACGGTACGCTCCTTAATTCATTGGCGGACATTGCGGACGCTGCGAATGCCGCACTCGCAAGGATGAACTTCCCCACGCACCCGGTGGAACAGTACAAATACTTCGTCGGCGATGGCGTCAAGGTCCTCATGGAACGGATCCTTCCCAAAGAAGTGGTCCACGATCCGGAATTTGTGGCGCAGTTCCTGAAGGCCTACTCGGACGAGTACGCACAAAACTGGGACCACAAAACGCGGCCGTACCCCGGGATCCCGGAACTTCTGGACGAAATCACCTGCCGCGGGGTGAAAAAGGGCGTTTTCTCGAATAAACCCGCGCCCTGCACGGAACGCTGCGTCGCCAAGCTGCTCGGGGCCTGGACGTTTGACGAGGTGGTTGGTCAGAAAGACGGCGTGTTCCCCAAAAAACCGGACCCGACCGGCGGTTTGTACATCATGAACCAATGGGGATTCCAGCCGGACGAGATCGTGTACGTCGGCGATACTTCGACGGACATGCAGACGGCCCAAAATGCGGGTTTTTACGCGGTCGGAGTCACGTGGGGATTTCGCCCGGAAGAAGAACTGCGGGAAAATCACGCGAACAGGATCGTGCATGAGCCCATGGAGATCGCGGAGCTTTTCCGTTAGAATCAAAGAAAAAACGGAGTCATAATCGGCTCCGTTTTTGGGGATCAAAGCGACTCCATGGAGTCATTTTCTTGGGTGGCTTTGGTTGCTTTGACGATTTCGGCGTATGGAACGAACTTTTCCATCTGAACCCGTTCGCCAGGACCAATCTGATACATAATTCCACGCCACGTGACCTTTTTCATCCGGAAAACACCGCAAATGGCCATCGCGTACACGAACTGGGTGAGAATGATCGAGACGGACGTTTTTACAAGTCCCCCAACTGTTTGCCGAGGGATATTTTCGCCGGTTTTCCGTAAATAGCGGCGGACGGACCCGTCCATGATCACAAAAGCTCCGAAGACTCCGATGACGTAGAGCAGGAACGAAGCGATGTTCCAATAAAACAATGTCCAGTTTTTCAGGCAAAGCCCGTAAATCGCCAACACAAACGAGGTGGCTGGCAGCATGAAAAGGAAAAACGCCTGGCCGACGATCACCCACCACTTCGGGTGATAGAGTTTCGCCAGAAGGATCTGACGCTTGACCCACGGATAAAAAGAGGCCAAATGGCAAAATTCCCGGTTTACCATTAAAAGGGACGGGTTGACCAGCACTTGTGCCCCCATCGCTCTCACGACAGGATAAGTTGGCACGTCATCCGTGAGTGTATTCTTCCAACGTTCCAGCAGACCTCCCTCAAAGAAAACCTCCCGGCGAAGCGCGAACGAACCACCCCAGGGAATTTGGCTGAAAGCCATTTGATTGACCGCCGCAACATTCCAGAGCATACGAACAAGTGACCCCCAGTTGCTATGTTCCGGAACATACCAACGCAGGCCAGATGTCGCCGCGAAACGCTGGTCGGAAAGAGGTTCTACGAGCTGACGGAGCCACGTGGGGAATGGGCGCGTATCTGCGTTAAGAATCGCGATGACCTGAAAAGATTCATCCAGTTTTTCAATGACGTGGGCCAGTGAGTTACATTTCAATGCACACGAGTCAAAATGTTCATCCACGATGACAATTTCGCATTTACATCTCGGACGAACCTTCGTTTCCTGAGCCAGAATATCCACCACAACCGGGATAGCCGGATCGGAATCGGAATCAACCATGAAAAAAACCGTATAATTGGGATAGTCCTGCCGCAGAAGCCCCTGAATGCAGTATTTCAGGAATGGATCAGCCCCCCGAAGCGCCAACAGGACCGCAGCTTTAGGCTCATACAGTTCTTGGTTTTTTTTCCAGCCTTTGTGATGTACTTTGTACAGAAAACTGTACATGGCTCCATAGTGGACAAGATCAATGATGAGAACCAGGAAAAAAAGTGTGATGGATGATGTTAAAAATATCAATTCAAACACCAGTTTCTTCCAAAATTGGAATCGATTACTTTCTGGAAAAGGAACATTAGTAAATCATGATCTACAATCGGGCAGGGGAGATGAGGTGCTGCGGCGATCGTATTACTCGAATCAAATCGGGCGTCTTCCTGGAGGTACGCACGGAAAAGACGCATTTGAGAGGAAAAGTTTTTGCCAAACCAGTTCTCATCGCATTCCGTCGCAGATGCGTCCGGGACCAGATTCGAGAATTTCTCGACGGCTTCCTGAATGGTTTTCGCGATGACTTTCATTTGAGGAGGATTTGGATTGGTCAGGTGATAAGTCTTTCCGTGAAGTTCCTCGTGCGTGAAAATATGCGCCAGAACTTTGGCGACCCAGTCCACAGGAACGAGGTTTTTGCTCTCGTTTCCTTTCATTCCCATGGCCGCAAGTGCGAATTTGGCGCTCGTCGCCCCAAGATGAAGCTGACCGACAAGAGTATGAACGAGTTTCAGAGCCGCGTAAAGACCGCTGAGAGTCGGCGTGTAACCCGTTTTGGTGTCGCCGATCACGATCGAGGGACGGTAAACCGTCAGGGAGTCAAAGCCGAAATTTCGGACGCGTTCTTCCGCTTCAATTTTGCTTTGCTCGTAATCGTTGCGGAATTTTTGGCCCTCATTACATTGTGATTCAGAAAACTCCTTCCGGTTTCCCGCCACGTAAGCCGTGGAAATGTGGTGGAATTTTCGGATGTTTGCACGACGGCAGAGTTCCAGGATCGTATCCAGGCCTTTCAGGTTGGTACGATAAGGTTCCGCGTCACGCTGACCGTAAAATTCCAGGCTCGCGGCGCTGTGGATGACGGTTTCGACATTTTCACGGAGCCAGTCGGCTTTTTCGTCCAGCCAGCCTTTTCCGGTCAAATCACCCTGAATAATCAAAGGACGCGGGTACTTTTTCTGGTGAGTTTCCCACAGCGTCAGAATGTCTTCAATGCGTTCTTCGGCGTTCTTTTTTCGGGAAGGGCGCACTAAAACGACAAGGTTCTGACCACAATCGAGGAGCTCGCGCATAAAAAAAGCCCCTAACATTCCAGTGGCGCCAGTCAGAAATGCGAATTTGGATTGATTATTCATTGGTTCTCTGAAGGATAAAAATTAATTATACGGCTAATTCTTGTATTCAGTTTGTCAATAAAACCTGAAAATCTTCTGTTAAAAGAACAGAATTTTATAAGGGAATCGTCGTTTAAGGGAAAATATATAAGTTTTTTTTGATTTGATGTTAAATCTGGTAAAATTTATATCCCTCAAAATCGTTTAATCCGCTTCAGTCATAAAATATTTTAATATTTCAGCTAAAACAACTTGCGCTTTCTTGACCCGGCCATCCCCTGTGATCAACCCCGCGTTGGGATAGTCGTGGGTCCGATAGTCTCTGAAAACACACCAGTCCACCCCGTAAACATTCGGCTTGACCAGAAGAATCGGGAGAACATAAGAGGCCCAAAGCGCCTGATAACGCATCGTCCAGCCATTCCAAAGCGGCGGCTCAGAAACGATCGCTTTTCGGTCTGGCGCACTGGAACTCGGTACACGTATCTGAAGATAAAGCGGTACCCCAAAATGGGACCATCGGTCAATCAGGCGAGACCACTCCAGAAGCGGTCGGTCATAAGTCGCGAGATTCCTGTAACCAATATTGAATTCCAGCTGGAAGCCGTTGATTTTGTTTCTGGATCGTAAAAGGTAGTCCGCGCAGATGATCGTTGGGTATTCCCGACTATCCTCATCTTCCACTCCATACGGAGGCGGGAGGACGTTATCACCCCAAGGCATATCAAGCGAGGTGAGAACCTCGGCGGTCGGCTGAAATTCATGGATCCAGCCAACGATTTTGATCGTCAGATCCAACTGCTGCAGAAGTGACAGTCCAAGCGGAAAATATGTGTTCACCCGGGACGTTGCCACCCACGTGGAGACTCTATTTCGGTAACGTTTAACCAAAAGGGACACATAATCACGCACCTTGTCGCAAATAACCTCGTAATTCCCAATGTACCGTGTGAGCATATCGGGAAGATGGGCCGGGAAGAAATTCAGGATTGGTCCAGCTGTGACGCTGAAGCCGTTACTGACGCACCAGTCTATTTGCTGGTCGTACTCGTTCAGAATCTCGGGCCTTTGAAGAATTCGCGGCCATGAAACGGAAATATTAACGTGATTAAATGTCTGGAAGAAAATATCCTTGGTCTCTTTTTCCAGAATATTGTAATCCAGATGAACGCCGATATACTTGGGAGGAACTGCCTCTACGATGTGGATCGCGGTGTCATCGTCTGAAATGTCAAGCGGCGCATCATACAGGGAGGAGTCCTGAGTATTCCCGGAATCAGGCATCGTGCCCAGAGTATCGCTGGTTTCCATCTCCATAAGCATCTGAGAGACCCGATCCTCGTCAAAATTATCTTCCTGTTCGATGAGCGATTTTTCGGTGGTGTATTCGAGGTCCAGCTCCTTTTTCAGCGCGATAGCGGCTTCCGTCGCGGGTTGGGCCAGCTTCCTGAGCAAAAGGATGCGTTCGATGTACGTTCTGGCAAGAAGTATCGACGCTTTCATGCAAAGCTGCATGGAGTAATTCGCGTATTTGTCGATTTCCGGGTCGTATTCTTCCTGATTGTACGAGAGTTTGATCGCATGAAAAAGATAACGCCCCGCATCCTGAATGGTATTCCAGAATTCTTCGGAGGGCACCAGTCCCAGCGTTTCCCAGTCCGAAGCCTGATTTCGAATCGAAGCGCATAAACCACGCGCCAGCTCGATAGAAAGCCAATAGGGATTTTGTGTCGGCGCCAGTGTCCCGGTTGTGAGCATTTTGTTCCCAAAGTTCGGAATCGTCCATGGAATACCAAAACGCAGATTTTCCGATTGCGGGTAATGAATGGCCAACTGATTTTCATCAAGTTCAGCCTGAACAGGAACCAGAGAACGATCCAGTGCCACAAGGTGAACCGTTTGCAGCATTTCGAACGTAGCGAAATCCTTTGGAGAAAAGAACCGTATGGTTTCCATAAAGTTATTCATGGGACCGCTCACAAAACGACATTACGTAAATAAAAAATACTCAATAAAAAACGGAAAGAAAATACTGGGGAGATAACTCCCAAAGTCCGAAAGGATTTTCTTTCTGTATGCCTCTATGCCCTGGTTTTGCCCATTTTTCTTTAAAAAGTCATAATTCTATCTTCTATTATACCACATTTCAGGTGATTTTCAATCAAAATCTTCCAAAAAATCCTCTTTTTATTGTAGGGAGGTTTTTTCCTCCTGGAAGTATTTTTTGAGCTGCATGGGGCGATGGTCCAGAACCATCTCCCCTGGCCGAAAATCGCCCGATTCCGCCCACTCTTCGGCAATGCGCGTCGCTTCGGTGAGTCGGCGTTCCGCTTCGACGCGATACTCTTCCAGCTCGGCGCGCTTCAGGTGGTCCGGGACGAAAAGCGGTTCCGTGAATACTGTCCGTACCCGTGAAAATGGCTTTGGAATGGCAAAACGATCCCAGGAATTAAAGCGCCAGGCCACGCTGATCCCCATGCCAGACGCGACGATGGGAAAGCCCGATTTGGATGCGGCATAAACCGTTCCGAGGGACATTTGACGGCGAGGCCCACGCGGGCCATCCGGCATCATGGTCAGGTGATACCCCGCTTTTCCTACGGCCAGCAAATGCCGCAGTGCCTCAGTTCCGCCCCGATTCGTGGAGCCCCGAAAAATCGTGAACCCCATGTGCCGCGAAAGGTGCGTGATGATCTCCGCATCGTGGTGATTCGAGGTGATCGTTGCAACTTTGCAGTGCCCGAAAAAAGCGACCGGGAGTAGAATGTACTCGTGCCAGAACGCGTACATAAAGGGCCCGCCCACTACCCGGCTTTTAGGGTCACACTCGGGATGAAGGGTCCAGTAGCGCGCGTCCCACGTAGAGGAGTAACGGTGGAAAATATAAGCGCCAAACAGACCGGCGGGCTGGTCGAGGAACGTGAGCTTCATGGGATCGAACGAATACCGGGGGTTATTTCCAGGGGAATTCCTTCCCGGTGAGCCGTTCAAAGGCCTCAATGTACTTTTCGCGCGTTTTCGCGATCACATCTTCCGGAAGCGCCGGCGGAACGCTCTGGCGGTCCCAGTCGGAGGCAAGGAGCCAGTCACGGACGAACTGTTTATCGAACGATTTCTGACTGCGCCCGACTTCATAATCGTCGGCGGGCCAAAAGCGGGAACTGTCCGGCGTGAGGACTTCATCGACCAGGATGATTTTACCGTCACGGACGCCCCACTCGAATTTCGTGTCGGCGATGATGATCCCACGGCTGGCGGCATATTCTGCGCCCCGCTGGAAGAGCGAAATGCTGCGGTCGCGCAGCTCGGTGGCGGCTTCAGTCCCGATCAGGTCACACATCTGCTCGAACGTCACGTTTTCGTCGTGCCCTTCTTCGGCCTTGGTGGTCGGCGTGAAGATCGGCGTTTCCAGACGGACAGATTCTTTCAGCCCTTCCGGAAGTTTGATCCCGCAGATCGTCTGGCTTTTCTGGTACTCTTTCCAGCCGGAGCCGGTCAGGCAGCCGCGAACGATGCACTCGACCGGGAAAACCTTCGACTTTTTGCAGAGGGTAGAGCGCCCCGCCAGGTCGGCTTTCGTGGCGACGTCCACACCGTTCAGACACGGCATTTGATCCACGTCCACCGTGATGAGGTGGTTCTCTTCACCGAGTTTCTCAAACCAGAACGCGGCGATTTGCGTCAGGACGCGCCCTTTGTCCGGGATCCCGGAAGGAAGGATCCAGTCGAACGCGCTGATGCGGTCGGAACTGACAAGGAGGACTTCATCGCCAAAATCGTAAATGTCGCGCACCTTGCCACGGCGGACCGGGAAATTCAGCGACGTCTGAAGAAGAGCTTTGGAGGACATAAAAAACCTCTTCCGAATAAAGTTGGAAATGGGAACAAAAAGTCAAACCATTATTATAGCGCAGATCTCAAATTAAGAAAGGGGGGGAGGGGAGAGAATCAAAGAGTAAATCGTCCCATCAATAAAAAAAGAGAAACGGCGGTTTCCTGCCATTGAAACCGCCGCACGATAATCAACTACCGGACGATGAGATCGCGGAAGTGCGCAATCAGGTTTTTGGTGACCGGGCCGACTTTACCGTCGCCGATCGGGCGCATGTCGATCTTCACCACCGGGATCAGCTCCGCGGCAGAACCGGTCAGGAAGCATTCGTCCGCGATGTACAGGTCGTGGCGGGTCCGGGCGACTTCGCGCACTTCGTAACCCATTTCTTTCGCCAGGTCAATGACTGCGCCACGTGTGATGCCTTCCAGAATCCCCGCGTCGGTCGGAGGGGTGTAGATCACTTCGTCCTTGATGATGAAAATATTGTCGCCGGTGCATTCCGCGATTTCGCCTTTCATATTCAGAAGCAGCGCTTCCTCACAGCCGGCGGTTTTAGCTTCGAGCTTTGCCATAATATTATTAAGGTAGTTCAGCGACTTGATGCGTGGACTCAGAGCGGCGGCAGGCATACGGATCGTGCTGGCGGTGACGATTTCCATCCCGTTATCGTACAGGGCCTGGGGGTAGAGGGTGATTTTGTCGGTGATGATGATCACCTGGGGATTCGAGCAGTTGTACGGGTTCAGCCCAAGATTTCCCGCACCACGGGTTACGACCAGACGAATGTAAGCGTCAGTCAGACCATTGATCGCCAACGTATCATCGACGGCTTTCATCATTTGCTCTTTGGTCATTGGAATTTCCAGAGCGATGGCGCGGGCGGAATTCCAGAGGCGGTCCATGTGCGCCTGGTGACGGAAGACTTTGCCGGAATAGGCGCGCATTCCTTCGAAAATGCCGTCACCGTACAGAAGCCCGTGGTCGAACACACTGATCTTCGCATCTTCTTTGGCAAAGTATTCACCGTTGATGTAAACTTTGATGGACATTTGATTCCTTTCCGAAACTGATTTTTGTTTATGTGTAGTAAGGAAATAAATACTAACTTTCTATTTTAGCACAAATGGCAGGAAAAGGAATACCCCCCTCCCCAAAAAACTTTTTAAGGAGGGGGGAAATGATATATTTTCCTTGAAATGGCCCTGAAAGATTATTCCTGCGGGGCAGTATTTCCTGAAAGATTCGGAGAGTTGATGTCAACCAGGGGGCTATTTGCCTCAATAGCGTTCTGGATGGCATTCGGTTGGATCGTTTTGGAGGACATGAAATCGTAAATGGTCATCAGCGAGGGTGAGAGCATAAGGATCAATGCTCCTGGTGCGAAACAAAACATCAACGGAAAAACGAGTTTTGTCGGTGTCTTGTTTGCCTGAGCCATCGCGTGGTGACGCCGCATTGCGCGGAGGTGATCCGCCTGTTCGATCAAAGCGGTATTTGATTGATTGCCGAGCTGGGAACTGCGCAGAAGCAGGTAGCTGAACTGACGCATCTCGGGAATATTCACACGTTCCATCAAATCTTTAATCGCCTGTTCCAGTGACCCAAGCTCGATCTGGCGACGGAGGATGCACAATTCCTGCGAAAGTTCCGGGTACTCGTAGATCTGATCGGCAATATGTTCCAGGCTTTCGTTCATCGTCATACCGCCGGAAGCGCACATGGCGAACATATCCATTGTGTCCGGGATCCCGGCGCGGATGTGTTCAATACGTTTTTTACGGACCCAGTAAACATAAAGTCGTGGAATAATGGAAAGGCCTGTGCCGACGAATAAACCGATGCACGTGTACTGTAGCATGAGGTCCGGGAAAAGGACGCCCATGTACATACCGATAAAGATCGGAAGCAGGAACAGAACCAGACGTGCCGCATAAATCGAGTTACGAGCGCTGAAACTGTAAAAACCGGCCTGACGGAGCAGTTGACGGAATTCCCGGTTTTCTTTCTCGTTTTCAGGAATAACGTTTGCCAAACCGGGGGTCAGAGACCCGAAAATGCCGTTTTCTTCCACAAATTCGTCGTCTTCGGATTTCTGCTTGGACTTGGGAAACAGCAAGGACAAAACGAGAAACGCGAGCACGGCTACACCAGCGCCTGACGCGATCATCATGAACAGTGTCTCGTTATTGGAGGCCGCAGCCGCTAAAACAGGTATAAAATGCAAGGCGATCATTTCTTTGTTCTACCTTATCAAACGAATTAATATTTTACTCGCATGATGGACCACGCCCAGAAACCGCCGATGACGAAGAGCCCGAGCGTAATTCCCAAAAGGACTGGCCCGTACGGGTTCATGATGAAACGGTACACGTACGTATAATCCAGACCGCACAAAATCATAACCGCCAGAGCCGTTACAATAACCAGACCGATGATGGACATTCGGCTGCCAGCGGAAATGGCGTTAAGGTGCCCATGAAATTCCTGACGGTCACGTGATGAACGGGCCAATCGTTCCGCAAGCTGGGCCAAGTTACCGCCTGTGGTACGGTGGACCATGACGGCCGTTGTGAAAAGGCGGAACTCTGTAATCGGGATCCTGTGCGCCATACGTTCCATAACAAGTGAGGGAGATTGCCCCATTTGAAGCTGGCGGTTCGCGTACTGGAACTCGGTTTTAAGCGGATCTTCGATCTGCTCGGAAGTCATTTGAATGGCTTCTTCCAAACTCAGACCACCGCGTATTGCGTCGCCGATGGCCTCAAGGGTTTCAGGGAGATGCTTTCGCATTTGCCCCAGACGCCAGGAACGTCGGAGGAGCCAGTAAACCATTGGTAAAACCATACAGATGATCCCTGTACCGAGTGCAAGCGGTACATTATCGCTCAGCACAAGAACCAGACCACCGGTCAGGATCAATGTCGCCAAAATAAACAGTGAGGCGGTGAAAGGGGAGAGTTTGGTATTCCCCTCTTCCAGCATCTGGGTGAACCAGCGATCAAAGGCGTTGCGATTGTCGTTTTGGGTCAGTTTGGAGACCGTTTCCGCCTCGTCAAGCTCAATTTCACGTTTTTTCTGTTCTTCTGGCGTCAGCTTTCTGCGGAAGGCGGACACAATCTTTATGATCCCAAAAAGAATCATGAAAAACGCCGCCATAGCGAGCAGAGCGATTCCCCAGGGCGGGATGCTGCGCAGGAGTGAATTCAGAGCGCGCAAGTACATTTCCATCGTCAGGTTTCCCTTTTATTAAAACTGCCGGGCGGTGAACAAATCTTCAGGGAGCGTGATGCCCTGACTGTTCAGGCGTTCGAGGAATTCAGGTTTATTTCCAGTCGCGAAAAAGTTTCCAATCGCGCGTCCCATCATATCAGCGCCGCGCTGCTTGTAGTAAAACAGCTCGTTGATTTTGTAGTCATCATTCTCAAAACCGGTGATTTCTGCAACACTCATCACTCGACGTACACCACCGCGCAAACGGGCGAGCTGAACGACTAGCGTGATCGCGGAACTCACGTAACGACGAACTACGGAAACCGGTATTTCCAAACCAGTCATGCTGACCATAACCTCCAGACGGGAAAGTGAATCCCGGATGCCGTTTGCATGGATGGTTGTCAGTGAACCTTCGTGACCGGTATTCATTGCCTGAAGCATATCAAGGGCCTCCGGGCCGCGGACCTCGCCAAGGATGATTCGGTCAGGGCGCATACGCAGTGAGTTACGAACCAGGTCACGGAGCGTTACCTCGCCTTTCCCTTCATTGTTCGCGTTTCGGGATTCCAGCGAAACGACGTGGGGACGCTGAAGTTTCAGTTCGGCAGAGTCTTCGACCGTCACGAGACGTTCCCCGGCAGGGATGAATTTCGAGACGCAGTTGAGGAGCGTCGTTTTGCCGGAGCCGGTACCGCCGCTGATCATGATGTTGATTTTACCTTCTACGGCCGACTTCAGAAGCTGAACGATCGGCTGTGGCACGGAACCGAAGGCGATCAGGTCTTCGATTGCCAACGGGGTATTTCCGAAACGGCGAATGGAAAGAATCGGGCCGTTGATCGCTAACGGTTTGATGATCGCGTTCACACGGCTTCCGTCGGGAAGACGGGCATCTACCATAGGGGTCTGTTCATCAACACGCCGGCCGACTTTCGCGACGATTCTCTGAATGATTTGCATCAGGTGATTCGCATCGGCGAATTTAACATTGCTGGCATTCAAAACACCGTGTTTTTCGACGTAAACTTCTTCGGGCCCGTTAACCAAAATATCCGTGATTTCCGGGTCTTTCATAAAGACTTCCAGAGGACCAAGGCCGAAAGATTCTGCGACCAGTTCCGCAAGAAGCCGTTCTGTGTCGATGTCCTTGAACTCTTCCTTGCGTGAGTTCAGGACCTTTTGGGCGATTCTCTGAATGTGCGCGATCAGCCGCTCGTCGTTCATGTCGCTGACACGGCTGAGGTCCATTGCGTTCAGGATTTCACCATGAATAGTCGTTTTGGCTTTTTGGAACTCTACTTCTTTTTTGGAGAGTTCAGCCATCAGTTGCGTCGAGTCGGCCATAGGACCGGTGACTTTACTTGCCGGTTCATAAACCCCTGTGTCGAGTTTTGTTCCAGGCTTAAAATGAGTATTTTCGCTAAAAACCATTGTCTGGTTCATGTCGAAATCGGTGTTTTGCTCTTTATCGCTGTTCATAATGGAAACCTTTCAGGTTTTTTCGGCTTGGCGACTCCTTTTACCGCCTGCGATTCCAGAATCTAATATGTGCATTTATTGAAAGTGTAGTTTCCGGCACTTCCATTTATTTGATAATATTGTGTAAAGGACTTGCTCTCAATCCCGGAACGAGTTTCCTGTTTCAGGGTACCACTGAAAATTCCAAGCTTGTGTTTCTGCTGGAATTTCAGAATCCGGTTCGCAGAATCCGCCATGCTGACAGTCAAAGGATTGCCGGAATTCTGTTGGGCATAAGTTACATCGAGTACCTTGTTAAGCGTTGTACCCGTGACTTCGCTGTTATCAGGGGTTTCCAGAACTTTTTCAATGGATGTGGCAGGGGTTAAATCGTTAATTGCCGCCTGGATCGCCGAGCGGGCCGCACATTCCATTTCCACACTCTGAATAGTCAGGTATTGATAGTTCCAAAGAACTCCCGCGACCGTCAAGGCGACAATCAAACACAAAATCAGCCCAATCGTCATAAATCCACCACGACGCGGAGATGAAACGCGATTCTGATCCATAATTTGAAGCCCTGAAAAAGTCTATAGTGGTACTATGGTACACAATCTTTTTCTTCATATCGGTATTTTGGGCTATGCAGTTTATTATTTCATGCCTGTTTCTAAAGATTTTTTGTTTTGTGCAAAATTTCCCGGTTTTGCTGGATTTTTTTTGAAATATTGGCCGAAATACTGAAAGTGAAAGTCTGTGAACAGACTCAGTGTATGTTTCAGGAGTCCAAGGATGAGAGAATCCTTCGAAAATTTACGTCCGATATGTTCCCGCAAGCGTTCTTCCTGTCCGCGAGGAGGAATGTTTGTACTGGAATTGATCCTGCTTTTGCCGATTATTTTGCTGGCGCTTGTCCTGTTGTATCAGGTTTCCATCATGATGACGACATACCAAGCCCTGCGTGTGACGGTTTTCGATGCGACCACAGCTTTTGCTCAAAATCCGGTTCAGCCCGAAGTTGAGGGGGCGATCCACGCGGCAATTCAAGGGTACTATTTTCGTGACGCAACGGTAGAGCAGGCGAGGAACGCCTCGGAATGGGCCACGGTTCCAGGAAATACGGCTGCTGTGAAGTATCGGCTTCTGTATTCGTCCGATTCCGGGAATACCTGGAACTACTACACAGCGGAAATGCCTCCTGCCGGTGGAACGTTAATCGCGGTCGAACTGAAACTTGAAAACGCGGAAAAAGCGTATGGGCGTTACTGGCTTTTGTCCCGATTCGCTAATGTGAGGACAATTCAGAGCGGCTCCATGGTTCTTTCCCAGATTACCACACCGAAAATCTGATCTGGAGACGGATTCATGAAGAAGAATAAAAAAATTTCGCGGCGTGAAAAGGGCTCACTGACGATTGAGTTGGTGTTGATCTTTCCGGTTTTAATGCTGCTTTTCTTCCTGTTTTTTCAGGTCTCGGTAATGCTTTTGACGTACCATTCCCTGCAAACAACGGTCTCGCATGCGGCACTGGCGGCGACGACGGCTTCCTCGATGGACGAGATCACGGCCGTGGTGAACGCGGGGACTGCAAACTGGTATTACAAGACGAATGAACTTTCCCCGATTACGACCGCCGAAGAGTGGGACGATCAGGATGATCTGAAATTCCGGATCCTGGAGCAGGATGGAACTGGCTGGAAGTATGCCGTGACCATGCCTCAGCCCGGAACCAATGTGATGGTTGAGATCAAGCTTGGTGGAATGAAGACGAAATACCCGCATTTGTGGCTTATGCCGCAGTTCAAAGGAGTCGATGAGGACTCGGATTCTTTCGTCGTTTCCGCAATGGGCCGCCGGATGTAAATTGTAACGCGTTACTCCATTACCCCATCCATCAACGAGACAGTTCTGTCTGCATCGGCCGCAATGGATGGGTTGTGCGTCACCAGTACGATGGTGAGTTTTTCTTTTTCGTTCAGTCCGCGCAGAAGCTCGATAATTCCCCCCTCGGTCGAACGGTCCAGATTTCCGGTCGGTTCGTCAGCCAACAGAATTGTCGGTGAGTTGATCAGGGCGCGCGCGATGGCCGTCCGTTGCATTTCGCCGCCGGAAAGTTCGTTCGGCCGGTGCTTGAGCCGGTGTCCCAACCCAACGCGGTCAAGCAGTTCTTTCGCACGTTCACGATGTTTTTTGGCGTTGAACCTGAATTTCCAGTACCCTTCAGAAATCATCAGCGGCGTCAGTACGTTCTCCACAATGTCCAGCTCGGGAAGAAGGTGGTAGAACTGGAAAATCATCGAGATTTCGTGATTTCGCAAGTGGTCACGTCTTCGTTCGCTCTGATTATCGATTCGCTCGCCGCGGTATATGATCTCACCACTGTCCGGATGTGTCAAAAGTCCCATAACGTGGAGCAGGGTACTTTTCCCCGAGCCGCTTTGACCGATGATAGAGAGAAATTCCCCCTCGTGGACCTCCATATTGATCCCCTTCAGGACCGGAATGGTGTTGGGTCCTTTGGTGAAACTTTTCTTGAGGTCATGAACCTGCATTATACTCATGGCTGTTGGTGATCCACTCATTATTCGTTAATTCATTATTCGTTTTTCCTACTCGTACCTCAGCGACTCCACCGGCTGCAATCTTGAAGCGTGCCACGCGGGGAAGACACTCGCCAGGACCGCGATGAAGAGCGCGCCGCCGACGATCCAGCCCACTGTCGTGAGTGAAATGTCGTACGGGACCTGGTAGAAGTAATAAATATCCGGCGAAAAAACCTCATGACCGAGGCACCAGCTCAGGAAGTCGGCCACTTCGTTAATATTCAGGACAAACGCCAGACCGAGGATCATTCCCAGACCGGCGCCGACGATCCCGAGGGCCAGGCCGTACATGAGGAAAATGCTCATGATCCCCCACGACGACGCGCCGAGGGCTTTCAGGATCCCGATGTCGCGCGTTTTATCCGTCACGACCATGTAGAAAATGGCAAGGATCCCGAACCCGCTCACGGCAATGATCATGAAGAGCAAAACGTTCAGGATCGCGATCTCCATATCGACCGCCTGAAGCAGGGGCATTTTGTCGTCACGCCACGTCTTGCAGATGAAAAGCTGCGGGTCGAAAACCTTCTGCAGTTCCTCGCAAGCCGCATCCAGATCGGAGCCGGGCTTGAGCTGGATCTGGATCTGGTTCGCCTTGTTCGGCATACCACGCAACTCCTGAAGCGTTTGCATGGAAATGAAAACGAACTGACTGTCGTACTCGCTCATTTTGCTTTCGTAGAGGTCCACGCACGTGAAGTGCCCCGTCACACCGGTCGGGCGAATGCTGCAATCGGGGAACGTCAGCATAACGTCCCGCCCTGGGAGAAGGTAAAATTTGTCGGTTCCGTCGGGTGAACGGTACATGGCCATTCCGATCCCGATGATGATTCCCGGGTGGGTCTCTTTCATAGGATCGAACACACCGCCGTCTTGTCCTCCAAACGGGTCGTCACCCATGCCGCCAAACGGGTCAGGTTCCGTTGGCGCAGCATTCTCGGCCTGCTCGGTGTTTTCGGACTGGCCCATAACGTCGAGCGACTCTTTCAGATCGAAATCCTTTGGATCCCCATTTTCCCCGGATTCTTTTTTCTCGGCGGCGAGGAACGGGTTGACCGGCGTTTCCGGCGGATTATCCATCGGGTGGTCGCTCAGTGTTTTGCCGGACGAAGAATCGTCCATCAGATCGAGGACCGGGGCGGTGTCCTCTTCCGCCTTTTTCATCGTTGGAAGGTCTTCCGCGCTTGTGTTTTTCGACTCGACGTGAAGTTCGGGGTTCGTCACGATCTCCAGACCGTTCATCGGCTCGCCGTAGTAGTCCCGGCGGTGCTGCCAGCCGGCGCGTTTCATGTCGGTGCGCTCTTTGAGTTTTCCTTTCTTCCGGTCCTTTGCAGGGAAAATCTTGTCCAGCACGCCGCGGGATTGCGTGTTTTCCTGTCCCTCGAACGTGTCGTACCCGCCGTCGCGCAGATCGAACGAAAGCGCTTTCCGGTTTTCCGGATGCTGGAGGAATTTGCCGAAATCACCCACGCTCGCTTTGGATCGTTCATCGACGCCAACGATGCAGACCTGCTCGGTCAGCTGCGCCTCACGCTCGTAGCCATCGACGTCGAGGATGCGCGTTTTGTAGGTCAGAACACCCACGGTGGTGCAAATCGGGGTCATACCGATCACCTTGTCGCCGAGTGCGCCGCGGATCCGTTCCATTTGCCCTTCCGGATCGTAAAAACCATCGGAGCTCGTGCTGGTGACCGTCAAATCGCCCATAATTCCGTGGATCCGGGTCTGCATTTCGTTCGCGAACCCGGACATAACGCTGTTCACGACGATCATCGTGGCCACGCCGAGCATCACGCTGATAATCGACGCCAGCACGATGTAGCGCGTCCGCAAATAACGAAGACAAAGAAAAATTTTATACATATAAGGACCGTAAAATGTTGGATTTTGGTAATATACGCAGATAGTATAAAGATTAATGGCAAAAAAGTCAAGAGCAGAAATGGAATTTAAAATAAAAAAACCCTGACTCCTGCCAGGGCTTGACCAAGTGAGAACGATGGGACTTGAACCCATGACCTACGGATTAAAAGTCAGTTGCTCTACCGACTGAGCTACGTTCTCATTGATGTTGGAAATAACTATACCACAAATAAAAATTTTTACAAGGGGGGAGAAGGGAATTTTCTTCAAAAAAATTAAAAACTTCTGAGATGTGCATGCAAGACAAGCCTCAAGGACGGCGTACTTTTGATGAGAGAAGTTATGGGTAATCGTACTGATAACTGCTGTTAAAACAGAATTGTCTCTGGGATTTTGGAATAAGTTTTTTTCTAAAAAATGTTTCAAGTCTATTGACTTTCAAGCAACGTTATGATATAATAATTAGTGTATGCTGATTTTCATTACTTTGGACTAAGAATTAATATGGATTTGTTTTTAGATGCTAAAATTGGAATGGCATATACAAGTAATTCTCAAAGAATTCGAGTAATGAGTGAAACATGGGTTGCCGAAAATATGTTTTGCCCTTGCTGTGGAAATCTACATATTACAAAATTGGCCAATAATTCACCTGTTGCAGATATACAGTGTTTTGAGTGTGGCGAGATATTTGAATTAAAGACAAAGAAGGGAAAAACTGGACATAAAATAACAGATGGCGCCTATGTAATTATGCTCGAACGGATTACAAGTGATACAAATCCTGATTTATTTGTAATGAACTATGATTCCAGTTACTATATTACAGATTTTACCTTAATTCCGAAGTTTTTCTTTGTGCCAAAATTTATAGAAAAAAGAAAACCGCTTTCCTCAACAGCAAGGCGTGCTGGTTGGACTGGGTGCAATATTATATATTCAGATATTCCAAAGCAAGGAAAAATAGAAATCATACAGGAAGGTCACGTAGCTTCTGTAGATGAAGTTGTGAAGCAATATAACAAAGTTAAACAATTACAGAAAGACAGTCTTACCTCTCGAGGTTGGCTGCTTGATGTACTAAACTGTGTAAATAACATAAATACAATGGAGTTCACTTTGCTGGATATGTATCAATATATAGATTTTCTACAGCGAAGACATCCAACCAACAATAATGTTGAAGCAAAAATACGTCAGCAACTTCAGTTCCTCAGAAATCAAGGATTCATCGAATTTATTGGTCGGGGACGTTATAAAAAAATATAATAAGGAAAACATATGTATCAAACAAGCGACGAGAAATTGGCGGCATTGAAAGCAGCCCAATGGCTCCAAGAATACTGTTATACTCAAGATGAGTGTGACGATTGTATTTTCTATATGGATTTCGATTGCACTTTGTTTTCTGAGCCTATGGAATGGACTGATTATTTTCCGCAATGGAGTCAAAAGGTACAAGAGAGTAAGCAAAAAACTCACGATTTTAATTGCTAATTTTTAGAAATGTGCTCCTAATACGACTTTGGAAATTATTGTCGTATAAACTTTATTAGTGATTCATTGTGATTAAATTTAGTTGTGATCTCTTTCACTCTTACTTCAAAAAAAAGGTTCATCCGATAACTGCGTACCGAAAAAACAATTAAAAACACGGCAACGTTCAGTGTATGTTTTTTTGTCTCACGCGGAGGTGCGGAGACGCGGAGTTTTTTGTTGGGAAGTTTGAAACCCATAAAGCCGTTGACCGTTCGCGCAAACCCATTCTTGAATCCTCCGCGCCTCCGCATCTCCGCGTGAGGCCTGACTCTCCCAAGCGCAGAATGATGTTTTTTAAGCCGCAAAGAACACAAAGGACGCAAAGAGTTTTCTTGTTACCGATCAGCGCTGCGCACTGAAATCTTGATCGTTTTTTACTTTTATCCTCTTTGCGTCCTTTGTGTTCTTTGTGGCTTAAAAATGTTTTTTTGACCGCACTAATTGGAACTGCAAAACAAGACGGTAAAACGCCAGGTTTATGATTTTCGCGATGGAGAAATTTCAAGCTGAAAAGCTTGGGGGGCAAAAGGGGCTGGTCGCACATGTCGGATGTGCCAAGAAAAGTATATTGAAAACGCCGATGCCGATGTCCGTAGCGCTTTAACTATCAGAGGTTGGATTGTTGGTGAATCAGCTGCAGACCTACGATCCGCCGATTAGGGGGTTGGGGAAGGCTGGCGCTTTTTGACAGACTGCGAGGGGGGATTGGGGGCTTCCTGACGAAAGGTTTGCAAAAAAATTTCCCCTCCCCCTCGTATTTTCTCCATAATTTGGTAAAATTTTATAGATTTCGAGATTCAGGTTTCCGAAATATTGGAATAATTAAATATTTTTGCCAGATTAATTAAATGGAGTCAAAAATGGCTATTGAAGAAAAAGTCGAAGTCGTGTGGCATGAAAATTCCGTTTCTCGCGCGGACCGGGAGAAGCTCAACGGGAACAAAGGCGGGATCCTTTGGTTCACCGGTTTGAGCGCCTGTGGGAAAAGCACCGTCGCGAACGTTCTGGACCACAAGCTCAACCAGATGGGCGTTCACAGCGTCGTGCTCGACGGCGATAACGTTCGCCACGGGCTGAACGCCGCTCCGAAAATGCTCCTCGACGTCCACGGTGAGGAATTCGCCAAGCGTTTTGGACTTGGTTTCTCCGCGCAGGACCGTGAGGAAAATATCCGCCGCATCGGCGCCGTCGCCAACCTTTTCGCCAATGCCGGCATTTTGGCCATCACGGCTTTCATCAGCCCCTACCGCGTGGACCGTGACCGCGTTCGCGCCAAGGCCGCTGAGGGCGATTTCGTCGAGATCTTTGTCGATACGCCGCTGGAAGTCTGCGAGCAGCGCGACCCGAAGGGAATGTACAAAAAAGCCCGCGCGGGCGAGATCAAGGGTTTCACTGGCATCGACGACCCGTACGAAGCGCCGCTGAACCCGGAGATCGTCCTGAAAGGCGCCGAGAAGTCTCCGGAAGCGCTGGCCGACGAAGTGATCGAGTATCTGAAAAAGACCGGCAAGATCGCGTGAGTTTTTAAGTAGTCAGTGGTCAGTAGTCAGAGCGCAGACTACTGACTACTAAAAATTTCTGAAATTTTTTCAAAAATCTCTTGCAAAATTCCTGATTCTGTGTAAAATAATTCTTGATGTTAATTCAAGGAGTAATTCTATGAACGTTCAAAAAGCATCCATTTCGTTCCTGTTTGCCGCCCTTTTCGTCGTGGGAAGCTGGTCCGACGCCGCGTTTGCCGTGGTTTATGATTCCGATCAGGAAGGGGGAGTCACCATCACGGCAGTCGCTGCCGGTGACTCGCTCATAGGTTCCGGCACGGCCACCTATTCCTCGACCAGTACCGGAACGGATTGGAGCCTTTATAATATGGACGCCTCCGCCTTCACCGGGACGGAAATCCTCACGAAAGGCCGTTTCAGGGTGAGAGCGCAGTCCCAGCTGGGAAGCAGTGAAACGCCCCCGACCATCATCGTTCAGGACGGCGCGCATCTGTGGCTCATCCAGGACGGTGTAACTCCGGACATTACGGCCAATATTACGATTTCCGGCCACGGGAGGGACCCGAACAATCAGAACGGTCTGGGCGCGATCCGTTTCGAAAATAACTCATATCTCAGGGGGTCCGTGACGCTCGCGGCGGACTCAACCATCAGCACGTTCTATAGTTCGCAGACCGAAGCCTATAAAATCCTGTATTCCACCGTCGCTTTGGAAGGGCACACGCTTTACTTGGGTTCCAGCCCGAACCATAATCCGAACCAGTGGCAAAGTCAGGATTACTGGTTCACCGGCCTAACCGTTTCGGGCAAGGTCTCCGGCTCCGGGAAACTCGTCATTAATAATACGTCGGGCAAGAGCAATATTCTTCTTTCCAACGTGGAAAACGATTTCACCGCGCCGATCGAAGTCCTTCACGGCTCGCTGCAAGTCAACGATGTGCGGGCGCTGGGCCAGACGACCCAAATCACGGTGAAGGATTCCGGAAATCTGACCGTCGCCGCGGGTTCGGGAACGATTTCCGGTCTGACGATCGACATGGAAAGCGGCAGTACCGCCCAGCTTAGCGGCAGTGGGATCACGAACACGGCGGTGAGTTTGCCTGAGGGCGCGACGTTGACCGTGAGTTCCCAGGTAGGACTTACCATTACCGGAAAAGGAACCGTCCAGCGCGGGTCTGAAGACGGCTTCGCCAACGTGGACGCGACGAACTTCCACGGCACGGTCCAGCTGACCAAGGATCGTGCGAAAATCGCGAAGCAGTCCAAGCTCGGTGCGACGGACGTGACGGTAAACGTTCCCAGCGGCGCGCAGCTCTGGCTCATCGGCGCGGGAACCGTCACCGGAACGTTCAACATCGCGGGCGACGGCTACAACACCGTCACGGCGAATGACCACTTCGGAGCCATTCGTCTCGAAACGAACAGCAGCATTGATGGCCAGGTCAATCTTGATGCGGATGCCACGATTTCGACCTGGTACAATACGGAGACTTCCAAAAAGATCCTGGCCAATGTAAACCTGAACGAGTACACGCTTACGCTTGGCGCACCGTCCTCGAAAGACATGGGGGCGTGGATCCCGACGGAAACGCAAGGCCGGCAGTTTACCGCTCTGACGGTCCAGGGCGAGATTTCCGGCACGGGCGGCCTGCGCATCAATAACCAAAAGACCATTTACCTGAAAACTGCCGCGGACTACACCGGCGCGACGACCATCCAGTACGGCGAGTTTGCGCTCGATGCGGCCGACGCGATCGCTTCGTCCTCATCCGTCAGCGTGGCGGAGGGCGGAAGCGTGACTTTCTCGCAGGATCAGACGCTCCAGAACCTTTCCGGCGCGGGTAATGTCACGGGTACGGCGGGCAAAAACCTGACCCTGAAGTACACCGGAACGGGAAGCGACGCTTTTACCGGGAAAATTACGCTTGGCGAAGGCGGAAAACTCACGTACATTAATGACTCGGATGCCGGCCGCCAGACGCAGGTCAACAATCTCGTGACCGACACTCTGACGATCGGTTTTACGGCGAACAGCGCGGACGAATTCCTCGTGGATTCGTTTGCCATCACTGATGTGGGGCAGATCGAAATGAAGGACCTGGGCGAAGATACGCCCCTGGCGGGTCTGAATTACCCGATCATCAAATCGGCCGGCGGACTTCCTGAATTTGATGACTGGACGAGTCTTCTGACCGATGCAAGCCGTGGAAACTGGTACTTGTACGCGAGCGGCGATACGCTCTTCGCGGCGGTCGATGGAAGTACGGTACCGGAACCCTCGACGTGGCTTTTGCTTCTGCTCGGCGTGTTCTTCCTGCGGCGGGCGGGAAAACGGCAGTGAATTCTGCGTGGGGACGGAGCTTTCAAAGCCGTCCCCGTTTTTTTTGTGCGAAATGAACGAATTGCAGGCTTGAATGTCTTGAACCTGAACATGAAACCTGAAAAGTTCTAAAAAAATCTAAAAAATTCCCCACCCCCTACTTCCTAAAACACCCTTTTCGCTGTATATTGAAGATTAATCGTTTTTTTACCGAAAATTGAAGGGGAGGATTGTCTCCCGATTTTGGTAAACAGAAAATTAATGGTGGTCCGTATGACAGTTGCAGCCTGTTTTTGCTGGGTAAAAGATTTTTGCATTCCGAGCCGAACGGACGCGGGACACGCCATTCTGGATGGTGTGCTGCTTCAGCTTCAGGACTTTGAATGGGAGCAAAAAGACGTTTTTGCCATTCAGCTTGCATTCGAAGAAGCGCTCGTTAATGCAATCCGTCATGGAAATCAGTCGAATAATCGGCTTGGAGTTCGTGTTCATCTGGAAATCTCGCCTGAACGTTTCCTCGCGACCGTAGAAGATGAAGGCCCCGGTTTTAACCCGGACAAATTGCCTGATCCAACACTGGAAGATTTTCTGGATCGACCGTGCGGCCGTGGTGTAAAGCTGATGCGTGCTTTTATGACGTCGGTTCATTTTAACCCGACGGGGAACGCGGTAACGCTGGAAAAATTCCGTTCTACGCCCGTTCCGGAAAGATTCCTGGTTCAGGAGGCTCAAGACGTTCAGAAAGTTCAGGAGCCCCAGGAAGTTCAGGAACCTCAGCAGATTCAGGATACCGCAAAGCCTGTTCAGGCAGAGTGTACGGCGCCTCCCACTGAGTCTCAGCCCGAGATTCAAGTCCATTAATTTATAATTCAAAGAACAATCGAAAACCTTTCATCTTTACTATAATCAAGGAGAAATCCCAATGACGGACCTTCGGCACATTACGGTCAAGACCCTTGAGGACAATTGTATCGCCACACTGCTGGACAACCGAATCGTGGACGATATGAATATCTACGAACTCGGTCAGGAACTTTTCGGGCTGGTTGAGCAAAATGGTTATAAAAAAATCGTGCTCAATTTCTCGAATGTTGGTTTCCTCTCCAGTGCGGCGCTTGGCAAGCTGATCATGCTTTACAAAAAAGTTGCGGTACGCAATGGCTCCCTGAAGCTGTGCTGCATTTCTTCTGATATTCGCGAACTGTTCACGATGATGAATCTGGACCGTATTTTCACGATTTGCGCCACAGAAGGCGAAGCGATCGCATGAAAAACAGTTCCTCGAACGGCTGGCGTGCCCTTTACCCGTTTGAATCGCATTTTTTAGAGTTTGGCCCAAATCTCCGCCTTCACTTTCTGGATGAGGGGCCGAAGGACGCGCCGTCGATTCTCATGTTGCATGGGAATCCGACGTGGTCGTTCTATTGGCGGAATCTGGTGAAGGCGCTGCGCGATGATTTTCGTGTCATTGTGCCGGACCATATTGGCTGTGGTCTTTCTTCAAAACCTGGCCGGGGTGAGTATTCTTTTACGCTTGACCAACGAATTCGGGACGTGACGGCGTTGATCCAGCATCTGGATCTGCGAAACTTGACGCTTTTGGCACACGATTGGGGCGGAGCGATCGGCATGGGGACCGCCGGCCGAAATCCCGAGCGTTTCGCGCGTTTTGCTCTTTGTAATACCGGGGCGTTCCGGTTCAATCGGATCCCCGCCCGCATTGCGTCGTGCAGGATCCCGATTTTCGGGCGCGTGGGAATTCAGGGTTTCAATCTTTTTGCGTGGACCGCGACGTTCATGGCCGTGGAGAAACCGCTTTCGCCGGAGGTGAAGGCGGGGCTTCTCGCGCCGTACGATTCCTGGAAAAACCGGCTGGCGACGTGCGAGTTCGTGCATGACATCCCCATGGGACCGCGGGATCGGAGCTGGGAAACGCTCTGCGAGGTCGAGAAAAATCTGGCGCTTTTGAAAGACCGGCCGGTCTGCCTGATGTGGGGGATGAAAGACTGGTGCTTCACGCCTGCTTTTATGAGTAAATTCCAGGAATTTTTCCCGCAGGCGGAAGCGCATCCATTCCCCGATGCGGGGCATTATGTCGTCGAGGAAAAGTGGGAAGAAATGGTTCCAATTTTGAGGCAGTTTATTACCTCAAAATGAATTACTCCGCGTTCTTTTTGAGTTCAGCCTCTACCGCGGCGGCAAGCTCGGCGCCTCGAATGTCTTTGGCGACGATCTCCCCTTTCCGGTTGATCAGGATCGGGAACGGAATGTACTCGACGCCGTAGTACTCTGAGAGAACGATTCCCGTGGAGGTTTTGGCCTCCGGATCGAGCATCTGTTTCCACGTGATCCCATTTTCCTGGGTGTACTTCTGAACGGCTTCTGCTTCTTTGTCGCACGAAACGCCGATGATTTCCAGCCCGGCATCGTGGTATTGGGCGTACATCGGAATGATCGTCTCCGCGATTTCACGGCGGCAGGGCGGGCACCAGGTCGCCCAGAAGTCCAAAAGGACCACTTTCCCGGTATAGTCTTCCGGATTACAGGCGGTTCCGTCGATAAACATTCCGCCGTACTCCGCCTTTTCAAGGTTTCCTTGCCGAGTTGCCGGAGGATTTACCGGAGAATTCGGTTTTGACGGGCAGCCGACGATAAACGCGCAGCATAAAATGAGGCTCAGCGCGAACAGAAAATTGAGAGTTTTTTTCATGATACAAACCTCCGGGCTTAATCTTCAAGTACTTTCCGAATATTTTCTTCTGTTACGGGTGAAATGACGCCGTATTCGGTGATGATCCCGGCGATGTATTTGGCCGGGGTGACGTCAAAGGCCGGGTTATAAACGTCCACGCCATCCGGGCCGGTCTGACGGCCGAAACCGTGCGTGACCTCACGCGGGTCGCGCTGCTCGATCGGAATCTGGTCGCCGGTCGCGAGCGTCAGGTCGAACGTGCTTTTCGGGGCCGCCACGTAGAATGGAATATTGTGTACGTGGGCCAGACACGCGACGGAGTACGTCCCGATTTTGTTTGCCGTATCGCCGTTGGCGGTGATGCGGTCCGCCCCCACGACGACGGCCTGGATTTTGCCCTCACGCATGACCTGCGCCGCCATATTGTCGCAGATGAGGGTCACGGGGATCTCATGCTGTATGAGTTCCCAAGCGGTCAGGCGCGCCCCTTGGAGCAGAGGCCGGGTCTCGTCCGCGTAAATGTGGAGTTTTTTCCCGTGCTCGGTCGCCCAGAAAAACGTCGCCAGGGCGGTTCCGTAGTCGGCCGTCGCAAGTCCCCCGGCGTTGCAGTGGGTCAAAACGCCTGCCCCGTCCGGAAGAAGTTCCGCGCCGTATTTCCCGATGGCCCGACAAATCGTCCGGTCTTCTTCGTGGATCGCGCGAGCCTCCATCAGCAGGCGGTTGGCCACCTCGCGGGGATGAAAAGTCTGCGTGCAGACCATCAACTCTTTGACCTGGTACGCGATTTCCTTCATGCGGTCCAGCGCCCAGAAAAGATTGACCGCCGTCGGTCGGCTGCTCGCCAGATACGCCACGACTTCGTCGAACTTGGCGAAGAATTTGGCCGGGTCCATTTCCTCAAGCACGGGCTGAATCCCGATACAAACGCCGTAAGCGGCCGCGATCCCGATGGCCGGCGCGCCGCGAACGCGCAGGGAGTGAATCGCCTCCCAGACTTTTTCGACGCAGCCTTTTGAGAATTCAAGCACGATGAACTCGGTCGGGAGAAGGGTTTGGTCAATCATAAAAAGCGAGCCGTCGGCGCCGCCTTCCCAGTGAATCGTTTCAGGTTTGCTCATTTTTGGGTGATGAATTATTAAGGGAGAATTGATTCATTTCGTCCGCCGCGCTTGCTCCGAAAAGCATATAGTCGTCGGAAGAAAACAAAAATTGGACGCCGGCCTCGCGCAGCCGCTCAACGGGGGTGGGCCGCTGGTCCCAGTCGAAGGCGTGAAGGATCCGGTTCGATGTAGGCGAAACGTTTAAAATCGTACCGCGGTCGGCAAGAAAACGCAGGACCTCGGGACTCTCCACGGCGTGGATCCCGTGCTGGACCTCCGCCAGATCAAGGACCTCGACCGTATGCCGGATGGTTTCCGCGGAGCCGAACTCGCCCACGTGCGCTTTGAGTTTCAGGCCGGCGTTTTGGGCGGTCCGGAAGAGGCTCCGGAACGTTTCGGGCGGCTGTACGTCTTCCACGTCGTAAAGGTCGATCCCCCCGAAATACGGCGCTAGATCTGGCCGGCGGTCCCTCACGCGAAGGAAATCGCCGAGCCACTTTTCCAGATCCTCCGCGGGTTTGGTTCGGGGAAAACCCAGGTCGAGCCGAAAATCCAGCGTGGGCGTGAATTCCTGATGTGTCCGCGCGATTCTTTCAACACAATCTTCGGGCGTGAGGTGGTAAATCCAGGGAAAATCCGCGCCAAAACTCGCCTCAAAACGGGTCACGCCGCTTTTTTGCGCCTGCTCCAGTGCGGATCGGACCGAAACCTCGAGGTAATTCGGGCGCTGGCATAGTGGAACGAGAAACTGCCGGATCCACCGATTCAGCCGTGCGATCGCCTGCGTGGAGGTTTCCGTTTCACCCTCCTGAAGCGCCGGAAGGTCAAACGTCCGAAAATTCGGGAGCGAGACGCCAAATTCCCGTTCCAGATCGGTTTTGGCGGCGCTTAAAAGGAGATGAGCGTGACGGTCCTGCATCGGTTTTTTATCCTGGATTTTTTAAAAGGGCTTCAGGTACGAAGCGCGAGCAGTTCGTCGATTTCCTTCTGAATGGCGGCTTCGTCCATTTTCGCGTCGGTGTATTTGCGCTCCAGGGCCGCCAGATCGTCCTCGACGTAATCGGACTCTTCCTCGTCCAGACGATTCACGAAGGAAATCCCGTTCAAGTGGTCAAATTCGTGCTGAATGATGCGTGCGGGGAAACCTTTGAAGACCATTTTTACGGGCTGACCATCCAGATTGAAACCCGTGATCGTGACTTTCGGGGCGCGGACCACGTCGGCGTAAATTTTCGGGAAACTCAAACACCCTTCTTCACCCTTCACGGGCCGCCCTCCGCCGAGCTGAATTTCCGGATTGATGAAAACGAATTCCTTCTCTTTGTTGGCAGGATCGCCAGTTTCGTTCATGATGAAGAACCGGTACGGAAGACCCACCTGATTGGCGGCGAGTCCAACACCTTTGGTTTCGTACATAAGCGGGAACATCTCGGTGATGATCGCCTTCAGTTCCGCGTCAACTTTACGCAGCGGTTTACAAACCATCTTCAAAACTGGGTGCGGATACTTCACGACTTCCATTTGAAACCTCTCTCGTTAAAATCGTTTGTCTGGTACAATATTTTTAAATATACATCATTTGGCGGAAAAGGCGAGGGGGGGCGGCTCTTTTATGGGTCGAGGAAACCCGCGTCACAAGCAAATTTTCCAGATATTTTAAACTCCAAGCTCGCAAAAATGTGCTTCGAGTGACTGGTTTTGGGTGAAATCCGAAACACTTCCGTCGAATTTCAACCGGCCCTCCGCAATGAACAGGATCCGGTTGGTCATGGCCTCCACCTCTTGTAAAATGTGCGTCGAAAGCAGGATCGTTTTCGTCTCGCCAAGCGCACGGATCGTCTTGCGAACCTCCTGGATTTGAATGGGGTCCAAGCCCGACGTGGGTTCATCAAGGATGAGGACGTCCGGGTCATGGAGCAGTACCCGGGCCATTCCGACCCGCTGACGAAAACCACGGGAAAGTTTTCCAATGGGTTTCCCGAGAACGGAACTTAAATTACACATTTCGATGACCCATTCCATCCGCTGCAGCCTGCTTTTTCGGGTCATTCCGAGCGCGTTGGCGAAAAATTCGAGCAGACCTTTAGGGGTCATGTCGGGGTAAAGAGGTCCGTTTTCCGGCAAGTAGCCGAGATGACGCGCTCCGGCGATGCGCTCGGAACTCATGTTGAACCCGGCGATTCGGGCAGTACCGGAACTCGGAGCAAGGAAGCCCGTCAGAATTTTCATCGTGGTGCTTTTACCGGCTCCATTGGGGCCAAGAAAGGCCACGACTTCGCCGCGGCGGATCTGGAACGAAACGTTTTCGATTGCCGTGAACGGGCCGTAATATTTGCACAGGGAATCTGCTTCAATTAAAATGGAAGAGTCTGACATAAAATTCACCAAACGATTAATCTGCCCCCGAGCCGGTCGGGGAAATGAGCCGCAACGTTCCGGCACAGCTCAGGAAAGGACTGCTTGCACGTGAAATGCGCGGCCACGATCCAGCGGTTTTGGAATCGGTTTCGACGGTCCAGAACGTCCTGCAGGTGCGTATGCTCGTACTGGTGGATGAGGTCGGGCGTGTACCCCGTCCCGCTGGCCGTCATTTCCATGATGAGGATCTCCGCCTCGTAAAAAACCGGGTTTTGGTCGAGCGCCTCCGGCAACGTGTCGCCCGTGTAGGCCAGACGTGGGACCGAGTTTTCGTAAACCGCGTAGCCAAGCGATGGAATTCGGTGAAAAGTTTCCAGCGCCTCCACGCAAAACGTTCGGCCATCGTCCGTCTGCCACTCGATCTGGTCGCCCGCGTTGATCCCGTGTACCTTATATGGGTAACATGCTTCGTCCAGTTCCTGAAACGCTCCGAGGAATCTGCTCACCGCCTCAAGCGAGTACTCCGGAACGTAAATCTCCGGTGGAGCCAAATTCGTTTTCCTGCGCCTTGCGATGTACTGGTACAAGCCCGTAATGTGGTCACGATGCGTGTGAGAAATGAAAAGCCGGTGGATTTTAGTCGTGAAATCACTCGGATGTGCGCCAACGTCCAGCCCCAATTCATACTCAGGAACGTTCCAGAACGTCTGGATGCTCGCCCGCGATGCTCCCCGGACGGTCAAATTGTCCAGTTTTTTAGTTCTGTAGTAAATGTCTTGCATGTATGGTTCCTTAAAGACTTCATTATAATCGAAGAAGGAAAAATAAAAAGCCCCCCCGGAGGCGGTGGGTTGATTTTTTGGAAAAATCGGGTATAATTAAACACTTGAACCACTGAATTTCCTCGGGGTCTGCCGACCCTTGAAAAGAATTAAAGGAGGTTTAAAAACCTCACCGCCTGAACATGAAGCCCATTTTACTTCCACCTTTTATTTAAACACGGATTTTCACGGATTTAAGGGATTAAAAGGATTTCGTTTTATTGGATTGAGAATCACAAAAATGCACTCGAAACTCTTTTTAAATAATCTGTGAAAATCCTTTTAATCCGTGAAAATCCGTGTTTAAATTGAGGCTTGAACCAAACTGCGCTCACACTTGGGAAATGGACTGGAGGTTTGGGGAACTTCCTTTAAAAAAGTTTGAAAATTTTGGAAACTCCCTTTTATTTATGCAAACCACTGCTCAAAATCCGTCACTTGGTCCTCAAATCCTTAAGCTTTTTCAGGCCGGCTGGACTCGTTTCCTTGTTGAGGACCCGGTTTCCTGGCCCCTTTGGCCCGAAATCCTGAAGGCGTTTCCTGACTTTCATTTCGCAATTCCCGACCCGGATTCCGGGCGTATTATGGCCGCGGGAATGACTGTGCCGTTGGCGTGGAATGGGGATTACTCCGAGTTGCTGACGCGCGGCTGGCACTGGGTCCTGCAGCAGTCACTTGACGATTATCGAAACGGTCGCAAGCCAGTTACTTTGAGCGCAGCCAATGCGGTGGTTCATCCCGATTTTCGTGGGCGAGGACTGGCAGAACGGCTCGTTTTTTCGATGAAGGAAATCGCAAAGGCGCATGGTTTTCGGCGCTATATTGCTCCTTTACGGCCAACGCAGAAAGAAAAATACCCGCTAACCCCGATCGAACGTTACGCAGAATGGACGCGTGCGGACGGGCTTCCTTTTGACGCGTGGCTTCGGGTCCAGAAACGACTGGGGGCGAAAATCATCGGGACGGCGCGAAATTCGATCCGGATCGAGGCGTCGCTCGACCAGTGGCGTGACTGGACAGGACTGATTTTTCCTGACTCGGGTCCTTACGTGATTCCCGGGGGTGCGGTTCCGCTGGAAGTTTGTGTTGAAAAAAATCTTGGGACGTACGTTGCTCCCAGTATTTGGGTCGCTCACGAGGTTTGAGGCAACATTCTTCCCTTTTTTTGCCAAAAATCGGGAAAACAGGCAAAAAAATGGTTGACAAAAAACGTTCGATGTATATATTATAGAGAATAAAGAATTATACGTGTAATCTTTCAGGGAATAAATATGAGTGACAATCCGACCATTTCACTTCGCATTATTGACGGGACAGATAAAGGAAAAGAGTTTAACGATCTTCCTCTTCCGGTGAGTTTGGGGCGTGAAGCGCAGAATACGATTCGACTCCACGATGAAAAGGTAAGCCGATACCACTGTAAAATTCAGGAAGACGGCGGAGAAATTATTCTGACCGATATTGAAAGCACGAATGGAACGCTTCTGAACGGGCAGCCGATCCATATCGCTTTGATCCACGCGGGGGATTTGATCGCGGTTGGGCAGTCACTCATCATTGTTGGCAAAAGGAAAGAAATTGTCAGGCGTCTGGCCGTACTGGATGACCTGCAGATCGAGGATGCGGCACTTCGTTTGCTTGTCGCCGAAGATTCACCTGAATTTCTGCCGATCAATCTCATCAATGAGATGGAAAATTACTCCTACGATATTCAGGATGCGCTGAAGCGTCTGCACAGCATTGCGCCTCCCGAACTCCCTTCCAGTCTGAGCGCTGCGCAAACGGCACGTCTGGCGGATCTTTTAGCCTACGTGCAGCTCAGAATGAAAATGATTCTCGAAAAAGCCCGAACGAGTAAAACTACAAATCGTGTTTCGCTGAATCCTCGTGAGTGGCAGAGTTTTTTGGACCTTTTCTCCCGGCTGACGGATTATTACAAGAGATTGACCCAACCGGAAAATTGAGGGTTTATTCAATCGGGTAATGAAGGTACATTATGCGCGTTTTTTTGGCAGGCATCATGCAGGGTTCTTATTGCGAGATGAAATTGCATTCGCAGGATTACCGCTCGTATTTCAGGAATCTGCTTGAAGAGAATATTTCGGGCGTGGATGTTTTCGACCCTTTTGAAGGTCATTCCGATTCCATTCATTATACGGATGAAGCTGGGAAAAAAGTTTTTCTCGGCCATAACTATTTATGCCGTGAAATGGATGTGATCCTGGCCTTTGTTCCGGAAGCTTCCATGGGGACGGCGATCGAAATGTGGGAAGGGAACCAGAACGGAGCAGTCGTCGTGACGGTTTCGCCGCTGAGGCTGAATTGGGCCGTCAGGTTTTTGAGCGACCGGATTTACGCTACGGTCGAGGAACTGGAAAAAGATGTGCGTTCCGGTGAATTTCAGCGTTTTGTGGAGGAAAGACGTAAAATCCGTTAAAATTCCCACCACCCCCATTGACAAAAAATCAATTCCTGATAAAATTCTGTTTACTTGATGGGGAAACCCGGTTTTTATAGATGGTGGACGTAGTTCAGTTGGCTAGAGCACCAGATTGTGGTTCTGGTTGTCGTGGGTTCGAATCCCACCGTCCACATTTCATCGAAATCGAATGTTTGTTTTTCGGACATTCGATTTTTTTGTGGATTGGAAAGGATCAGCCCCAGGGAGAGGAATTGATTATGAAGCGCTGCTTTCTTTTGTTTCTCGTTTGTGTTTTGAGTTTTGTCTCTTCACTGTCTGCCGAAATGGAATCAGTTACTGGAAAAGTTCTCCGTGTGGCTGATGGTGATACGATTGAGTTTCAGCCGGATGAGGGCCCACAGCGGCGTGTGAGATTTCAGGGAATTGACGCGCCGGAACTCCATCAGGAATTTGGCATGGACTCGTTCAAATATCTCAAGTCTCTCATCGCCGGCAAGAGAATTATGGTGAAAGTTGACAAAATCGACCAATATGGCCGTTATGTCGGGCGAATCTGGCTTCTCCAGGATGAAAAAGGCCTGCCCCCGGTCGATGTCGAGGAAAAAATGCTTGAGGCTGGTTTGGCCTGGCATTTTTCCCGGTACAATCAGGAACAAAAACTCAGCCAGGCACAGAAAAAAGCGAGGGACGCCAAACGTGGGCTTTGGGCAAATCCAGATTCCATTCCGCCGTGGAAGTGGCGTCAAATGAACCCGAGGACACGCTGAGTTCAGTTATATTTAGACGGCTTGACGGAGTTTTTTCCGTTTTTTCCAAAAAAGGCAAAGGGGAAAAGAAACGGGATTTTACACGTTAATGCATTCGTTGGTCAAATGTTTCTGAAAAAATTTTTAAAACTTTTCTCAGGGGGGATTTGACTAATTCTAAATGTATATTATAATTAAAGAAATTACTTCCTGGAAGGCCCGTTTCATTCGGTAATTTACGTGTTAAAATGGGTTGACTGGGTTGGAAAAATAAAAGAAAAAAGCCGTTTAAAATAGACAAAATGAAAACCTCCAAGGATTGGGTGTTTTGGTGATACGTAGTATAATTAACCTCCAGAAAGCCTTTTTGCAATTCATCAGAGCAAAAGTGGACGATGAGTCATTTGCAATGTGGTTTGAGGGGCAATTCCAGCTTTTGTGCGGAGATACTGCGGACACTCTATATATTTCTGCCGAAGCGCCGTTTGTTCTGGATTGGTACCGCCGAAATTTCCAGGGGCTTTTTGGCGAGGCGGTTCGGGCACTCTTTCCGACTTTTTCCGGATCGGTTCAGTATTGTACACGAGAAGAAGTGGACGCCATGAATAGCGTTGAACTGACGCAGGCGAACCCGGTTCTTCAGACTGTTCAGACTCTTCCACAGACCAAATCCGGGACGGTGACGCAGATCCGCGCGAGCAAAACCGTAACCAAGGCTGAGACGGAATCCAGTCCGGAACCCGTAAAGTCACGGTCGTCACGTTCGGAGCTTCTGTCTGAGCGCCGGAAAAAATCTCGTGAGGCGATTTTGGCCGCGGAGCAGGCGTGTATTCCTGGAATGTCGGAATTTTTACGTGGTGAGGATTGGTGTTCCGGGGTGGAACCATCGGTCAAACCGGATCAGCCGCTGGCTCCCGTGGAAAACAGGGATACGATGGCCGATTTCGTGAATTTAATGGACCAGATGGCCGCCGAGGGAAAAATCCGGAAATCACTCCTGGAGCCCGGGTTTTCCGTGCCGGAACCTGTGGTTGAAGCGGTTCTGCCAGTGCCCGAAAATATTAAGACCAAAGCTAAAACAAAAGCGAAATCAAAGGCCAAACCGGAAGAGAAACTCTGCGCTGAGCAAAAAGTTGAGCCGAAATCTGAAAAGAAAAGCGGCTTGGCTGGGAACAAACTCCAGGCCCTTATGGCCAATGTGATGAAACTTTCCGAGGCGGAAGAAACCAATGGCCCAGTGGAAGAATCGACCGCGAAACCGCGTTCTTTAGCCTCACGTGCCTTTGTGCCGCCGCAGGAGCCCAAAGGGCGGGTTATTGGGTATTCTTCAGGGACATTCGAGTCATTCGTTTGTGGGAGTTCCAATCGGGTGGCGTACACGACCGCGATGAGCCTGATCCAGAATTTGGGCCTGGTGTCGCCGATTCTTTTCACTGGCCCGACCGGAGTGGGGAAAACGCATCTTTTGGACGCGATATATCGCAAGGCTCTGACCTGTGGATTTACGGTCGTTTATAAAACGTGTGAAGAATTCATGAATGATTTCGTGGCCAGTTTGCGTGATCCACGCCGTAAATCGGAATTTCAGGAGACTTATCGTCGGTGCGACGTACTGATCCTCGACAATTTGCAGTTTATGCTGGACAAAAAGGGGACGATTTCCGAGCTGCATAATATATTCAACTACAGAATGCGGCACGGGAAACAGATTGTTCTCGCCTCGGATCGTGAATTGAAGGAACTGGAAGGGCTCGGGCCGGAAATCGGTTCTTTCCTGCGCGGTGGTTGTGAGTGCCATTTGAACGAGCCGAGTTTTGACGTTCGGCTTGGGATCCTCTCGAGGGGGAGCCGCTTGCGTAATCTTGCGCTTACCTCAGAGCAGCAACACAAAATCGCCGTTTTATGTACGGGGGATGCCCGCGAGCTTATTGGAAAACTCAATACGTTGGAAATGATGGTCCGTGCGCAATTCAGTCAGCCGGAATTTGCGGATCATGGGCCGGTTTCGGCGCAGGAGCGGACGAGTATTGTTCAACGAATCGTGGATGGTCTGGTAAACCAGCCGGGAAGAACGGTTTCGCTCGACGAAATCAAGCGTTACGTAGCGGTTCAGTTTGGAATCGACGTGAAACTTCTTTCCTCGGGCAAACGGACGCGAAATGTTTCGCACCCGCGTATGCTCGCGATGTGGCTCGCCCGGAAATTCACGCGCAAGTCCCTTATGGAAATCAGCCAGTCGTTTGGGTGCAGCAGTCACAGCACGGTCATTTCCGCGCAGAAAAAAGTGGAATCGTGGCGAACGATGGATTTCCGTCTTCAGACGGTAGAATCGGTTCAGAGTGTGAACGAGCTTCTTTGCCGGCTGGAAAATCAAATCCAGCGTGCGCTTTGAGCGAAGGAAATATTGGTTTAAAGAAACTCCGATCCACTTATGGAACCGGAGTTTTTTTGATGGTTTTCACGGGTTTTTCTTGAAAAGCTTTCTTTGAAGCGTGGGGTTGAACGTTGTCCACGTGCTGGAACTGTTCAGATCTTCCTCAAGTAGCTGGTGAAACGCCGCCAGTTTCGAGTCAAGCAGGTCGATGCAGTGGAGCGCCATCGCTTCGACGGTCATGGGAAGTTTGGGGCTCCCGAATTCATACTCACCGTGATGACTGGCAATCAGGTGCTTTAATTCTAACGCAGTCCGGGCAGGGAAGATTTCACCGGTAGTGGATTCGTATTGATGAATTTTCTCTTCCAGCATGGAAATGCCCAGATTGATATGTCCCAGAAGCTGCCCTTCGTCGGTGTATGCGAATTCCGGCTCACATTCCAGCTCGACCGTCTTGCCCGTGTCGTGCAGAAATGTTCCTAAAAGAAGGAGTTCCGTATCGAGGTAATCGTAGGAATCGCCGATCTGCTTCGCCAGCCCCATCATGGTGACGACGTGCTCCAGCAGTCCGCCGCGGTAGGCGTGGTGATGCTTGATCCCGGCAGGTAAAACCTGAAAACGTTCCATAAATTTCGCGTCTTCCGTGTAACAGCGGGCGAGGGCTTTGAGTTCCGGGCGTTCAATGGTTTCAAGCAGCTCGTTCATCGTCGTGAGGAGTTTTTCGATACACAGACAGCTCGTCTGGACGAATTCTTCTGGATCGATCTCCTCCGCTGGCACTTTGTAAAAACGCTTGACGATGATTTGCATCGCCCCCTGAAAGATCTGGGCTTTCCCTTCAACGTGAAGGTAGTCGCCATTTTCAAAGAGCTGGTAAACGTTTTCATTGGCGTTCCAGAGTCGGGCGGTCAAGGTTCCCGTTTTGTCCGAAAGGTCGATCTGGAGGTACGGCACACCGTTTCGGTTTGGACGCAGCTGTTTATTGGAAGCGCGGAAAACTTCATTGACGATTTCTTGTTCTTTGAGGGTATTAATGTATTGACGAGTCATAATATTATCTTGAAAAAGTCTCTAAACAGGAAAAGGAAGAGAGCGGATTCTTCAGAAATGAAAAAGGAAAATGTACTTCCCGCTTTCTCCCAATACTGCTATTTTATGATTTTTTACCCAATCTGCCAAGGGGGAGCAGGGAAAAACCTGAAAAAAACTGGCAGGAAGCTATTGAAATTTCTGGAATAAAGCGTACAATAGAATCAAGTCGTGTATCTTGACACGTTTCGGAAATTCACTTTGAAATCAAGGATAAAAAAATGGAACTTTTTGAAACCCTCAACGCCCGCCACTGCTACCGTGGCCCATATACCGATGCGCCGGTTCCACGTGCGGACCTTCTGAAAATCGCCGAGGCCGGCCGTCTCGCCCCGACCGGGAAGAACGCCCAAACGTGCAGTTTCGTCCTGATAGACGACCCGGAGATCCTCAAAAAATGCGGCGAGATGCTTGAACGTCCGGCCTGTATGAAGACCGCGAAAGCGGCCATCGCCGTGGTTGCCAAGCCGGACCCGGTTTTCATGGGGCACTCGTTCCACATTGAGGACGCTGCCGCGGCTGTACAGAATATGCTTCTCGCTGCCACAGATCTGGGTTACGCATCTGTTTGGGTCCAAGGCGGCCTGATGGCCAACGGCGTAGGCGAAACGCTTGACAAAATGCTGAACGTCCCGGAAGGCCAAAGCGTACTGATCCTCCTCCCGCTCGGTGTCCCGGCCGAAGAAGGACCCTTGCCGGTCAAAAAGCCGCTGGAAGAAAGAATCGTGTTCAACCGATTCTGAAAACGGACTATTCTGTCTCGCGGCGGAGAAAATCTTCGTCGTAACTCCCGTAGTACGGCGCGTTGCAGTCGATCCAGTCGGAAAACGCGCGCCACTCGTCCTGCGTCAGATCTTTGCCGCAGGGCGTTTCTTTCAGGCGTTTCATCAGAGGGCTGACGTATGAGCCGAAACTGCGAGGGGGCTGGAACGTTTTCAGACCGCGGTGCCCCTCAAGCACGTAGTAACTCACGTGCGGCAGGAGGTTCAAAAACGCTTCCGAAACCGTATGCTGCGGTCCTTCGTCCGGATCACGATGCGGCGCTTCCACGTGCTTACGGCTCTTCAGATCCGGGCCGGTTTTTCCCTCGGTTCCATCGTGGCACGTGACGCACTTCGCGTCGAGGATCGGCTGAATGACGCGCTCAAACTGCATCGGTCCCGCTCCGTAAGCCGGGGGCTGGACCTTTGCCGTGACGTGGGGACCGCCTGCTGTTCGGCTCACCGGCGAAACGTCCAGTGGGCTTTCGTGGCAGCCGACGCAGCCTTGCACCTCACCGGGACGGAGCGTCACGTAGTTACGCATACGCTGGACTTCCAGAAAGTTTTCGTCGAGCGCTTCGAGGAAAATCATTCGGTCCGACGGGACTTCAAACGACGCAAAACCGTCCGCTTCCACGGGGACGTAGCCCAAAACGCCGCGGGCGTCCCAGCCACAGCTCACGCCCATATCGACGCGATGGGGGTTCGTGTGGCGGCATTTCGGGTACGTCTCGCAGACGCGCAGCCATTTGACCGTTCCGCGTTCAATTCCGTCCAGGCCGCGGTAAACGTCCTGCAGGACGAGCGTGCCGGGCGTCCCTTCCGGAAAGCGCTCCATGTCGGCGACCACCGGAGCGGCGGGCCGGGGTTTCAGCGGGATCGGCGCGTAGCAGGAAGTCTCGTCGAAACGGAAAATCAGCTCCTTCATTCCGTAGTCGGTCAGGAGATAGATCCCGTAAGAGTCCGCCAAATTATCGACGGCCGGCGAGAAAACGCACAGAAAAAGGCGTTCCGAAAGCGGCCAGGGTGACGTGTACCAGCCTGCCGCCCGCGGTTTCTGATTCAAATCGTTGAACGTTTTGTCGAGGCGTTCATCCGTCTGCGCGTCCCAGACTTCGGCGTAATGAATTTCGGGCGTGAGGTTTTTCATCCCCTCCGGACCGAGGCGGTTCAGGCTCATATTCGCGACGAGGATCGGTCCAACGCCGGAATTATGGTGTGCCGCGCCCGTGCCGACGAGCTTCCGCGTGCCGGGGATCTGACGGACCTCCTGAAACGCCAGCGGTCCACGGGAGAATTTATACCAGTCGCCGTAGATTTTCACCGAGCGTGTCCCGTCGGGGTTCATCGCCCAGACTTCCTGGAGCATATTGTACGGCTTCATGACGTAATCCCAGCGCGTGAAGAGGAACCGCCCGTCCTCGAGCATCGACGGGTAGAACTCCGTGTCCTGCGGCTGGGAAATGGCGTGAACGTCCGAGCCGTCCGCGTTCATCACGTGCAGACCGAAAACCGGGGACCAGTCGCCGCACTGCACGACCCGCCCGCCGCGCGTGGAGGTGAAAACGATTCGGCCGTCCGGCAGGAAACACGGCTCCGTGTCCTCAATGTCAGGCGTGTTCGTGAGGTTTTTCAGCCCGGTCCCGTCCACGTTGATCTCGAAAATGTCGTACGGGATCACCGCGCCGCCGTGGTAGTACGTCATGTCGGTCGGATTCTTCGGGTCGTAATGCGCGTGACCCGCCCCCCAAGGGTAAGGAGTGGGCTTTTCGCGTGGCCAGGCGAGCGGAAAGATTATTTTTTTCGCGTCGCACGAAAGATCAGGCCGTCCGATGCCGCATTTGGCCGCAAGCTCCGGCGGAAGCAGGCCGCGCACGGCCCCAGCGGGATCCAGGCCTTTCAGGATCATCAGGTCCGCGCCGGCGGTCTGGTTTTCGCCGACCCGATGGGCGCACTGGTGATTTCCCTGCGGCCAGTGCCGCTTCACAAACAGAATTTCATCGAAATCGATCTCGGGACTTGCGAAAAGGGCTTTCCTCATGGCGGTTCGGAGCCGGATCCACTCTTTCTTGAACGGGGCCGCCCATTTTTTCGGCAAACGCCCCTCGACCTCCGCTTTTTTCTCCGGTGTTGGCGGAGTTTCACTCAGGAGCGCGGCCTCGGCGACCGTCACGTTCGGGCCTTTCGTGTAGTGTATCTCCAGCACCGCTTCCGTCTTTCCCTGCGGCAGATCATACAAACGCTCGATCGGGACGCACCCCGGGACTTCCACGTCCTCGATTTTTTCGCCGTTGAGGAAAACCGGCTGGACCCGCTCAAAATCAGAAGTGAAAACGATCCGAAGCGTGTACTTTACGTCAGGGTTCATCCCATGCACGCGGTACACGACGGTCTGCCCGGTTCGACACCACGTTTCCGTGTAAAGCTCGCCGTTCGGCCATGGATAAAAAACGCGGAAATCATACTTTCCGCTTGGGTCGGCCGATATGTACGGCTTGATCTTTTCCGGATTTGCCATCGGAGGAAGCACGGAAATAAAATGCAGTTTTTCCGAGTACATACTCTGACCCGGCATAAAATCCTCTACCTCACGTTTGAGGGCTTCCTGAGCGATCTGGATTTCCGGCTCAAGCTGTGGGACGTTCATCTTTCTGGCGGTCTCGATCAACGCCTCAAGGGACTGGCGCGACCCGAGCGTCCGAATGGCGGCGAGTTCCTGATGTTTCCAGTCCTCCAGGATCTTGGGGTGAATGTCCTGCGCAATGGCCGTGAGGAACGTGAAAAAAAGGACGAAAAAAGCTGAAAGGATTTTGTGCATGAAATGGGCTCCAACCTTGCCAGGAATGGTTCACTTAATTCTGCCAGCGGGTATGCCGGGGCTCAGGAGTAATTTTGCGGATCAGCTGCGCTACATTCTCTTCACCGAGGATACTTTTCATCCTGTTCAGAATTTCATCCGTCACACGCAGTGAAAAGTCACATTCCAGAAGGATTTTCTGTTTTTTTGTGCAAAGTACAAATTCAAGTTTCTCTTTTCCGGGAGAAGAGCGCAAAATTTCCTTGATCGATTGAAGTGTCTGCGGCGTGTGAACGTCTTCGAAAATCCGCAGGCGCAGTCCGTCCGAGTAATCCTTGCGAAGGCTTTCGATCGTTACTACTTTATCGATCAGAAAGCTCACCGAGCTGACTCGGCTGGTGTTTTCCGAGGAATCGTCATCGCCGCCGGAACCGGAATCGTCATCTCCGAAATCTTCCTCGTCATCATCGTCGTCATCGTCCTCGATCTCGACCACGGGTTTGACAGGTTTCGCGGGTTTTTGAGCGGCTTTTTTCGCAACAGCCTGAGCGGCTTTGGCCTCTTCTTCCTGCTTTTTATTGTCAATTGAGCCAACACACAGAACGACCGCATCCGGCGAGAGGAACGCGCCATACTTTGCGTAACTTGAAGGCCAGAGAACACACGGGATGGTTCCTTCCTCGTCCTCCAGCTCGAAGCGGGCGTAAAGCTCGTTTTTCGTTTTGGTCGCGCGTTTATCCAGCTGACTCACGATTCCTCCAAGTACGACCTGGGTTCGATGCGGGAGCTGTTTCGCGCTGGCCGTGTTGTGCGTGCAGTGGTAGGCCAGGTCCTTACGGAACTCTTTGAGCGGGTGACCAGACCGATAGAAACCTAAAACCGCTTTTTCGCGGGCGAGTTTTTCCTTCTCGGGCCACTCCGGAATGTTGGGGAGGTCGATGTTTTCTTCTTTGGAAGGGGTTTCTGCTTCAGGCTCGTTCATCATCATATCGAAAAGGTTCATCTGGCCGGATTGTTTGTCCGAGACGGTCCCTTCCGCCGCCTGGATCGCGCGATCGAGCACGGCCTCCAACTGGGCTCGGTTTCCTTCGAAGCAGTCGAAGCAGCCCGCCTCAAGCAGTGAGAGCATGGTCGCCCTCGGAATACGTGCCATCGCCAGACGCTCGCAGAAGTCGAAAAGGTCTTTGTAGGGGCCATTGGCTTCGCACTCTTTGCGGATCGCCCCGGCGAATGTCTCGTTTACGCCACTGATGGCTGTCATGGCGAAATGAATCTTTCCATTTTCGATACGGTATTCTGCCCCGGAAGTGTTCACGCTCGGGAAAACGACTTCCACGCCCATGCGCGCACAGTCCTCGATGTGCTCGACCGTTTTGTCTTTCTTTTTGAAGTTTCGCTGGTCGATGTCGCCGGTCAGAAGCGCGGCCATAAACTCCACCGGGAAGTGGCACTTCAGGTAAGCCGTGATGTAGGCGATCTTCGCGTAAGCCGTCGAGTGACTTTTGTTGAAACCGTAGCCGGCGAACTGGATGATCAGGTCGAACAGATGCTCGGCGTCTTTCTGCGTCAGCTCGTTTTCCTTGCACCCCTCGATGAACTGGCTCTGGTAATGCGCGATCTTCTCGAGTTTCTTCTTGGAAATGGCCTTAATGCATTTATATGCGTCGGCCAGTTCGATTTTTCCGAGACGGTTCAGGATGCGCATGACCTGCTCCTGGTAAACCATCACGCCGTGGGTTTCGGTCAGAACGTCTTCCAGCACCGGATGAATATACTCGGCCTTCGCGCGGCCGTGCTTCACGTCGATGTACTGATCGACCATTCCCCCACCCAGCGGCCCGGGGCGGTAAAGGGCCAGGATGGCGATAATATCGCGGAAATTATCCGGTTTGAGCCGCTGCAGAAGGTTTCGGATCCCTTCGCCTTCGAGCTGGAACACGCCCTTCGTTTCTCCGCGGCAGAGTAAATCGTACGTCGGCTGGTCATCGTGGGGGAACCGGTACGGGTCGATGTCTTTTCCGGTCGTCTGTTTGATGAAACTCATCGTTCGGGAAAGGATCGAAAGGTTTCTCAGCCCGAGGAAGTCCATTTTAAGCAGGCCGGAGGCTTCTACTTCGGCGCCTTCCCACTGCGTCACCATCCCGGTTTTGTTCTTGATGGTGTGCATCGGAACGAACTCCACGACGGGTTTCGGCGTGATCAGCACCCCGCAAGCGTGTGTTCCCGGCTGTCGGGCCAGCCCCTCGCACCCTTTCGCCAGATCAATGACTTCGCGCATTTCCGGGTTGGTGTCGTAAATCTCCTGAAACTCCGGGTTGGCTTGCATCGCTTTGTCGATCGTGATTTTGGGCGTTTTGGGAACTTTAGCAGTAATTTCCTCAACGGCGGCGACGGGGAACCCCAGGACGCGCCCCACGTCTTTGATCGCAGCTTTGGCGGCCATTGTGCCGAAGGTCCCGATTTGGGCGACGTGGTCCGCGCCGTACGTGTCGCGAACATACTGAAGCACTTCCTCACGCCGCGCCTGCTCGAAGTCGATGTCGATATCGGGAGCCTCTTTTCGGTTCACGTCGAGGAATCGCTCGAACAGAAGGTCATATTCAAGTGGGCAAACCCGGCTCAGTCCCAAACCGAAACAGACGAGCGAGCCAACGCCGGAACCACGAGCGGTGCAGGAAATTCCTTTTTCTCGGGCTGCGCGGACGAAATCCCACACGACGAGGAAGTAGTTTGGGAACCCTTGACGTTTGATGACGCTCAGTTCCGTTTCGAGACGTTCGTAAACTTCCGGCGTAAAGTCCCCGCCGATTTTCCCGTCAACCCACCGCTTTGGCATATCGGCGTACCGGTCACGCAAGCCTTCCAGCACGATTTCCCGCAGGTAATCCACTTCGTCCTTGCCATCCGGCGGAGTAAAGACCGGGAAGAAACGTTTCCCCAGTTCCAGCTCCACGTTACAGCGGTCAGCGATTTCCTGTGACCTGGCAACGGCGTCTTCCTGTCCGGGAAATGCGGCGTACATTTCGTCCTGTGTCCGGAAATAAAACTGGTTCGAGTCCATCTTCATCCGGTTTTCATCGGCGCGCTTTTTGCCCGTATTGATACAGAGCAAAATGTCCTGGATCGGTGCGTCAGCTTTTTCGACGTAATGGACATCACTTGTCGCGACGAGCGGGATCCCTGTCTTTTCGGCCATCTCGATCATAAAACGGGCGGCACGCATTTGAAGGTCGATCCCATTGTTTTGGATCTCGAGGTAAAAGCGATCGCCGAATTCTTTTTGGAACCACTCGGCTGATTCGTAGGCGGCTTTCCAGTTCGGCTCGTTAGCATTCACGAGGTGCTGGTTGATTTCCCCGCCAAGGCAGCCGGAAAGAATGATCAACCCCTCGCCGTATTTATGCAGCAGGTCGCGGTCGATTCGGGGTTTTCGGTACATCCCTTCCGTGTAGGCCTGGGTTGCCATTTTCAGAAGGTTTTTAAACCCGGTATGTGTCTGCGCGAGAACAGTCAGATGGTACGCGGAATTGGCTCGGGCCGGGTATGTGCGATTGAATCGGCTGTCCGGCGCCAGATACGCCTCGTAACCCAGAATCGGCTTGATCCCGGCATCCATCGCCCGCTGATAGAACTTCAGAATCCCGAACATATTTCCGTGGTCGGTCAGTGCCAGGGCATTCATTTTACATTCGACTGCTTTTCCGACGAGACGTTTCAGCGATCCTGCACCATCCAGCAGACTGTACTCGCTATGGCAGTGCAGATGAACAAACGGACGCGGGTTGGATTCTTGAGCGGTAGGAGTTTCTGCCGGTTTTTCCATCTTTTTTTCCTTATTCCCTTTTACAAATCACCCGACACGGTGCCGTTCCACGCCCTCAACGTAGATTGCGCTTACGGGCCGTGAGGGGCACAGATTCTCGCAGGCCCCGCAGCCAAGGCACCGTTCCTCATCGACTGCCGGGATCTTGACTTTGGGGTCTTCTTTCTTCGGAACCATCTGGATCGCCTGGGCCGGGCAGTGGCGCGCGCAGTTTCCGCAGGGTACACCATCGGTATTCACGACGCAGAGACTGGCCCGCCAGCGTGCGATCCCCACGTGAGTCGCGGCTTTTCGGGCAACGTCCAGAAGCCGGATCGCCCCGGTCGGGCAAACCGATGAGCAGCGGACGCACTCGGGCCGGCAGTAGCCTCTCTCGAAGCCCATTTCTGGCATCATGAGCATCCCCGGGCGCTCGGATGGGCGCAAAACCCCATTCGGGCACACCGAAATGCAAAGCTGGCACGTGGTGCAGTGCCGTTTCAGATGCTTCATTCCCTCAGACCCCGGAGGCGTGACGGGCGTTACACGCTGCAATGCGATTTTCGGCTGGATCGCCGCCACACCGCCATCGGCCGCCGATTCTTTCTCGATCCCCTGCGCCATCACGGAGTTCGCCACGGAATTTACGGTTCCAAGCGCCGCCAAAGTCAAAAAGGCCCGGCGTGTTTTGGGAGCCGCTCCAGAATTGGTGGAAGAGGGTTCTGATTTTTTACTCATTTCCGGTCTCCTGTTTGGTTTCTTTCGGGTCCTGCGTCTTTTTCACGTCATAAAGACCGATCGTGAGTGCTTTTTGACGGCAGGATTCCACGCAATCGTAACACGCGACACAGCGGCTCAGGTCGATTTGATGGAGCATCGGGTCAATGCATTCGGCCTTGCAGTTCCTCGCACACAGGCCGCAGCCGTTGCACTTTTCGAGATCGAAAACCGGTTTGAAAATCGCAAAGCGGCTCACGAGTCCCAGCAGCGTGCCGACCGGGCAAACCGCGTTACACCAGAGCCGGCCGTGATTTCCCGCGCAGAAGCCCAGAATCATGAGCACCAGCAGAGAAATGAGGAACGAAACCGACCCTTTGATCCAAACGTCCACCCGGTAAAACGCGTAACTGTCCACGCGCTCGGCGAGGTACGCCAGCCAATTATTTCCCCAGGCGTAAATCGGGTTCAGGAGCGTGCCGATGATTCGTCCGAACGTCGAGTACGGCGCGATCCAGGCGGCAATTTGCCCCAGCCCGGCGGCGAGCAAAACGACGAAAAGGAACAGAAAACCAAACCTCAACACGGTATGCGGTTTCTGAAAGCGGAAGAAGTTCTTCCGGCCCCCCCTCGCGAACCAGGAGATCACGTCCTGCAAAATCCCGAGCGGGCAAATGACCGAACAGTAAATTCGACCGAAAATGATGGTCAGAAACACCAGTCCCACGACGATCCCGGCATTCGCGGCCAAGAGGGCCGGGAAGAACTGGATCTTCGCCATCCAGCCGAGCCAAAGGTGGATCGTGCCGGTGAAATCCAGAAAAAGGAGCGTCATCACGATGAGCGTGAACGCGGCCAGCAAAATACGAATTTTTCTCAGCATCAGATCCCCGCCTTTCCGCGCTCAAGCCTCAAATTTTCGGCAAACTGGTCGATCCGCTGCATTTCGGACGGAATATTGATCGATTGCGGGCACTTGGGTCTGCAAAGCTCGCACCCGACGCAGTGATTCGCCTGCCGCAGAGCCGGAACGCTCCGGTCGAACCCGATGAGGTATTCCCGCCGGGCCTTTTTGTAATTCGCGCTCTCCGGATTCTCGGGGAAATTCGCTTCGTTCAGGCATTTGTTGAAGTGGGTGAAGATCCCCGGAATATCCAGTCCATACGGGCACGGCATGCAGTACTCGCAGCCCGTACAGTTCACCGTATTGAATTGCTCCATCGTTTTGGCGGCTTCCGCGAGCATCGCCAGTTCCTCCTCATTGAGCGGCTCAAAGGGACAGAACGTCCGCAAATTATCCTGCAGGTGCTCCATGTACGTCATGCCGCTGAGTATCGTCAAAACGTTCGGCAAAGACCCGGCAAACCGGAACGCCCACGATGCGTAACTATCCTCCGGGCGCATCTGCTTCATCAGTTCTTTCGCCTTGAAGTTCGGGCTGGCCAAACGCCCACCGAGGAGCGGCTCCATGATGATCGCCGGGATCTTCAGGTCCGCCAGTTTGTCGTACAGGTAGCGCGTCGTCACGTCGGCCCGCGCCTGAATTCGCTCCCACTCGGCATAATTGAGCTGGATCTGAACAAAATCCCAGTCGATCCCGCACTCGGGCGACATCATGAAGTCGAAAAACGCCTTTTCACCGTGGAACGACCAGCCGAGCTGACGGATACGCCCCGCTTCACGCTCCTTGAGAAGGAAATCCTTGATCCCATTATCGAGGTAGCGCTCCTTGTAAACGTCGAATTTCCCGAGCGCGTGGAAGAGGTAGTAGTCGAAATAGTCGGTCTGAAGTTTTTCGAGCGACTCCCGGTAAACCACAAGGGACTCCTCGCGGCTGCGCATCGCCTGGTTGGACATTTTGGTAGCCAGGAAGTACGACTTGCGGTCGTGACGTGAGAGCGCGTTTCCTACGATTTCCTCGGAGAATCCACGGCAGTAACGCCGCGACGTGTCGAAGTAGTTCACGCCATGCGCGATCGCATAGTCGAACATGTCGTTCACCGCGTCCTGATCGATGGCGTATTCTGCCTCCCGCGACCCAAATTTGGATTTCAAAGGAAGGCGCATACAGCCGAAACCGAGGAGCGAGACGCGGTCGCCGTTTTTCGGGTTGACGCGGTACTCCATTTTGTCGGTCGGGATCTCGCCGAAATTCGCGCCAATGCCGGTCTCCGGGCCTTTTTGAGCGGGTTTGCAACCGGTCAGGGTAAGTGACGCCGCGGCGGCCGTTCCGCCCAGACCACGCAGAAAGCACCGGCGGGAAGAAACGTCTGGTTTTTTGCTTTCGTTCATCTGTTTTACGGTTTCCTCTTTAAGAATTAAAATGATGTTTCATTCATATCCTGTTTAAGTATAGCAGATTTTTCCTCTTCTGCCAGCCCCCCCAGCGGAAAAACCTGTTTTTTGGTCTTGCCTTTTTGTAAAAAATTCATTAAAATCAAAGAGTAAATGTTTTAATAATAATCCTGTTAATTGGTTCCTGAAATGAACTCACAGCTAAAATTCACGTTTTTGTTTTTTTTGGCCGCCGTGTTGGCCATGATCCCTGCCTGTAAGACCCAGACCGGCACGCTTCTGCGCCCGGGTGCGAAACAGCTTTCCGGAAGCCACAAAGCCGGGCAGGAAGTTTACAAACCGCTCGTTGAAGAGTCCGTTGGGCGACTGCTCGCGGCCGATGCGCAAAATCCGGGCTCGGGTCCGTTTCCCAAGAAGATTTGCTTCGTTGGCGTGGAAAACTTCACGGCCGAGGAACTGGCGGACTACAAAGAGCAGCTTTACGAAATGATCGACGTTGCAATCGGCTCGAGCGGCCAATATACGTCGATCAGCCGCCGCTACGTCGAGCCGGCCCTGCGTGCGGAGCGTTTCCGGATGGACGATCTTTTCATCCCGGAAAACCAGCGTAAACTTCAGGCGGCGCTCGAAAAAGACGGCCAGCCGTTCGAGTACCTGCTTTTCGCCAAGCTGACGAGCGGGACCACGACCGATAATCGGGACTCCCAACGCGATTACAGGCTTTCGCTGGAACTCATAAACATAAATGACGGCTCCTCGGTGAAGGAAGGCTGCGACCTGAGCAAGGCTTACAACCGATCCCTGCCTGCGAAGATTCGAAACCGAGAATAAAACCGGACCTTCATCCTGAATTCATAATTCAAAATTCATAATTCATCATTAATTTATGCGTTTTCCCGTTTTTTTCCAGCTTGCGCTGCTCGTCCTCGCGTTTTCGCTGACCGGGTGCCACTCCTACATCGTGAGGGTCAACCAGGCGCGCGAGGCGTTTTACTGCAACAATCTGGACTCGGCGGCAGACCTGATCGTAAAAGAACGGGAAAAATCTTCCAATCGCAAAAATGCCGACGTGATGAAGCTGGAAGAGGCGATGATGCGTCTGTGCCAGGGGGAATTCCGTCAGAGCGAAACGCTTCTTCGCGAGGTCCGCGACTCGTTCGACGCGCTGGAGGGCCGGAAAGCCAAATCGGCCGCGGAAGTCGCCGCCTCGATGCTTACCGACGACTGCTCGATCTCGTACAAAGGCGAGGATTACGAAAAGGTCCTGATCCGCGTCATGCTCGCCCTGAACAGTCTGATGCTCGACGGAAGCGACGTCCGCGCCTACGCCAACCAGATCAACATGAAGCAGGAGGAGATCATCGCCCGAAGCGAGGAAGACCCTGAGACTCACGAAAAGGTCAAAAAGTCCTACAAAATGCTCGCCATCGGGCCGTACCTCTGCGGGATCCTCGACGATGGAAACGTTTCCGGCCAGCAGGAACAAATCCGTGAGTTTACGAAAGTCACTCAGTGGAACCCGGGCTTTACAGGCGGTCATCAGCAATTAGAGCGTGTCAAGCAGGGCATTTCATCTCAGAAAGGAAACGGGACGGTTTACGTTTTCGCCCTGGTGGGACATGGACCGTACAAAGTCGAGAAAAACGCCGAAGTCACGCAAGTCGCCCTCATGCTTACGGACATGATCGTCTCCGCGACTTCCAAACATTCCGTTCCGCCAACCATCGCGCCGGTCCCCATTCCCGAGATCAACCTTGCGCCGTGCCGCTACCGGGCCGCAAAGATCACGGTGGACGATTCGGGCGAGCCCGTTTTGACCGAGAAGATCACCGATGTGAACACGATGGCGATCGAGCAGTTTGAGGTCAACAAACCGTGGATCATCGCTCGGGCCGCCGCCAGACGAATCATAAAGAAAGCCGGAATTTACGGAATCAAAGAGGCGGCTGGTGCCAATTCCTCCGGCGCGGAGATACTGCTCGACCTTGCGGGAGTCCTCTGGGAAGCGTCCGAAGAAGCCGACACCCGGTGCTGGAACCTCCTCCCGGGGTCGATCCAGGTCGCCCGGCTTGAACTCCCCGCAGGGGAACACGATTTGACGCTTGCCGCGACTTCTGAACCATTCACCAGTGACTGGAGGACGGAGGACGCTCAGGCCTACGCTGTGTCGGTTCCGCTCACTCCTTCCGAGCAGTATTTTCAGCCCACTCCTCTGCCCAGACGAGGTCAGAGTTTTGCTCCCGCCCCGCCGCCCGGTCCCAACGGTCACGTACACCGCGTCTGGAAGAAAGTCCTTCAGGAACCTGGCCTGAATCCCTCGTCGTGCCGCGTGCACGTGAACGTGGAAGACGGTCGGAACACTTACGTGCTGGTTTACTTCGGCGATTACGGCCTGATCGGCTCCCCTCACGTGAATACACCGTGACAGAACACTCATTGAAAGGAAAATCCTTAAACTTTCCATTTTTCAAACACAGAACCCGCAGCGCTGTAACCCACTATTTAAACACGGATTACACGGATTTACAGGATTAAAAGGATTTTGATTTGTACAAATAAAACCTTCAAAGAATGATTAACATTTAAACAAAAATAATCTGTGTAAATCCTTCTAATCCGTGAAAATCCGTGTTTAAATCAAGGTTTGAAATACATTGTGTTCACTCTTTGGTAAATCTGCAGATTTTTGGAAATTTCCTTAATGCGATTCATTATTTAAAAGGAGAGATTTTATGCTTCGTTTCCTCACCGCTTTCCTCTGCGCCTTCCTCACCGTTTCGGCCCTTTTGGCCGTGGAGATCCCCGACTGGGCCAAGGCGAAAATCGATGAAACCCAAAAGCGTATCGACGCCTGGAAGGGTGACGATTTGTGCGTCATTTTCCCGTACATGACCGACATTCACTCGCGCAGCGTGACGATCGCCGACCCGATCGACTGGTCCGATTCCAAGATGCACATTTACATCGGTCAGCAGGCCGCGCGCCAGATGAAGGCGGACTTTTTCGCGGACCTGGGCGACATGGAGGTCGAAATGGTCCCGAAAAACCCGGAGGAAGTCGAGTCGATGCTCGCCTCGAAGCAGACGATCTACCGCGATTTTGAGCTCCCGGCCCTTTTCTCGATGGGAAACCACGATCACGGCAAAAACCGCATCGTTTCGAGTGACCGGTTCGGTGAAATGTTCAACGGGATGACCGCCGCAAAGGGGTTCAAGCTCGTTTTCGGCGAGAGCCAAAGCTGGGGCTTTTACGACCTTCCCGAGAAAAAAACGCGCGTCTTCTTCACGAACACTTCGGACGACGGCTACTACGGCCTTTCGGTCGGCCAGCTGCAATTTATCGCCGACCATCTGGCGGACCTCGAGGAAGGCTGGACCGCCGTGATCATGCAGCATTTCTGCGTTCAGGTCGTGATTGGTCACTGGACCTCCTGGCCGAACTGCCACGCGAAGAACGAGGACGTTTTCATCAAGATGTGCGAGGATTTCGTCGCCAACCGATCCGGCGGAATGAACGGCGTGAAGTGGGATTTCACCGCCAACAAGGACACGCGCCTGGCGGGCTGCTTCTACGGCGACAGTCATTTCGATCACCATCTGCTTTCCAACGGCGTGCACTACTCCATCTCGCAGGGCTACGGCGGCGTGAACCCGAAGGAACTCCCGGACGACCAGGCGGTCCACACGAATTTCAACCGCGCGTCGGAGTGCCTCGTGGACGTGGTCGTGATCAAGCCGGAAAAGCGTGAAGTGAAGATTTTCCGCGTGGGCGCCGGCGGCGAGGCGCGGGACCGCGAATACACGTATTGATCAAAACTTTCTGACCCCAGGAAGGCTTCAAAACCTCAAACCTGTTTTCAGGGCGTAAGTCCAGCTCGCTCGAGACTTTTATTTAAACACGGATTTACACGGATTGGAAGGATTTTCACAGATTTCACTTAAATCCTTTGAATCCCTTAAATCCTCGGAAATCCGTGTTTAAATTAAGGTTTGAAGCGCGCTGGGCTTTCTGTTTAAAAGGGAAGATTCCGGAAATTTGGCCGCCCGAAGAACATTTTTTCAAAAAGATTCCCCCTCCCCCTTGCAAAATTTTCAGATTATAGGATAATTAAATATCGATTCGATTCAAAAGGGGGAGTCCGTTGGCGGCCTGTGTCTCGGCCGACCGTTGCGCTCCCAGGACGCTTTTTACAGAGGAGTAAATTCTCATGGCTAAAAAAACGATTGACGCAGTGAATGTTGCCGGCAAAACGGTCCTTATGCGCGTTGACTTCAACGTTCCGCTCGACGCGGAGCAGAACATCACCGACGATCGCCGCATCGTTATGGCCCTTCCGTCGATTAAATCCGTCATTGACCGCGGTGGCCGGCTCGTTCTCATGAGCCACCTTGGACGCCCCGACAAACTCAAGGAAGGCGAAACAAAAGAGAAGTACTCCCTGAAACCCTGCGCGGTCCGCCTGAGCGAACTGCTTGGCAAACCGGTCGCTTTCGCCGCGGATACGGTCGGCGATGACGCTGCCGCCAAAGTCGCCGCTCTGAAAGATGGTGACGTGGTCATTCTGGAAAACGTCCGCTTCGAAAAAGGCGAAAAGAAGGGCGACGCCGATTTCGCCGCCAAACTGGCCGCATTCGGTGACATTTACTGCAACAACGCGTTCGGCACGTGCCACCGCACGGACGCTTCGATGTACGCTGTTCCGCTCGCGATGGAAGGCAAACCGCGCGTCGTCGGTTCCCTCGTTGCGAAAGAGATCAAATATCTGACCGACGTGATCGCCAACCCGACGCACCCGTTCGTCGCGATCCTCGGCGGCGCGAAAGTCTCCGACAAGATCAACGTCATTAATAATCTGCTTGGCATTTGCGACAAAGTCCTCATCGGCGGCGCCATGGCCTACACCTTCTCGCTGGCCAAGGGTCAGAAAGTCGGCGGCTCGCTGGTCGAAGCCGACAAAGTGGACCTCGCGAAAGAACTGATGGAAAAGGGCGGCGACAAGCTGGTCCTCCCGATCGACACGAACTGCGGCGACGCTTTCAGCGCCGACTGCAACAAGATGGTCGTCAAGGCCGGTGAGATCCCGGACGGCTTCGAAGGGCTTGACATTGGTCCGGAAACCGCCAAACTGTACGCCGACATCGTGAAGGCCGCCAAGACGGTCGTGTGGAACGGCCCGATGGGCGTCTGCGAGCTGGAACCGTTCGCGGTCGGAACGAAAGCCGTGGCGGACGCGATCGCGGAGAGCGACTCGGTGAGCATCATCGGCGGCGGCGACTCGGCTGCAGCCATCCAGAAACTCGGCTACGCCGACAAAGTCTCGCACGTTTCGACGGGCGGCGGCGCCTCGCTGGAAATGCTCGAAGGGAAGAAATTCGCCGCGGTTGAGATCCTTGACGAAGAGTGAGCCTGAATCATTAATACGGAGGGACTGTGGCTCGCCGTCCTCGGCCGGCCAGGCCGCAAGTAACCGAACTGGGAAGACGAATTTTACGGTGGCATTACTGCCACCGCTCGCCAGTCGGTCTTAAACGCTTCCATCGACGTTAGAGTGACGTGTGGGAACTCCGCACTTCACTCTTTTTTTCTGGTTCATCCGGTAACCGCGTACCGGAAAAATAAGGTTCATCCGGTAACCGCGTACCGAAAAGATAATTAAAAAGTGGAAATCGGTGTATGTTGCTTTCATCTCACGCGTAAGATCTGAAAGATGCGCCAGTGATGTTTTTGTTTGACTGCTTTGATTGGAATAACAAAATCAAAACGACGAAGCGCAAGGATCGTGGTTTTCTCGGTGAAGAATACTTCAGGCTGAACATCCTTTGTACGATCTCTTTCGTGTTTTCAGGTTATCAAACAAGGAAACCGGCAAGGGTGTGGATGAACTGAAGAAGTAAGAGCCTTTGCGCAAACAACACGTGCGGGAACGGCGCTGAAAATGTCGTTCCCGTAAATTTTTTAAACTTTTTTAAAATTTTTCTTTCTTTTTTGTTGCCAAAGCGAAATTCTCGTCTATAAT
>SAMEA3663299__coassemble_51_pt1 | contig 77893 bp, 54 predicted proteins | sample SAMEA3663299__metabat2_low_PE_003 | metagenome-assembled genome bin SAMEA3663299 (sample SAMEA3663299) | pig gut metagenome | biome: pig gut; feature: pig-associated habitat; material: faeces | place: China | collected 2013 | reverse complement strand
GCCAGTCGGTGAAGGTCCCGCCCGCCTCGAGAATGATCGGCATTAACGCCGCGGTGTCCCAGAGGCTCATTTCCGGATCGACCATCACCTCCGCCCGGCCCGTCGCGACGAGCAGGTAGCCGTAACAGTCGCCCCAGTTCCGGGCAAGACGCGCCGAGAGCATGAGGTTCTTCCAGCTCTCGTAGCGGCCGTGCAGGTAGAACGTCTTTTCCTCGGTCGTCAGGACGAGCGACTCGCGGAGGGTCCGCACCTCCGAGACCCGGGCGGGAACCGGCGCCGAGCCGTTTTTCGTGTACCACGCGCCGGAGCCAAGGGCCGCATAAACGCACTCGTCCTGGGCCGGGATCCGAATCACGCCGGCGACCGCCTCACCGTCGAGCGTGATCCCGACGAGCGTTCCGTAGAGCGGCACGCCGTGGATGAAGGACTTGGTGCCGTCGATCGGGTCGAGGATCCACCCGAAGCCGCTGGTGCCGGGGCGGGAGGCCATTTCCTCACCGATGATTTCGTCGTCCGGGAATTCGGCCGTAATGAGGGCGCGCATGAGCCGTTCGGTTTCCTTGTCCGCGACGGTGACGGGCGTTTCGTCCCCCTTCAGTTCGATCTCAAAGTTCTTCTTCCGGAAATACTTCAGCGTGTTCGCTCCGGCTTTCTCGGCCATCGAAACGGCAAAATCAAGGCGTTTGGTGATTTCTGTGTTCATGTTTCTGGAGTGCGGCAATACAGAAACCAAAGGCTTCCTTTGCCGCTTTCACTTAGCGACTGAAAAATCTAATGGAAAAAATGGAGAGTTTCACGTGGAAAATGACGATCCGGAGGGCCGGCGTCCCCGTAATTATTTCTCCAGCGGCAGGATCGTGACGCGGCGGAATTCCAGGCCCGCGTATTCGGACTGGATCTGGATCTTGCCCTTGGTCGGCTTCACGTTGTACGCACGGTTCGCGACCACGCCGTTCACGATGTTCGTGATCGTGTCGCCGTCGCAGATGATCTCCAGCGTGTTCCACTCTCCGACCGGATTATCGAGGTCTTTCTCACCGCGGAAGCCCTTTTTGTCTTCCCAGTTCGGGTCGCGGCCCCACCAGTCGATACGCCCGCCGTTGATCGTGCATGGCTTGCCGTTCGGGTCGTAGATCCCGCAGTTGTGGCGGCTTTTCTCGTCTTTGATGTTGCACGTGATGGAGAATTCGTCGGTTTTGTTTCCCACGACGATGAAATCGCCGGTGCCGCCTTCGATGATGTTGCACTCGATCGAGTACATCCAGGTCTTGCCCCAGGCGCCATCTTCGCCCTGGGAGTGTACGAGGATCCCGCAGTCGCGCGTGTTGTTTTCACGCGGGGGCATTGCCGCGCCGGTGAAGCGGTACTCGACGATGAGGCGGTAGTTCTCGAACTCCTCGTTCGTCGTGATGCAGCCCATCTTCTCGCCGGAGATGCAGATCTTGCCGTCTTTGACCGTGAAAACGCCGGTCGGGTCGTTATTTTTGCCCTGGCCCTGGACGTACGTGTACCAGTTGGTCAGGTCCTTGCCGTTGAACAGTTCGCGGGCCGAAACGAAGTTAAGAGCAAGAAACAAAACGCTCAGTGTGGTGATGAATGTTTTCATGGGTCTGAATTTGAAAAAAAGGTTAAGGGAAGGGGGGAATTACTGAAAAAACGTTGATTCATTTTTCACGGATCGGGACGTAAATGAGGTTCACGAACGCTTCCTGAACGCGGATCTTTTGCTCCGGCGAGGTCAGGAAAACGCGGTGCTTGCCGTTCTCGCACGGGGTGAACGTAGTGATGCCGTCTTCCTGAACCGTGACTTTGCCCGGCTCGGAAAGCGTGTAGTAGTCACGCCCTTTTTCGGGACGCAAAACGAAAAGGACGCTCGTCAGGTCCCAGCACGGCCGCGCGTGTGTCAGCGGCTGGCGGTTTGCCACGCACCACGCGGTGTACGAATCCCGCAGGAGGTTCGGCGACGGCTGAAGCAGGTCATTGTCCACGCCGCAGACGGAAACATGGATCGTGTCGCCCGTCTCGTAGCCGCTGAAAACCACTTCGCCCGGCCAGTCGGCGCAGACTTTTTTGGCGGATGGAAGGTCCATGATCACATTGTATTCCCGGTGTTTGGCGTATTTCGGATCTGCGAACCCGAACGCGCCCCCCATGACGGAAAGAAGCCGGACCTTTTTCGCGGCCAGTTCCCGACCCGAAAGCGGGGAAATGTCATCCGGGCCGGACTCGAGCAGGGCCGCCGCGTTCGTCGCTTCGCCGACCTGGATCCAGACGATGGAGTGATCTTTCGCCTCGGCCAGAAGTTTCCGGTGAAGGCGCAGAGGATTCTCGCACGTGTACGGTGTGACCGGGTAACACGGCGAGCCGTCGGGGTTTTTCAGCGCGAGCGTCTGGTCGGAGTACGAACCTTTGGTCGAGTTGAGCGGGCAGTTCGGGTCCCAGGCGATCGCAACGTCCGGGTGACCAAAGACCAGATTGTGCGCACGGACGTAATCCGCCGAATTCCCGCGGCTCCGGGAAATGCTGACGGCCAGAAGTTTGCATTTCCCGCGGTCGGCCATGATGTGCAGGATGCCAAGCGCTAACGCGTCGTCAATGTCCCCGCCGATGTCCGTGTCGAAAATCACCGGGACCGGTTCCGTGGGAGCGTCCCGCACATCGAGCAGGTCTTCCGCCTGAACGGGCACCAAAATGTAAAGGGAAACCAGAGACGCGAAAAGCGTCAAAACGAAAAAGGAAAGGAATCGCATCATGGGATTTTAAATTGTAAATGGTGAACTAAAAGTGGAACCAGCCACCTTTGGGCTTTAAAAGTTCTTCCAGCCGTTCGATGGGAAGCCCCACGACGTTGGACTCCGTGCCGGAAAGAATGTGGAGCCAGGCGATTCCGTCCTGGTAGCCAAACGCGCCGGCTTTGCCCTGCCACTGGTTCGAGTCGAGGTACGTCTGCAGGTCTTCGTCCGAAAGCTGGTCCATGACGAGCCGCGTGACGACCGGTTCCACGAGCGTCTCGTCCGGAAACGCGGGGTTGAGGAGGCAAAGCCCCGAAATGACCTCGTGCTCACTGCCGGAAAGGAGGCGAAGCATGCGCTCGGCGTCCGCCCGGTCGGCGGGTTTTCCGAGGATCTCGCCGGCACAAACCGCCACCGTGTCGCAGCCGATCACGACCAGGTCCTCTTCCGGGAAGCGCCGCGCCACGTTTTGGGCCTTGAGCAGCGCCTCGCGGCTGACGAATTCGGCCGGGGACTTGAATTTTGCGGGGTCGTACGGCGTTTCGACGTTTCCATCGGCCGGAAGCACCTGAAAGCAAAATCCCGCCTGAGTCATTAACTCCCGCCGCCGCGGTGAGTTGCTTGCGAGGATGATTTTTCTGTTCTGGAATGGATTCATGATTTTTGAAAAGTAGTCAGCCCTCCACTTCGTTTCGCGTCGGCATGGACTGCTGGGCGCCGAGTTTCGTGACGCTCAGACCGGCGGCGCGGCTTGCGAAACGGGCGGCCTCGACGAGCGATTTGCCCTCGGCCAGCGCACAGGCCAGCGCACCGCTGAAGCAGTCGCCCGCCGCGGTGGAATCGACCGCATCGACCTGGATCGCCGGGACGTGGACCGGTTCGGTCGTGCCGTCGCTGACCAGAACGCCCTCTTTTCCGAGCGTGATGATCACCTGCTTCACGCCGCGCTGGTGCAGATTTTCGACCGCCCGGGCCGCACTGGCGCGGTCCGTCACATCGATCCCCGTGATGTAGGAGGCCTCGGTTTCGTTCGGCTTCAGGAGCGTCAGACGGGCGAGCAGCTCGTCCGGAAGGCCCTCTTTCGACGCCGGGGCCGGGTCAAGGATCAGCGGAATATTGAACTTTTCGGCCAGCTCGGCCGTGTGGAGGAGCGTCGCCATCGGGGTTTCCAGCTGAACGACCAGAATGTCCGCGCCGGAAATCAGGCCGAATTTTTCCTCCGCCTCGTCCACGTCGGCCGGGGAGAGGTTTTCGTTCGCGCCGGAAGCGACCGAGATCGAGTTTTCGGCATTTTCATCGACGAGGATCAGAGCGATGCCCGTCGCGGCGTCCGGGTCGGCTTTGACGCAAGAAACGTCGATTCCCTCGGCGGCGAGACCATTTCGGGCCTGCTCGCCAAAAACGTCGGCGCCTACCCGGGCGATCATGGCGACGTTTCCGCCCAGGCGTGCGGCCGCGACGGCCTGATTTGCGCCTTTCCCGCCCGCGTTGCAGACGAATTTCCCGCCGATGACCGTTTCACCGGGGCGCGGGATCGTTCGGGACTTGATCACCATATCGGTGTTGGAGCTTCCAATGACGACGATTTTTGCCATGATGTTTTTTCCTCCAGCAAAGGTTGAAAGGGCGGCCGTTCAGGCTGCGCGTGCATTTTTCCTCATTCTACCCTTTTGTTTCTTTAAATTCAAGGAGGGGGAAAGACCTTTTCGGAAATTTCGGGATTTTTTTCCAAATTCCCCCGGGGTCACTTGCAGAAAAAAGGATTTTTCGTATAATGAAGGAATCAAGCGAAACAGAGAGGACCGGGAACAGTGGAAGCTGGAGCCAGTTTCCGCTTTTCTGCCGTTCCTCTCGTAAAATCCTGACTTAACTAACCCAAGGAGAAAATCATGAACCTTTCCCGCCGTTCTTTCCTGAAGCAGAGCGCGCTGGCGCTCGCCGCCACGAACGTCGCCATGCCGGCTTTCTGTGAGTCGAAAAACCCGAACGAAAAGCTGAACCTCGCGTTCGTTGGCGTCTGGGGCCAGGCCCGTGAGACCATGGCGAACATGAGAAGCGAAAACATTTACGCCCTTTGCGACGTGGATGCGCGCCGCCTCGGAATGTCCGCCGAAGTTTACAAAGGCGCGAAGCATTACGCCGACTACCGCAAAATGTACGAGGAACTCGCGAATCAGATCGACGCGGTGATCGTTTCCACGCCGGACCACTCTCACGCCCCGGCCAGTGTACAGGCGATGAAGATGAAGAAGCACTGCTACTGCGAAAAGCCTCTGGCGCATGAGGTCTATGAGGCCCGCCGCATGGCGCAGATCGCCGCAGAAAATCACCTCGCGACCCAGCTCGGGACCCAGCCGAACGCGTACAACAATTACTACGAAACGGAAGAACTCGTAAAATCCGGCGCGATCGGCAAAGTGAAGGCCGTTCACGTCTGGACCTGCACCGGGAACACCACGGGCTACGTGAAGGGCGTTGGCGGAAATGTGGACGTTGGAATGCCGCTGGGCTGCGGTTGGGGTCAGGACCCGTCGCAGGAAATGCCACCGGAACAGCCGGTTCCCGCTGGACTGGACTGGGATCTTTGGGTCGGTCCGGCCAAAAAACTGCCCTACAACGAAGTGTACGTCCCGGCCAACTGGCGCCGCTGGTGGAATTTCGGTTCCGGTCAGCTCGGTGATTTCGGCTGCCACTACATGAACCTCCCGATCCGTACGCTTCAGCTTTTGAACGCGAAGACGGTCAAGACGAAAGGCCCGGCCGTGAACAAATGGGCGTGCCCGGAATGGCTCCGCGTCGAGTACACGTTTCACTCCGCGAACGAGTGGGCGGTTCCGGGGATCACCCTGAACTGGTACGACGGCGCGAAGATCCCCGAAATGGAAGCGATCTGCGCCGAGCACAAGATCCCGTACCGCGGGAATGGTATTCTGTTCATCGGAACTGAGGGCGACCTGTACGCGAACTATAACGAGCACACGCTGTACCCGGAAGAGAAGTACGCGGACTTCAAAGCGCCGGACCCGTTCATCCCGCGCTCCATCGGCCACTACAAGGAATTCCTCGAAGCGATCAAGCAGAATAAGCCGGAGTTGGCCCGCTGCCGGTTCAGCTACGGCGGCCGACTGACGGAAACGGTCCTTCTGGGCGTCGTTTCGTACCGCTCCGGCACTTCGTTCGAGTGGGATCCGAATAATTTCCGGACCGATTCTCCGGAAGCGAACGAGTACCTCCAGCGCGTTTACCGTGAGGGCTGGAGCCTGTAATTTCATGAAGGCGGAGAGGCGCGACGGTTTCTCCGCTTCAAAATTTCATTTAAACACGGATTTCCACGGATTAAATGGATTTGCACGGATTTCTAAAGAAAAAAAGCGCAAAGCCTTTCCAGAAGAATCCTTTGAATCCTTCGAATCCCTTTAATCCGTGAAAATCCGTGTTTAAATCACGCGTCGAAGCGGGACTGGCGTGGTGTTCAGCCGACCGTTTTTCGCTTTGGTGCGGTTCATCCCGTTCGTACCTCAATGAATTCCTGGCGTTCCCTTGCGGAACGCTGGTTTTTTCCGGGGCTTCCGTTCCGGCGGGGCCCCCGGAACCGTTTCCTCCTTTCATTTCCTTCCATTCCATTTCACTTCTTTTTAGGATTCCACCCATGAAAAAATGGTTTCTTGCTCTGGCGTCGCTCCTTCTGGTGGGCGTCAGTCCGGCTTTTGCCGATCCCGCTTCCCATGAGTACAATATTTCCCCCGTTCCGTTCACCCAGGTCGAAGTCCCGGACGGCTTTTGGAGGCCGCGTCTGGACGCCGTGCGCCAGGAGACGATCCCATTCTCGTTCCAGAAGTGCGAGGAAACCGGCCGGATCAGCAATTTCGCGAAGGCCGGCGGGCTGATGGAAGGGAAATTCCAGGGGATCTACTTCGACGACTCAGACCTTTACAAAGTGATCGAAGGGGCCGCGTACGTGCTGGCGCTTCAGAAAGATGAAAAACTGGACGCGTACCTGGACGAGATCATCGCGAAAATCGCCGCGGCTCAGGAACCGGACGGCTACTTGTACACGTCGCGCACGATTTACCAGAAGGCCAAAAACAAGGAGGGGCAGTACGTCCCGCCGGGAGGTGAAAAACGCTGGAGCGCCACCGGAGGCCATGAACTTTACTGTGTCGGCCATTTGTACGAGGCGGCCTACGCGCACTACCTTGCGACCGGGAAGCGGAATCTGCTCGACGTCGCGCTCAAGTCGGCGGACCTGATCTGCGAAACGTTCGGCGACGGGAAATTCCAGAACTGGCCGCCGGGGCACCAGGAAATCGAAATCGGGCTTTCCAAGCTCTACCGTCTGACCGGCGAGAAGAAATATTTGGACGCGGCCAAGCACTTCCTCGATTTGCGCGGCCGGAATGAAGGCCGGACGTACCCGATGTACGGCACGTACAATCAGGACCACCAGCCGGTCGTCGAGCAGAAAGAGGCGGTCGGTCACGCCGTGCGTGCGTGCTACATGTACTGCGGAATGGCGGACGTCGCGGCCCTGACCGGCGATAAAGCGTACACCGACGCGATCCTGAACATCTGGAAGGACGTGGTCGAGCGGAAACTCTACATCACTGGCGGCGTCGGCTCGATGCCCCACGGCGAAGCGTTCGGACCGGCCTACTACCTCCCCAACGACACGGCATACTGCGAGACCTGCGCGCAGATCGCCGCGGTCTTCTGGGCGCACCGGATGTTCCTCGACTCGGGAAAAGCCGAGTACTACGACGTCCTGGAGAAGATCCTCTACAACGCGTTGATCTCGGGGATCAATCTTGACGGGAACCGCTTCTTCTACCCGAACGTTCTGGAAGTTCCGCACGGCGGAAGAGAGCGCAGCCCGTGGTTTGGCTGCTCCTGCTGCCCGAGCAACCTCTGCCGGTTCCTCGCCTCGATGCCGGGGTACATTTACGCCGCGAAAAACGACGCGGTGTACGTGAACCTTTTCACCAATTCAAAAACGACGCTCGACGCGCAGGTGGACGGGAAGCCCGCGAAGGTGACGCTTGAACAGAAAACCAACTACCCGTGGGACGGAAAAATCGCCGTTACGACGCAGACCCCGGGCCGGTACACGCTGAAACTCCGCGTTCCGGGCTGGGCGCAGGGAGTCGTGACGCCGGGCGAGGAAAAACTTTACTCGTTCGTCGAAAAGGAAACGCCGGCGTGGTCCGCCTCGCTGAACGGCGAAGCGATCGAAAAGCCGGAACTGGCCGATGGTTTCCTGACGCTGAACAGGGACTGGAAAGCCGGTGAAACGGTCTCGCTCGACTTCCCGATGCCGGTCCGCCGGGTGATTGCCGACGAACGGGTGGAAGCTGACCGTGGCAAAGTCGCGATCCAGCGCGGCCCGATCGTTTTCTGCGTCGAGCAGCAGGACACGGACACGAAATCGCTCGCGGCCCTCCAGCTCGACGATGAGGCTCCGATTTCCGAGACGTGGGAACCGGAGGAACTCGGTGGGATCGTGACGCTGACGGTTCCGGTGACGGAGTACTTCCAGGCTCAGGCGGAAGTGGACCCGAACGACACGAAAACGATGATGCGCAGTACGAGCATCCGCATGATCCCGTACTACGCCTGGGCGCACCGTGAGCCGCGCCAGATGACGGTCTGGCTTGCGCGTAAGGAAAGCGCCGTCAAGCCGCTGAGCGTTCTTTCTGGCGCGGAGATCGTGACCTCCGATTTCGTGAGAGACCCCGATTTCATGCGGGACGGCAAAGTCCCGTCGGACCCGAAAGACCGGAACCACCCGCGGATGCACTGGTGGCCGCAGCTCGGCACGAGCCTCTTCATCGAGTACGATTTCCCCGCCGTTGTGAGGCTCAAGAGTACGCGCATTTTCTGGTTCGACGATCGGGACTACGGCCACTGCCGCGTGCCGGAGTCGTGGAAACTCCTCTACAAGACGGCCGAAGGAAAATGGGAGCCGGTCCCGAACCCGAGCGGTTTCGGTGTGGAGTACTTCAAGTGGAACGAAACGACGTTTGACGAGATCTCCACCACGGCGCTGCGCGTTGAGATCCAGTCCCAGAAAAACTGGGCCGGCGGCGTGTACGAGTGGGAAGTGAAGTAGAACAAAGGCTCCCTCCTTGAGGGGGCTGGCGAGCGAAGCGAGACTGGGGGAGTTACAGGAACGCGCTTTTCAACTCCCCCAGGCGCGTAATTCCGGCCTTGCGACCTCCATTTACCGCCTCCCATAAACGACGCTGGAAGCGTCGTCCCCGTAATTCATAATAAAAAACGACGCTGGAAACATCGTCTTCCCAGCGTCGTTTTTTTATTGAGCGGAGGACATGGGATTCGAACCCACAACCGGTAAAACCGGCAACTGATTTCGAGTCAGTCTGCTAGCCATTCGCGTATCCTCCCCAAATGACTCCCCCATTATAGCAGAATCCTTTTTTTCCGCAAGGGGGGGAGCCATGAAAAGCAGGAAAATCTACCGAACGCTTTCCAACTTCAAACTCTTTGAGGCGATTTCACGAACTTTTGTGGCGTAAAACTCGGGATTTGAGCGGAATTTCTGAAGGTTTTCGGCTGTCGAAAAAACGAAATTCCGATCATCGAAGCGAACTCCAAAGCGGCGGTTTCCTTCCACTTTCTGATTGGATTCTGCCAGTGCCACAACATCCTGACCACTCGAAACCAGAGCATAGTAACGCGGATTCTGAAGGAATTGTTCCTTTTCACCTTCCGAGGCGAAATAGTACAGCGCCTCTTCAAATTCAGCAGAAATGTTTTCGTCTCCGCGGACCCAACGGTTTTCCTCTACCAGTGTGACCGGGCTGAAACCTTCCAGAACCGGTTTCGTTTCCTGAGAAAAACTGGTCGGATTGATATTCAGGCGAGGATTGGCCGTTTCCCCAGCAACAAGCACGGGTGTTTCAGGGGGCGTAAGCAGATGATCGATCTCGCTTTCCGAAGCGTCTTCGCGCGGAATATCCTGTCTGGCGCTCAAAGCCATAAGGTCCAGTTCCTCTGCGACCGGGAGAGACTCTTCCTCCGTTTTAGCGGCTGGAGTTTCCGGTGTCGAAAGAGCGAAAAGGTCCTGTTCCTCAACCGTCTGGTTGTTTTCTTTTCGGGAGTCTTTCAGAGTCGGAGGATCCAAGGCAGGAACTTCCAAAGCCGCAGACATTTCCGTGTCCGGATATTTGGGATGTGAGGGGGCCTGAGCAAGCTGCAGTTTCTTCTGCCAGTTCGAATCCACCGGTTTTTTCATTGGTGGAAGATTCACCTGATTCGCGGCGGCGGTCAGGAAATCACTGTACTGTGCAACCTCCTGACGTCCGGTACTATGCGTAATGTATTTCCCTTCCGATGAAACAATCACGTCTGCCGGGAAAGAAAGAATTCCCAGCCGGGAGCAAAGCTCCTGATTTTGATTTCCATCCAGTTTAACCATTACGTAATAAGATCCGGCCAGTTTCTGAATACGCTCCTGATTTAAAACCTTTTGCTCCATCCAGTTACAGGGCCCGCAGCTTTCCATATAAAAATGAATGAGCATCGGACGCTTCAGCGACGCCGCAGCTTGACTGGCTTCGTTAATGTCGGTAAACCAATAACAAAGGATCTCGGGAAGCTGGGCCGGAGCCGGAGCAACAGGCGGAGTCGTCAAGGAATTCGCTCGCAGAGCCAATTCGGGAGAGGCAGGTTTTGGGGTTGATTGTTTTTTGGCTTCCGTGTTTTTTTGGGGAGACGCTGAAACGGTTTTCGCGGCAGGCCTGGTATTTTGTGAATCGCTGATCTCTGAATTTTGGACCGTTTTTTCGGATTTTACGGGAATTGCAGCATTATCTGAAACTTCGACTGGTTCCCAATAATTTGCCTGATCCGAGTAATAACTGTACGTCTGACTGGCACGAACCCGACCACGGCGGCCAACAGCGAAAGCGGAGTCCGTACAGAAAAAGGTCTCAATGGAGAAGACGAGAAAAGCACATACGCAAACGCTTGCGAAACGGCATCCCAACCGACTGGAAAATTTAAACATTTGGGCCCCCCAGTGTTTGTAAAACACAGATTCCTTTATTTAGAAAAAAACATATTGCTTTCTGAATATCGGAAGCTGCAAAATTAATCCAAAGAACTTTTTCAAATACACACTTGCGTCAATTAAAACGTCTGTTCCAGAAAACGCTCAGAATCCTAACATGACGGTACGCTCACTTATCAGGGTTTTAGGGGTTGAGAGGATTCTTTTGGAAAGAAAGATATTTCTGTCATTTTTATTATGTGAAAGGGAAATGATAGTCGATTCTTTGGAATCTTCCTGATTTCGGATTAAATTCACCCTCTCCCCTTGATAAAAAAATAATTTTATGCTATTATATATATAAACGAGAACAAATCAACAGAAAGGTTTTACTATGCCCGCGAATTTAACCCCCACTTATTTGAAGGCGGAACAGGCGTACCGTCAGGCGCAGTCACTTGAAGAAGAGTATCGTTGCCTGCAGGTTATGCTTCAGGAAATTCCAAAACATAAAGGAACGGACCACCTTCAGGCGTCTCTGAAAGCCAAAATCGCCAAGACGAAAAAAGACATTGAACTTGAAAAATCGTCCGGGAAAAAATCCGGCGGGATGAGTATTCGGATTCCGCGCCAGGGGGCTGGCACCGTGGTGATCCTTGGTGGCACGAACGCGGGAAAAAGCCAGTTAATGGCCAGCATGACAAACGCAAAGCCGAAAGTGGCGCCGCACCCATTTACGACCCAACTCCCGCAGCCGGGTATGATGCCGTGGGAAGATGTTCTGGTTCAGATGATCGACACGCCCCCCATCACGCCTGATTTTCTGGAACCGAGTACTTACGGCTTCATCCGTGGCGCAGACCTGGCCCTTCTAATGCTGGATCTGGGTGATGATGACGGTGTAGAAAACTGTCTGGCGGTGATGGACCGTCTCAACGCGACCCGGACGAGGTTGGGAAAAGAGTCCTGCCTCGATGAAGATGACATTGGACTTTCATACACGCATACGTTTCTCGTTCCGAATAAAATCGACGTCCCCGGTGCGATGGAACGTCTGGAAGTTTTTCACGAGCTGGCTGATTTCCAGTTTGAGGAATTCCCGATCAGCGCGACGGAAATGACCGGCGTGGAGGAACTGCGGAACGCGATTTACCGTGCGATGAACGTCGTACGTGTCTATACGAAACTTCCGACCTCCAAAACAGCCGACATGGATCGGCCCTTTACCCTGCCGGTGGGGAGTACCCTGCTTGATCTGGCGGGGCTGATCCACAAAGACTACATTGAAAAGCTCAAATTCGCCCGGATCTGGGGTTCCGCCGTTCATGACGGAACGCCGATGAAGGGGGATTACGTTTTGAACGACTGCGATATTTGTGAACTGCACTGCTGAAGCTATTTGAAAGGACCTGATTTTATGCGTCCCATCCTGTATAAATTTGTCATTCCGCTCGTCCTCATCGAGTTACTGGCCTTCTTCTTTGCTTCGGGCGTGGACCTTCAGGCCCGGTGGTTCGGTGTACTCGTTGGACTTGCGGCCGGGGTGGTCCTTTGGCTGATTCGCCGACCTGCGTGGGGATTTGCGTTTCTGACCGGCTATCTGTCGGGATTGATTTTCGACTTTTTGTACCTTGCCGTTTTCGGCACGACAATGCAAAGTTTCCTTCTGTTCTTCTGGGGGGGATTGGCGGCGATCCTCTTGAAAAACCTGACCAAAAAGTCTTTTTCTCAGGTTGAGTTTTTAACCGCCCTGGCCGTTTTGATTGTCACATCGTGGTTTACGTGTCCCGATTTGGATAATCAGCCACGGGAACTTCCTGAAGGGATCTATGTTTACGCGAATGACGTGGTGTACGATTGGCCGATTTTGAATATCGTATCATCCCGGCTGGGGATCATGGTACATACGGGGATTTGTTTCGTGACGCGCGATCCTGATGGCTTCAACCGTCAGCGCCGTGAGGCTGGTCTTCCAACTCTGGATTTTCGCTTTCTCATTTCCGGTTATTGGGTAAATGATTTGAATTTGTATGTCAAGGAACAGACCTACCTTGCGAATTACGCCAGTATAACGGAGCTGGACGATGATCCTTATGATTTCGACCTGGAGCACATGAGAAACTACCTTTCGGGGCGTTCAGTGAACGATCGGGTGAAACCCTCAATTCGGTTTGTGCCGCTTGTTACGTCCAAGCCTCGTGAGGACTGGAACCGAATCGTTCAGTTCTGTGACCAGATCAACTCGCAGTACCCTGACGGTTTCATTTACAGTCCGATCCCTTACGACGGCTATTTTGTGCGGCTGTATAACTGCAACACGATTACGGTTGGAATCGCGGATGAGTTTCTGGATCGGGGTGAAGAAGCAGCCCGCCTCACCAATCTTCCGTTGAATATAGGCCGCCAGGGGGTACACGATGGGCGCCTGCTGATGAGAGATTACAGAATGGATGATTTTCAGAGCCGAATCGATCGGGAACGTGAGTTTTGGAAGACGGACCCGGCAAAAAAACGGCACTGGCTGCACCGGATATTGTATCATAAAGCACCCGTGTGGATGAAAGGTTAACAAACCTCGCGAGTAAATCATGTTTGATCCTTCCAATCCCCGTTACTCCCGAATTTTGCGCTTCGTTGGTGAGGCCGGCCTGAACCGCCTTCACGCCTCGCGGGTAGTTGTCGTGGGGCTTGGAGCCGTGGGGAGTTACGCTGTTGAAGGGCTGGCGCGGGCTGGAGTCGGTCACTTGCGGCTCGTGGATTTCGACCTCATTGCCCCTTCAAATATCAACCGCCAGCTTTACGCCCTGGAAAGCACGATCAACCGGCCCAAATGCGAGGTCGCGCGGGATCGGGTCCTGGACATTAATCCCGACTGCGAGGCGGAAGCGTTTCGGACATTCGTTCACACGGATACAATGGACGAGATTTTCGCAGACATTCAGCCGGATTTTGTGGTGGATGCGATTGATTCCCTGAACCCGAAAGTCGAGCTGATCGCATGGCTCATGGCGCACGAAATCCCGTTCATTTCCAGTATGGGTGCGGCCCTGCGTTCCGACCCAACCCAAATCAGGATCGGCCCTTTGAAAAAAATCATGGGGGACCCGCTGGCCAAAATGGTCAAAAAACGGTTCCGAAAACGCGGGATCCCGCTGAAAAATCTTTGCGTGTACTCAACTGAAGATATTTCATCGGTCCGGCGGGCTTGCCTTGGAGAATCGGACGAAGCCCCCACGATCGAGCGCAAAGGTCGGGTCCGTCATGTGTTGGGCAGTCTCCCGACGATTACCGGGATTTTTGGCCTGACGATTGCGAATTATGTGATTCACAAACTGATAGAGGAAAAAACTCCTTGACATTTCCTCTGTGTGTGCTATAATACATAAAAGGTTTGAATTTTAGGTCCCTCCGAATGGTTTGATTTATATCCATGCCGCGTCGTTTTACCAAATCCGGCTTTTCGAGCCTGGAGGTTAAGTGCCTCCTTTTGTTCAGCGTATTCCTCATCGGTGTCATGACGGTGAGTTTTCTGCTGTACTGGTATGTTACGGAATCCGTCGTGGCTCAGCGCGACCCGGATACGGCACGTCTTTTGGCCGACCGGGCGCTTCTTATCAAGCACTGGGGAAAGCTGGAGTCCAAAAAGGAATTTCTCTGGATCGTCAACCAGCTTACGGATCAGCTCTCAGAGCAGCAGTACGAGTGGCGCATGGTCTCGCCCGACTCGCCGGAAGCGGAGAAAGACGTTTTTGTGAGGAAACTTCTCGCCAGAATTGAGGAAAAACCGGGCACACAGGTGGAACCGATCGGGACGCTTATCGGGGACAAATATTTATATTACAAGCCGGTGTACGCGGAACAAACCTGCCTGGACCTCTGCCATAATGATTTAGACGCGGTAAAACGTCTGGAAACAGACGATTCCCAACTCGGGATGCTGCAGGTCGGTGATCTGATGACTGTCCTCTGTGTTCAAATTCCTAATGGACCGACCCAAACCACGATAAACTGGTTTTGGAATATGCTTCTGACGGTGGCCGTTTTGACGGTTTTCCTGGGGATCTTCGTTTTTTACCTGACGATTCGGTACGTGATCATTCGACCTTTGCACCATCTGCGTGAGGTGAGTACTGCTATCGCGCATGGTGATATGGAAGTTCGGGCCGAGATTCATACCAGTGATGAATTTGAATCCCTTGGGCAGGCGTTTAACCGTATGCTTCGCGGATTGATCAACTCTCAGAAGGACCTGCGCCGTGCGAACCAGACGCTCGACAAAAAAATCGAGGAATTGGGCCGTGTGAACCTCCAGCTCCGCGAAATGAACCGAATCAAAAGCGATTTCCTTGCGACGATGAGCCACGAGTTACGTACGCCGCTGAACAGTATTCTGGGATTCAGCGAGGTTTTGGCGGGAATCGAGTCTCTGGACCCGAAGCAGAAACGCTATGTTCACAACATTAGCAGTTCCGGTCGGCTCCTCCTTGGGATGATCAATGATATTCTTGACCTGGCGAAGATGGAAAGCGGCAAGGCGCAGCTTCATCTCACGGATTTTTCTTTGGAGTATATTATTTCGGCTCAGTGCGACATCGCGCGCCCACTGGCTGAAAAAAAGAATATTTCGCTTTCCTATGAAGTTCCAAAGAACCTTCCGATGGTTCATCTGGACCAGAATCGTATTCAGCAGATCCTTACGAATCTCCTTTCCAACGCGATCAAATTCACGCCGGAGGGAGGAGTGGTGAAGGTCCTTGTGACCACGGAGCCGGATTCCGAGTCGGGGGAACTGAATCCCGAAACGGCGTTTTTCCGCATGGCGGTAAGCGATACGGGGGTCGGAATGACGGAAGAGGATATGAAAAACATTTTCGAGAAATTCCGACAGGGGACTTCCGCAACTGGCGAGAATATGATGACGCGCGAATATTCCGGCTCTGGCTTGGGCCTTTCCATCGTGAAAGAAATTTGCCGTTTGCTCCACGGGGAGATCACCGTCAGCAGTACGCCCGGCGTGGGTTCCACGTTCGTCGTTCTGCTTCCCTGGCGGGTGAAAGACCCCAGCAACCGAGAGGAAGAGATTTACTTTTAGACCTGAAAATCTTTTAATAAAACCATGGCAGATCTGACCGAAAGCATCAAAAACCTGACCACTCTGTTCCAGAAACTTCCCGGCGTGGGGAAGAAGACCGCGGAGCGTTTCGCGTATCACGTCCTGATCGCCAAATCGGACGACATTTTGGGCCTTGCCGATGCGATCCGGGAGGTGAAAACGAACATCCGCTACTGTGAGCAGTGCTATAATCTCTCGGTGGACGAACTGTGCGAGGTGTGCCGGAACCCGGCCCGCGACCATTCGCAAATTTGCGTAGTGGAGCAGCCACGTGACCTGGCCGCGCTCGAACAGACCGGCGTTTTTCACGGTTTGTACCACGTCCTGCTCGGCCGACTCTCCCCGACAGACAACATTGGACCGGACGATTTGACCATTGCCGCACTCGAGAAGCGGGTCGCCTCAGGCGAGGTGAAAGAGATCATCATGGGAACCAACCCGAATATTGAAGGGGATGCGACGGCGTTCTACATTACGCGCCTTCTGCACGAGTACCCCGTCAAAATCACCCGCTTGGCCCGCGGTGTTACGTCCGGGAGCGTCCTGGAATTCGTGAACAAAGACATTCTGCGCGACGCGCTCGAAGGCCGGCAAAGCTACGGGAATTGAGGAAAAATGAATCACGCCCCCCCGTCTGATTTCAGGGGGGCTTGCCTCTTTGGTTTTTTGTGGTAAAATAAACTTTTAACTTTCCGTAAACTTTAACCGAAGGAAATCCGATGGACGCATTGCAGACTCTTGTTCAGGAAAAGATCACCCGCTCACAAAACTGGTTTTTCGCCCGTCAGAATCCGGACGGCCATTGGCGTGCCGAGCTTGAAGGGGACGCACTGCTTCAGGGCGAGCTGATCATCATTCTCGCGTTTCTCGGGAAAGAGGACTCGCCGCTGGCGAAGCGTCTGGCACAGCAGCTCATCAATACTCAGGCCCCGGACGGAGGCTGGCCGATGTTTCCGGGCGGAAAAAGCACGGTCCCGAACACGGTGAAGGCGTATTTTGCCCTCAAACTGACGGGCCATCCGCTTTCGGCTGACTACATGCAGCGGGCGCGTCGGTGCATCCTCTCGATGGGCGGGGCCGACAAAGTGAACAGTTTCACGCGGTTTTACCTCGCTTTGCTCGGTCAGATCCCGTACTCCATCTGCCCCGCGGTCCCGCCGGAAATGGTGATGCTTCCGCGTTGGTTCCCGATCAACATTTACGCGATGAGCGCCTGGACGCGGACGATCGTCATGCCGCTCTCCATCGTCTCGGCCCTGCGTCCCGTGCGGGAAATTCCGGTCGAACGCGGGATCCGTGAGCTTTTCATCGAGAAACCCGAAAATTGGGGTCCGCTCCGTGCGCCGGGCAAACCGGAACATCCGGGATTTTTCAGTTGGGACTCGTTCTTCCGCGTAATGGACCGGGCGTTGAAGTTTTACCAGAATCTGCCGTGGAAACCGACCCGCCGGGCGGCGCTGAAGCGGGCGGAAAACTGGGTTTGGGATCACTGCCAGAACAGTGACGGGCCGGGCGCGATCCAGCCGCCGATCATGTGGGGCCTCGTTGCGATGAAAGCCCTGGGGTACGATGATGACCACGAGAAAACTCGCTATTTCTGGGACCAGCTCATGAACCTGGTGATCGACTGCCCGGAAGAAGGGACCGCGCGCTGCGAACCGTGCCTTTCGCCGGTCTGGGACACGATCATCACGATGCGGGCAATGGCGGCGGGCGGCGTTCGGGCCGACTCGGATCCGAGGGCGCGAAAAGCCGTGGATTGGGTCCTCGACCATCAGATCCACGCGAAGGGGGACTGGAGCCTGAACGTCAAGGCGAAGCCCTGCATGTGGTGTTTCGAGTACCGGAACGATTTCTACCCGGACTGCGACGATACGGCGATGGCGATCATGGCCCTGCGAAACATGGTGCCGGAGCGGGGGGCCGACCCGCGTGTTGACGAAGCGATCGACGGCGCGCTGGCGTGGCTTCGGGCGATGCAAAACTCTGACGGCGGCTGGGGCGCGTTCGACCGGAACAATAATAAGGAGTTCCTCACCCAGGTCCCCTTTGCGGACCATAACGCGATGACCGACCCGAGCACGCCGGACCTGACGGCCAGGATCCTCGAGTGCTTCGGGACGCTTGGCTTCAACGTCAGGCAGGGCGATCGGAATCTCGACCGATCGATCGAATACATCCGCAGAAATCAACGCGCGGACGGAAGCTGGTTCGGGCGCTGGGGCGCGAATTACATTTACGGGACCGGCGAGATTTTGGCCGGTCTGGCCGCCGTAGGCGTTCCGAAAGACGACGAGATGGTCCGCGCCGGGATCAACTGGCTTCTGGCGCACCAGCAGCCGTGCGGCGGGTGGGGTGAGACACTTCAGTCGTACGAGGACGTTTCCCTGCGCGGGACCGGAACCGTCACGCCGAGCCAGACCGCCTGGGCTTTGCTTGGCCTCATTGGTTTCGGAATGGCGGACGACCCGGCGGTTTGTGCGGGGATCCAATGGCTCGCGGAGAACCAGCAGGAAGACGGCGGCTGGGAGCAGACCGTCTTCACGGGCACGGGCTTCCCGGCCGTTTTCTATTTGCGGTACCATTTTTACCACCAGTACTTCCCACTCATGGCGATTTCGCGGTGGTTGAAAAGTATTAGTGGCACAGAGCGATAAATCCCTCGATTTCTGGACGAAAGGAAAATCTTATGTTTGTTTTCGAGTGTTTTTACCTGCTTGTACTGGCGAGTATGTTCATGTTTGGGCTGGAATGTTTGTCCCTTTGGGGATCCCGGTCGTGGAGGTCGGAGTTTCAGCCGACTTCCTGGCGTGAATTTATTGCGGCGGTCTGCGGCGCGTCAGCGTTTCTTTATTTCATGTACAACAGTCCGGACCACCCTCATGCGGGGGTTGCAGTTTTTCTCACCCTCATGTTTCCGCTCTTTGTACTGGGTGGGAGTTCACGAAAGAACTGGAGACTTCTGATCGCGTTGGGGGTTATGCTCATTTTTTCGGCGTTTCGGATCCTTTGTACTGGCTGCTCGGATGGCATACTTACGGTTTGCTGCGCTCTTTTCCTTGTTTTTATCCTTGCGGCGGTTTGTTCCGAAACACCAGTAAAGCATGAGATTTTCCCTCGGTTTTTCTTTTCGTCCTTATGGCACGCCATTCCTCGCGCACTTCGGAATTTTCAGTTCGTCTTTCACCTTCCGCAGTTTAATCTTTTTTCACGGGTCGGCTGCGCGGCAGTTTTGGTACCGATGTTCCTCGTGTTGGTCTTTGGGACGATTTTCGCGTTCGCAAACCCGGCAATCCTGGAGTGGCTCAGGTCCATTTGTGACTGGCTCGATTATATCATCCTGCACCTGGACAAATTTATTGAGTGGTTACTGAAGCAGGATATTTGGTGCCAACTGTTCGTTTTTCTCCTTGCTTTTTGCGGCCTGTGCGGTTTTCTGGCTCCTCGCGTCTGGTCACAGGTCCAGCCTCGTACCCCATACCCGGGTCTGAATCTTCGCACAGAGGAGAGCCCAGTGACACCCGCCCATATCGCGATGTACTGGAACTCGCTGTTCGCGCTCATTATTTTGTTTGCCGTGGAGCTTACTTACGAGTTTTCCTCCTTCCTTACGTGGGAACCGCCGGCGGGTTTCGATTATGGGACCTACTGTCACGAAGGCGCGTTCTGGCTGACGATGGCGCTCGGCCTCGCGACGCTGGTCCTTGCGGGGATTTTTCGCCAAAAAGTCTGCGCTCACGAGAAAGTTAACTCTCTGAAACGGCTGGCGTTTCTCTGGATCGTGGAAAACGTGCTGCTTGCCGTGACGATTTACATTCGTCTGGGGATCTACGTTCAGCAGACCGGTCTGACCCGTCTGCGTGTCGTTGGTTTCTTCGGAACGACGGCCGTTGCGGTTGGGATCGTCTGGATGGCTCTGAAACTCAAAAAAGACCGGCCGGCTGGCTGGCTGATCAGCCGTTATGCCTGGACGGTCGCGGTTCTTATCTGGCTTTATTCGGTCTTTCCGGTGGATTTCCTCGTTTGGAAGTACAACGTCGCGGAGTTCCAGGCCGGTAACAAATCGGTGCTCGTTCATGTCGCAGATCAGCGTATTTCCGCGGAGGGGCTCATCCCGCTCTTTGACCTGCTTCAGACTGAAGACCCTGTTGTGCAGAAGGGGGCGGCTTTTGTTATTTGGAATCGGAGGCCAAGGGGTGAGTATGTTGACTGGCGAAGCAGTTTCCTGGCTGAGGAACGGCTTCGTATGATGTTTAAAGACCCGAAGACGCAGAAACTTCTTGAAGAAGCGAGGCATAATCCATACGCCGCAGATGAACTGAAAATTTACGGTGAGCGGTACTACAGATGATTTTAACACAAAAAAGCGGCGAATGAAACCTAACGTTTGATTCGCCGCTTTTCTTGAAAAGGCTTTTCTCTTAAACGAACTCGATCGGGAACGGGTCCTTCGGGTCTGTGATGTGGATCATTTTTTCGCCGGAAAGCAGGGCGTCGAACGTTTTGCCGATGATCTCCGCGCGCCAACCCGTCGCCAGAGCGGGAACTTCGTCGGTTCCTTCCAGAAAACCGAGCCGCCAGGCGACCCATTCCCGAACATCGGAAGGCGTGCCAACCAGTGCCGAGGCCAGACCGTTTTGGTGGCAAATCGTCCCTAAAACCGAGTAAAGAAGTGAACCGAGCACCGCCAGCTTCGCATAATGGGGAGGCTTACGAGGTGGAGGACACTGTGACTCCGGAAGCTGGAGGGCCGTGGAAATACAGTTTGAAATGTCTTCCAGATGATTCTGAAGGTCCGAACGTTCCATCCCGCGAATGTTTCGAATACTCCGTACATCAGCGATTTTACGTCGGGCAAGTTCCAGAATCAAATCATCACGCAGAACATGACGTGACGTACAGTTCCGGGCTTGCGCTATGTGGTCCCGCCAGTTCCAAAGAGCATGCACGATCGCCAGCTCATGGGAGTCCCAATGGGAACCATTCAGAATACGCTGCCAGCGTTCGGGCGAGAGAAGCTGGTAAATCGAGGACCGCCAACTTTGTATTTCATCCTGAAACCAGCCCAAACGCCCGGTCCCCTCCAGTTTTTTGTACAGGATATCGCGAACAGGGTGCAGGTACTTAATATCATCTACCGCATATTCAAACTGGCGATCAGTCAGAGGGCGTGATTTCCAGTTCGAGCGGGATTCCGTACCAGGGGGCTGGATCCCCAACAAATCGGAAACCACGGTCCCGTAACCGGCGGGGTACTCGTTCAGGACCAGGCCCGCGGCCAGCTGAGTATCAAAGACATTTTTCGGGAATTTTCCCGTGTGCCACCAACAGAACTCTAACTCAAGCCGCCCGGCGTGGACGATCGTTTCATGCGGACCGTTAGCGACAATTTCCCAGAAATGAGTCAGGTTGAGGCGGCGTGAAATGGGGTCAATGATGAAAAGTCCCTCAGGCGTCGCAGCTTGCACAAGACATAAGAGCGGCCTGTAGTAACGTTCCGCGATGAACTCCGTATCAATACCGATCCATTCAGTGTTGGCGAAACGCTGACACCAGTAAGCAAGCTGCGATGGTTCGGTGATGAGTTCAAAGGGACGAGGCATGGGAGAGGGGGAAAGGAATGAAGGGGGACGGGAAAAACGAATAATGAATAACGAATAACGAATAATGAAGAGAAAGAGTTCGACCTCCTCATTATTCGTTATTCATTATTCGTTATTCATTACAGGAAAATGAAAGTCATGGCGAGCAGGATCGGGAAGAGGATCCCGATGCTGTAAACCATGTAACCGAAGAAGCTCGGCATCTTGACGCCTTCCTCTTCCGCGATGGCTTTCACCATAAAGTTCGGACCATTGCCGATGTAAGTCATGGCGCCCATGAACACGGCACCCAGCGAGACGGCCACGAGCAGTTTGCTCGCGCAGCCCGCCTCGGTTGAAAGGGCTTCGATCTTCAGCTCGTCCGCCTTCTTTAACGCGGCGGCTTTCACTTCCGGCGTGGCTTCTTCGGCGAAGGTCACCAGCTTGCCGGCTTTTTCGGCGTCACTTGTCGCGGTCTTGCCGACCGTGCTGAACACGACGTATGTCGGCGCATTGTCGAGGACCGAGGAAAGCGAACCGGTCGCCCAGAAGAATGACTTCGTATTATCGACGCCCATGCCCAGCTCGCCGCCTTTTTCGTTCAGGATCTGGAGCGGGACTTGCATGCAGATGAAGATGCCGAAGAACAGAGCCGCGACCTCGGTGATAGCGCCGAAGTTGAAGCGGTTGTTCAGACGGACCTGAGTGTTGCCGCAGACCAGCGAGATCCAGACCAGACTGAGCTGAACGATTTCGCGCAGGTACATCGGGGCGTGCCACTCGGTTCCCGGAACAGCTTTGGACGGGTCAAGCAGCGCGACGGCAAGAATGACACAGACCAAAAGCGGAACGTTCGGGAACAGGCCGAGGAACTTGAGTTTTCCGGCATCCACGTCGTCGATCGCAATGTCGAGGCCGGTTTCTTTCGGGTACGCGATGAACGCATCCCAGCAGAAGTAAACGATCAGCAACAGAACGTTCGTGAAGAGCCATTCTTTCCACAGACACATAGTCCACGTGAAACCGACTCCCGCGAGGTAGCCGAGGAAGAGCGGCGGGTCACCCGTCGGAAGGAGGCAGCCACCGCAGTTGCAGACGGCAAAAATGAAGAAAATGACCGTGTGAACTTTGTGCTTGCGCTCTTTGTTCGTTTCGAGCAGCGGACGGATCAGAAGCATGGCGGCGCCGGTCGTGCCGATGAAGCTCGCCAGGAACGTGCCGATCGCGATGAAAATCGTGTTGGTGAGCGGTTTCGCCTTGAGGTTTCCTTCAACGCGGATGCCGCCGGCGATTGTGAAGAGCGCGAAAAGCAGGACGATGAACGGGATGAATTCGTCGAAGATAGCGTTCGCGAAAATCGTCCACATACGTGCGCCGGATGTCGCCTCACAGAAATGTTCTGCAGAAAGGCCGTGCCAGTGCGAGGGCAAAACTCCCTGATGGAAGAAACCGTAGTAAATCAGCGTAATGATTCCGAGAAATGCCGCGACGTAGAAGCGGTGCAGGTTGCTCTCCCACCACTCTTCCGTGGCCGGGATCAGCGGCAGGACGGCGATCGCCAGCAGAAGCAGAACGAACGGGATCGTCATAAAATACGGCGGAAGGACCGGAGTTTCGTGCGCGTGTTCATGGCAGTCATCGCAGCATTCGCCGTCGTGGTGGTGATGGCCTTCATGATCGTGATCGTGTTCACAGGCTTCGCCTGGGGCGTGATTGTGTCCCGCGTGGGGATCCAGTCCAGTTTCTTCTGTGGCTGAGGTACTTTCCGAAGCAGTAGTGGCTTCTTCAACAGCAGGAGCGGCTTCTTCGACAGCGGGAGCGGCTTCTTCAACAGCGGGAGCGGCTTCTTCAACAGCGGGAGCGGCTTCTTCAACAGCAGGAGCGGCTTCTTCAACGGTCGGAACGGCTTCTTCAACAGCAGGAGCGGCTTCTTCAGCAGCAGGAGCGGCTTCTTCAACGGTCGGAACGGCTTCTTCAACAGCGGGAGTTTCAACCGTGGCTTCCGCATGGCCGCCATTGGCTTCCTGAATGTATTGGGTGGCTTTTTGGGGGTATCCCAGGCAAAGGGCGACAATATATGCGACGATAATCACCGCGATAGAAACAGACGCAAGTTTATAAGACTTGCTGGGGTCCTTGGCGGCATGAGTCTCTTCACTCATCTTGAACTCCTTGAAAAAATGGACTTGCATAGTCAATCGAGCTACATCGATAAAATTTTCACTAATTTAAACACATTTTGAGGAAAATTTCAAGCCCCCCCCAAGAAAGATTTTGGATATTTTTAAGAAATTAGAGAATTTTTTGCCTTGGGTTGCTTATTTTATCCTTTTTTCAAAGAAGACAACTTAGGAGGATTTGGGGAACGCCATCACCTGGATGGCGCTCCAGGGGCTGAAAAATATCAGGTCTGACCAGAGAAATCGAATACCATTCGGGAAACCCCCACTGAAATGAACATCAAAATCCCTGAAATAGTGAGTGAAAGTCCCAACGCGGTCATGGAATGAGTTCCCGAACCGGAAAGAATCGACCAGGCAGCCAGCAAGCCGCCGCAAACGATTCCCAAAACACCAAAGCAACTCGTGCTCATGATCCATCCGCCCGGTTTCTGAGATAACCCTGAAGCTGCTCCCGATCCTTTCCGGGATATTTTAGCGAATGGGTTTTCCCGATTTTCAACAGGTCCAGACGCGGAAAAACTGCTGACAGTAAAATCTTCAGGGCCCAGTTCGGAAGCGGAATTATAGTTCAGTGTCGATTCGGATTTGTTCTCTGAATCGAAGAACGTTCCTGAGCTGGAAGAAGAACGGAAATCGTCCCAGGACGAGCTGAAACTACTGAAATTATCCGAATTGAACGAGCTTTCGCTGCGTGTTTCAGGCGTGGAATTTTCCTTTGGCCAAAGGTCCGAAAATTGCAAGTCATCTTCCAGTGTGACATTCCGAAGCCTTGCTAACAGGTTACTGGATTTGTCGAGCGTTTCCATTTTTTGTCTCCAGGGATAAAAACAAACTGAGATTTCTATTATTTTTATCGTCAAGATCAAGTGGTAAAATGAATCAATTATAACGAATTTAACGAAAAAATGGGGGAAAGAATCCCAAATTGAAACGAACATTTGCAAAATTAAGGAATATTTCTTTAGAGTACCCATTGCAGAACTTTCATTCTGTGATAAAATAGAAGTCGATGGAAACCAGTTTAGAAACTGTCAACAGGATATACTTCGAATTTCCCACAAACTATCGGAAAGAAAAATGAGAACAGTTATAACCGGGATTGGGGTCGTTACTCCTTTAGGAAATAGCCAGGAAGATCTTTGGGAGGGACTTTACTCCAGAAAGAATGCTGTCGAACCACTTACCGAAGAATGGTCTGCTCTGAATGAACTCATTCACTATGGTTCTTTTTGTAAAGAATTTAAAGGTGAGATCGAAGATTTCGGTGATCTGGAAAAAGATTTGAAACGAAATATTCGTAAAAGCACGAAAATTATGTGCCGGGAAACCCAGATGGCAGTTGCGGCTGCCCAGAAAGCGCTGAACCGTGCGAACATTGTTACGGGCGAACCTCAGCAGCGCATTGGTATCATGTACGGATGCGACTATATGCTCTCTGACCCTCGGGCAACTTACGGCGCTTTTGCCAGGTCACGCGACGAAAACGGTGAATTTACCATCAAAAAAATGGGGTCGGAAGGGATCAAAATGGTCGCGCCGCTCTGGTTGCTCATTTGGCTTCCGAATATGCCGGCCTGCCATATTTCGATTCTGAACCAGTTCCTTGGTCCCAGCGATTCTCTGACGATGAATGAAGCGGCTGCCAACGCCACATTGAAATACGCCCACGAGACTATCGCCCGCGGCTGCGCTGACATTATGATTACTGGCGCGACCGGGACACGAATTCAGGCGATTCGTACCTGGCAGACGGTCATTTCCGAGGTAATCGCCCCGAAAGACGCTGACCCGAAAACCGCTTCCTGCCCATTCGATAAACGCCACGCGGGGCAGGTGCTTGGGGAAGGAGCCGGCTCATTTGTGCTGGAATCACTCGAACACGCTCAGGCCAGAGGCGCGAAAATCGAGGCGGAATTCCTTGCAGGGGCTGACTCGATGGCTGGAAAGCACACGACCGATCCAAACGCGAAATTCACCCTGGTTCCCGATTACCGTCAAGGTTTTGTGAACGTCCTGAAAAAAGTACTGGCCGACTCGGGGAAAACCGTAGATGAAATCGGTTTCATTCATGCTCATGGCTTGGGGGTTCCCGAAGTGGACCGTGCGGAAGCGGAAGCGATTCGCGAAGTGTTCGCTGGCCGTTCCACCCCGATTCCGGTCGTGGCGGCAAAGTCCGCTTTTGGAAACCTCGGTGCAGGAGCTGGCGCCGTGGAGATCGTCGCAGGAATTGAGGCACTCAAGCACGGTGTTCTCTTCCCGACTCAGAATTTTCAGGAACCGGCAGAAGGCTGCGAACTGAATATCGTGACGGATGACCAAACCCCTGCGGGTGATTGCTTCATTAATCTCAGTACCAACTTCCAGGGCCAGACTTCTGCGGCCCTGATTGGAAAATTCCACTGACGCGCGGAGAGAAATTAGACGAGCGGGGTCTGTGATTGACCCCGTTTTAAGTTCCCCGCATTGAGGGAACCCTTAAACGATACTGAAAGCATTGTCCCCGGAATGCTGAGTCTAACCGAAAATCTCCGCGCCTCTGGGGCGGTAGATCGAATCTCTTTCCACCGGATCGCGGCCGGCCTCGCGGATCAGACGCTGAATTTCTTCCACGCTCATGCACTCCGGCGCCTGCGAGCCCGCGTCGTGATGGACTTTTTCCTGACGGACCGTCCCGTCCAGATCACTCGCTCCGTACGCCAGTGCGATCTGCGCAGTCTGGATCCCCAGCGAGATCCAGTACGCCTTGATGTGCGGGAAATTATGCAGGATCAGACGCGCGGCGGCGATCATTCGCAAATCGTCTTCCGCCGTCGTTTTCCGATTCGCGACCGTGCCAAGTTCCACCAGTGGCGTATTACCGGGATGAAACGCGAGCGGGATGAGCGCCATGAACCCGCCCGTCTCGTCCTGAAGCTCGCGGAGTTTCATCAAATGCTCGACCCGCTGCGCCGGGGTTTCGATGTGGCCGTACAGGATCGTGGCGGTCGAGGGAATGCCTAGTTTATGGGCCGTGCGATGCACTTCCAGCCACGTTTCGGTCATGGGTTTCTTTTTACAGATGATCTTCCGCACGTCATCGACCAGAATTTCGGCCCCGCCGCCGGGAAGGGTCAGAAGCCCGGCAAGACGCAGGTCGGTCAGAACGTCCGCGAAAGATTTCCCGCTGATCTCGGCCATCCACGCGATCTCCACGGCAGTGAAGGCCTTGATCTCGAGCTGAGGGAACGCCTGATGGACCGTCCGCACCAGATCCACGTACCACTCGTACGGGAGTTCCGGGTCCACACCGCTTACGATGTGCAGCTCCGAGCAGCGTGCGTCTGCCGCTTCCTGCGCTTTGGCGAGAATTTCGTCCATGCTCATCCGGTAGGCGCGGGGCGTGCCGGGGTCCGTGCTGAACGCGCACAAAGCGCAACGGTACTGGCAGACGTTCGTCGGATTAATGTGGGCGTTCACGTTGAAAAAAACCGTGTTGCCGCACTTTTCCTGACGCAGTTCGTCCGCCCGAATGCCAAGATCGTGAAGCGGTGTTTTCTTGGGATCGAAAAGGTCGAGTGATTGCTGGAAGTTTAAAATATTCATGGTTCAAACCGCGACGGAGGCCGGACTTCATTCGCCAAACCGGTCGATGTAAAGTTTCCAACGCTCCGAAATGCGGGCCCGCAGTTCGTCGTCGATCTCGAATTTGTTCTTTTTGTAGTTTTTGTGCTCCTCGGCGTAACGTTCCAGGCCCGGGCGCATTTTTTCGAAATCTCCAAGGTTCAACTGGGCGTAAACCTTTTCCATCGTGCCCACTTTGTCGGCGCAGAGGTCCTCGTAACGGATCTCGATCAGGTTTTCGGCCGGCATATCTTTCGTGTCGCGGAAATAGGCCTCGTACATACGCACGAGCGACTGAAAAACCAGTTCCTCGAGGTATGCGCCGTTCGAGAACTGGAACGCATCACGGGAGAGGAATCGCTTCCAAAGGTTGACCGTCGAAGCGTACAGCGTGTACGGACTGCGTGAAATGTGGATGAACTTCGCGTTTGGGAACATTTCGCGCAAGACTCCTACCCGGGCCGTGTGCGTCGGGGATTTCATGACAAGTTGGCGACCGTCACGGTAAGTCAACGCTTTAATGAACCAGATCAGGCCTTTCTTCCACTGCTCCAGTTCCTTTTCACTGAGATTCAGGTCCAGACAGTCAAGAATTCTTTCCTGGCGCCCCTTCCATTTCATATTGTTCGGGAACGCGAGGTGAACGTAGGGCGAGGGAAGCCCCATGGCGAGCAGAGCGAATTCATCTTCCTGCGGCGTGTCCCACCCGAACGCCATATTATCCATTGGGCGCTTTTCCGGCAGGCGCAGGATCGAGGTGATGAGCTTGCGCGACGTCAGGAAGAAATCCGGAGCGAAACACGAAAAAGTATCCGGACAGGTAAACTGCGGGTCACGCATCAGGATCTCATGAAGCATGGTAGTCCCTGAACGCCAGTGGCCTACGATGAAAACGGGGTCTTTTTCAATTTCCGTCTTCTCAACCGCAGAGCCAAGCTGGAGGCGCTGGCTGATGGTCAAAGTCGAGCAGACGCAGCCCGCGAAAAGGTTGATCGCCGCCATAGGCCACCGGATGGGATTGATCAGAAATCCATTGCGGGCGAGAAGTTTCACAAAAGGGGTAAAACGCATGCCGTTCCACATACGGGGGTCCATCATTTTATCTTTCTGACCACCCGCTTCGACCACCTTCACATTTCCGGGAAGATTTTCTGCCATTTCTTTTTCCTTTTAAAACATTAAATGAGGAATCATGCACAAATACAGGATTCTATTATATCAGGTTTCCTTTTTTTGAAAAGGAGTGCCTCATTCAATTTTAAAAGAGAGACCATCACTGGCCCGAAGCTGCAGGTTGTAGATCCTGCCGGGTTCCAGACGCTGGAAAGGCGCCTCGCCATGAATCGCGCGTATTCCCAGTTCCTTCTGACGTTCAGGACTGTTGGAAATCGCCCAGAAATTTTCCCAGATTTTCTTTTCCATGGCCATGGCTTCTTCATTTTCGTTCCCGCTGGAATAAACAGATGGGATCCGCGCTTCGGCATCAATGCGGAAGCCTTCAGACGGAGACTGTTTTTCTCCAAATATCCGCTGGAACGAAACGAGAGAATGATCCTTCAAAAGGTCTGGCTCTTCAACGAAAATGTCCTCGAATTTAACGACCAGAGTCTCAACGTAAATCATGTCACCAGCCACGGTAAATTCTTGCGGTTTCCCAACCATCGCTCCGGTTACCGGGTTGAACTCGGTGAAACGGATTTTCGTTTCGAGAACACGTGGGGGTTGATCGGCGGTCCCTTGATCAGTCTTTTGTTCCAGAACTTCAATTCTGGCCGTTCTGCGATCGGTTTTCAAAAACTGATTCGCGAGTTTTAATTTGTCATTTTCAGATTCAAGTTTTTCGTTGATCTGTTGAAGTTCCGTGTTTTTCGAGTTTAAATTTTCTACTTCAGCCTTAAGACGTCCAAGTTCTTTTAAATCTCCCGAACCCCAATCTTTAAGCAGAGCAAAACTCACGAGAAGCAGAACTATAATGACGATGATTTGTGAAAGTAAAGCGCGCATTTTCGTATTCCGTGGAAAGTTAAGGAAATGAATAAAAATTTCTTGAAAATCTTCTGGAAAGGGTTGAAAATTTCGAAGATTGAGGTAAAATTTTTTGTGGGAAGCGTGTTCGTCCCGTATCCCATACCCGAAAATATTATAACCCACTGATCAAAAATTGCAACCATTCCTCTGAAAAAAAGAAGAAAATGGGAAAATTATTTTATATTATTTTTTGTGTGCTGCTTTCGGTTTTCGTTTTGTCCCTTGGGGCATCGGCGCAGGATGAACAAGCCACGGGAACTTTTTTTACAGCGGCTGGAATGACCCCGGGCGTTACGTTTGAAAAATGGGCCCCCGAATCGGAGCAGATGTTTTTCCAGCGTCAGGGCAAAAGTTTCCCTTTTGAGCTTTCCTCATTTCTTTGCTGGGGCGCACCCGCGGAACTTTCTTTAACTGATTTTACACTTGTTTTGACCGATGGAAGTTCCTGGATTGGCGGACTGCCCAGAATGAAGAACAAGGACCAGTCCGAATCGATCGAGTGGGAAACTCTTAATCTTGGAACACTGACTTTTCCTTTGGACGACGCGGCGGGAATCATTTTCTCTGGCGTCCCAACAGATACACAGGAACGTTTTTTAACGGAACTCCACGATTCTCATTTTGAGGAGGACGTTCTGGTTTTCAAGACCGGCGAGAGAATTGCCGGAGAATTTTTAACTTTTCAGGAAGATACGGTGATGTTTCAGACCCGGGAGCTGGTTTCAAACGTTTCGGAAGAACTGATTCCGGCCCCGCGCCCGATTCGTGTTGCAATGGAACAACTGGCCGCTCTGTTTTTTTCCGGGTCGCTGCATCTCAAGTCGGTGTCCTCCAGTACTCCTCAGAAGTTTTTCTGGTTTGGGCTTGCGGATGGTTCACTCATTCGATTTCAGACGGGAGAAAAACGATTCAATTTTCAGGAAATCCCACCCGAGCAGATCGTTTACATCGAATCACCCCAGAAATCCCAGAAATTTTTTAACGAGTCACTTACTTCAGCGGCCGAAAAAATCGCGGAACGCCGCTGGCTCGATGATTTGGCGCCTGCGGAGGTGAAGAACCATGGGCCAGAGCTTTTGCCTTCCTGGCGGGCAAATGCGGAACCAGATGGAACACGTCTCCACTCGCTCGGGAAAATCTGGCGTCACGGATTGGGGGTACAGGCGGGAACGACCCTGAAGTGGAATCTTGAGGGGGATTTCCAGGTGCTTGGAGTTCTGCCCGTTCTGGCCGATTCAGGCAATTCAGAGACCGATCAAAGAGTGAAATGCAGGATCCTGGTGGACGGCGAGGTGGCTGAGGAACGGATCCTGGGACAGGATGACGAACCTGAACTGATACTGGTGAAACTGGGAAAATGTAAAGAACTGGTTTTGGAAACGACTAATCTTTCCGAAACTGCCGCCCCTTTGCCGGGGAGTACGGTGATGAACTGGCTTAACGTTTTTTTGGCACCGTAGGTGAAAAGAATCCCCCCCTTGTTTTTTATGTTCTTTTTTGTTATAATTAAATCGCATGTGAATTGAACTTTAGGGAGGGCGTCCGTTTCGCGTCCGGAAATTATGAGTAATCACGCTGACTCAAGTGCACTAAGCCGGTGGGAAATCTGGCTGAGGTCCCTGCTTTTCCTCTTTCTGATTTACCTTTTCCTGTGCGCCGTCAAAATGTTCGGCGCTTCTACGGATTTGCTTCGGAATGAGTATAAGACGTCCGTTGATGCTTTATTTTCCGGTATGAGAAACCCTTTCGTCGGCCTTTGCGTCGGGATTTTCGCCACGGCTCTGATGAACAGTTCCTCAGCCACGACCAGTCTCGTGGTGGCACTGGTCGCGATGAATGTCATCCCAATCGAGCACGCCGTGCCGGTCGTCATTGGCGCGAATATCGGAGCATCCATCACGAGCATGGTGGTTTCCCTGGGAAACATCACGAATAAAAAAGCGTTCGTCCTTGGGTACGGTGTTCCTTTTATCCAGGACTGGTACAGCATCATCACCGCGACGGTTTGTCTCTCGCTGGAATTTTCCTTCCACTTTATGAGCCGTACCGCGATGTGGCTTGCGGGGTTGCTGGTCCAGTTTGGAGGTTCTGCGGCAGAAGCGGCTGGATCGGCTGGAACTGCAGCGGCCGAAATGTCTGGCTCCTGGCTGTGCAACCCGATTCCAGTACTGGTGGAAGCGCCCGTAAAGCTGGACCGTTTCCTGTTGATCGATCTCATGCACTTTCCCAATACCGCCTGCGCGATCCTGATGGGAATTTTGGGGCTTGGCATTTTGTTTTTTGCTCTGGTCAACATGACCAAAAACATGAAGATCCTGATGGCGGACAAAGTGGAGGAGTGGATCAACGCGGTCCTTTCCAAAAACGGGTTCCTCGGCCTTTTTATCGGCTGGATCGTCACGATGATCATTCAATCGTCCGGGATCACCACATCGTTGGTGGTTCCTCTTGTGGCGTCGAACATTTTGAAGATTCGGACGGCTTACCCGCTCATTCTCGGTGCGAAACTTGGAACGCCAATTACGGGCATTTTGGCGGCTCTGGCTTTCCTTGGGACTCCTGCAGGACTTCCAGCGATGGCGATCGCGCTCGTGCATTTTCTGTTCAACGCGATCGGCGTCGGGCTTTTGTACCCGATCCCGGCCCTGCGGTTTCCGGTTTTCCTGACGGAATGGCTCTGCCCGATCCTGGGCAAGCATCGCGTGTACGTGATCCTATGGGGCGTTTGCGTGTTTATTCTGATCCCTGTGATTGGAATTTTCGTGTTCCGCTAATCGTCCGCGAAAGGCTTGTCGTTTCCGAAGGCTTCACCAATTAAAATTTAGCCCCTTCCTTCCCCTTAAATTTCGTCATTCCTGAAACCTTTCCTTCCTCCCACCCCTTCTAAAGGAGAAATTATGAATCGCAGAAACTTTCTTCAAACCACGGCCGGCTTCGGGCTTGGCCTGACTCTTTGCTCCAACCTTCTCGTCTCCCGGGCAGTGGCGACGACCGGCGGGGGACGGATCCCCTACGAGGCCAAATTCGCCGACCGCCACTGGATGTGGGGCCACGATTCAGGTCAGTATGACGGCCCTAACGGCGTTTACAATATTCCGCTCAGTCCCAAAATTACGATGGCGGAAGCGATCAGGTACATGAATATTCCCAACGTCTGCGTGATTCGCCCCGGCCATCCGGACGCGGAGTACCGCTCCCAGTTCCGCGACGTGAAGCGGATCGCGTGGACGATCGCCATGGGGTCCCAAGCCTCGTACGAGAGTCAGAAGAATTACGTGTTTTCGCTCTTTAACGAAATGCCGAACCTGACGGGGGTTTACCTCGACGATTTCTTCCACGGCGGTGAAGATCTGAAGGTTCAGACCGAGACGGGCGAGATCGCCACGTGCCCGGCCCTTCTTTCTTACGACGAGATCCGCGCGCTCCATGAAGAACTGAAACCGCAGGCCGACCGACCCAACGCGGTGGACCTGGCGATCGTGCTTTACTCGCACCAGCTCCGGCCATCGATCGTGCCGATGCTCAACCAGGCGGAAGTCACGTCGTTCTGGACGTGGACCGGGAAAGACGTGATGAAACTGCGCGAGAATTTCCGGACGTACCGCGAGATGTGCCCGAACAAACGCACGCTTTTGGGCCTTTACATGTGGGACTTCGGCGGCAAGCAGCCGATCGATCTGGAGTTCATGAAGTACCAGCTCGATTTCGCGCTTGAGCTTTTCCGCAAAGGCGAGATCGAAGGGACGATTTTCCACTGTACGCCGCTCTGCAATAAAGGGCTGGAAGCCGTGGAATACTCGAAAAAATGGATCGAGGAAACCAAAGACGAAGTGGCAAAAGAAAAAGGGTGAAAATGGGACCGTTCCCAAATTCACGTCCAGATCGCCACGCCCCCCAACCATTTCAGGAGCGCAGATCAGACGGATGATTGCTGATTTAAGCAGATTTTTAAAAGGAATTTTCAAAAACATCAAACTCTTTTCCCAAGAGTGAGCATGGCTTGGTTCAAACCTCAATTTAAACACGGATTTCCACGGATTAAAAGGATTTTCACGGATTATTTAAAGGAAATTTCGCGTCTTCTTCCAGGTTTTGAATCAAGGAAAACCAAATCCTTTTAATCCATTAAATCCGTGAAAATCCGTGTTTAAATGAAAGGCTGGAAGTGAGACGGGCTTGGCGTTTGGAATGGGAGTTTTTTAAAACTCCTTAAAACCAATCCGTTAAATCCGCCCGCATCCGCTTCATCCGCGGGGCCTTTTTCGGCTGAATCCTTCACGGGACTTGGCGCTTTTGACTGAATTAATTGATTCAAAGGATAAAAAAATGAAACGTTCATTTCGCTGCTTGACTTTCCTCCCCTTGATTCTTTTCGCTTTTTGCGTCTGGAGTGCCCCGCTTTCGGCCCGTGAAACCGTTTCGCTCGATGGCGAGTGGGACTTTGCGACCGACTCGTACGCCGACGGTTCCTACGCCGCGCAGACCGGGAAAATCCAGGTCCCGGGGATCTGGAACAATCAGGGCTTCGGGCCAGAAAACGAGAAGGTCCGGTTCAATTACATCGGCGTGGGGCACTACCGCCGGGTCGTTTCCGTGCCGGAATCGTGGAAAGGCCGGTCCGTTTTTCTGGTTTTGACCGGTATTTCACGCTACGCGACGGTCCGTGTGAATGGGGAGCAGGTTGGCAAGGAGGCGATCGGCTGCATCGGCTCGCATGAATGGGACCTCACCGACGCACTGGAGCCGGGGAAGAACGCAGTGTTGGAAATCGACGTGGACTCCCGCCAGCGGTGGGGGATCGACCCGTTGCTCGGCGCCGCGCAGTTGAACGACTACATGCTGATCGTCTGGGGCGGAATTTGGGGCCACGCGCGGCTTGAGGCCCGGCCGGCGCAGTATTTGAAGGACGTTTTCATCAAACCGGACGTTCAGAAGTCGGAAATCGCCGTCGAATTTGACCTGGTCGGCGAGCGTCAGGCGGACTCCGTGAAGGTGGAAGTCTTCGAGTGGCCCACGGCTCAAGAGGCAAAAGCTTCCGTGGTGCGTCCCATTCAGGAAAACGCCTCGGTCACGGTCCCCATTCCTGGCGCGAAACTCTGGACGCCCGATTCGCCGAATCTCTACGTCGCCCGTGTCACGCTCCTGAAAGACGGCCAGGTAACCGACTCGCTGGAAACCCGCTTCGGGATGCGCGAGATCCGTTTCGACGGGTCAAAGATCTTCCTCAACGGGAAACGCTTCTTCCTGCGCGGTTACGGCGACGATCACATTTACCCGGTTGAGTATTCGATGTCGTGCGACAAGGAAATGTACTTGCGCCGCCTGCGGATCATCAAATCGTTCGGATTCAACCACGTGCGCCACCACAGCACGGTCCTCCCGCACGAATATTACGAGGCGTGCGACGAGATCGGCATGCTCCCCAACGCGGAATTTCTGATCGGTTACCCTGGGCAGCTCCCGGGCTGGGGGAACCTCTGGAAGAACGGAAACCCGGAAAACCTTCCGCCGGAAGTCGCGTGTGCGACGATGATCGAGCGTTTCGACCAGGTGCTCCGCGAGTACCGAAACCACCCGAGCATTTTCGCGTGGGTTTTCGGGAACGAGCTGAACATGGCGGGGTCGCCGTGGGATGAAATGCCCCTGAGAAAACAGTCGTGGGAGACTGCAAAGCGTCTGGATCCCACCCGGCCGTTTATGGACCTGGACGGCGACTGGCCGAAATCCGCGAGAGCGGGACGCGATACGATCGACCTCCTCTCGGTTTTGTTCGACGAGTGGTCCAATCCGGTCACGAACCTGAAGAAATTCGAACTGGAAGACCTCGGAAAGCCCGTGATCGCGCACGAAATGGGGAATTACCTCACGTTTTCTCGGCCGGACCAGATCGACCTTTTCGAAGGGACCGCGTTCAAACCGTTCTGGATGGTCAACGGAAAGGCGAAACTCGAGGAACTGGGCCTCCTGAACGAGGCGGAAGCATGGGCGCTCGCGTCGGAGCGTTTGTACTTCTTCCTGCACAAATCGGGGCTTGAAAGCCTCCGTAAAAACCCGATGATTTCCGGCTACCACTGGTGGCTGATCCAGGACTACTGGACCACCTCGAACGGGCTGGTGGACCTTTTCTTCCGTCCCAAATCGGTCCGGCCCGAAGAAGTCCGGATGGTCAACGCGCCGGTCGTCCTTTTGGCGGACGGTCTGGAACGCACGTACCGTTCCGGCGAGACGATGGAGCTGAAATTCCTCGTTTCCAATTTCTCGGAGGCTCCGATCAACGGCGAGTTCACCGCCGAAATCTCGCTCGGCGACCGGAAAGAAACCCGAAAATTCCCGGTAAAAGACGCGCCGATCGGTGAAGTCTCGTCCATCGGCGAGGTCGCGTTTCCGGTCCCGGCGCTGGAAAAGCCCGAGCAGGTAAAAATCGCCGTTTCGCTGACCGCCAACGTGCCGAATGAAGGGGCGAAAACCACCCAGATCAATCAGAACGTCTGGACCAGCTGGTTCTTCCCGGCGGAGATCCGGCCGGACGCATCGATCGCCCCGGCGATTTATGCCGACGAGATGGTTAAATACGCCATCCCTGACTGGAACCTCCAGTCAATTCCGGACTCTGACAAAACGCAGGGCAAAGAGCTTCCAGCCAACGCGGTTTACATCGTGAGCTGGCTCGATGCGGACGTTGCGAGCGCGGTGAAACGAGGCGCGAGGTGTGTCCTGCTGGGCGACCTGGAGCGGCTGGAATCCATCCCGATCACATACAAGCAAACGTGGTGGAAGGCCGGTGACTCGGAAGCTCAAAACCACTGCGGAACGTTCGTTTATTCGGACTCGCTGACCGACTCCGTGACGCGGGACCACTGGTGCGACGGCGCGTGGTGTGAACTTTTGGACGGAGCGAATAAATTTAAGGTAGAATCGGCCCCGACCGCGCCGCAGACGTTGATCCGCGCCCTGCCAAGCCTCGTGCTGGTCCAGAATACGCCGCTGGTCTTCCGGGTCCGCGTTGGTTCCGGCCTTCTTACGGTTTCCGGCCTGAATCATTTTTCCGAAGGAGCCCTGAAGAACCCACTCAATGCCTGGCTGGTGCGGGAAATGCTTTATCCCGTTTCCGCAAAAGAAACGCTTCCATCGTGGCCAGTCGAATTTCTCGCGCCGGAGAAATCACTTCCCCCGGGCATGTCGCTCGGTTTTCGGAAGGTGATCAGTTCACCGCGTGCAACTTCCGGGCTGTCGTACTATTCTCCTAACACCACGTTGTTCATCGCGAGGCAAACAGAAGCCGGAAATCTGGTTTCCTGGCAGACCAACCCGACCGCCACGCCGAATGCGGAGACCACGACGTTCCTTTTCGCCGGCGGTTTGGGCTGGATCACTCAACCGGTCACCGAAGGTTTTGAACTCTTGGTGAATGGCCAAGCGGTTCTGCGTTTTGACCTTCCGGAACCCAACGCGAAAAGCGCGGAGTGGAAGTCCACCGATGGTTCCGTCACGCTGCGTTTTGACGTCGTGAAGATCGAATCGCGCGGCGAGGATTTTCTCGGCCGGTTCAGCCTGACGATCCCAACCACCTCGCTTCTTCCTAATGGTACGGCTCAAATTACTGTGAAATCCCTTGGAAGCGGAAGCAACCGGTGGTTCGCCCTGAACACGCTCAGGAGTTTTGAAGAGAAAGAATAAAGATTTTTAAAGGAGTTTTTTAAATGTCCCAGCTTGATTGGTTAATGATCGTCTTCTTTTTCCTGACGCTCGTCGGAATCGGAGTTTATTCCATTTTCAGGGTTCGCCAGAGTGGTGACTTTTTCGTTGGCGGCGGAAAACTGCCTTGGTGGATCGGCGGGATCTCGCATCACGTCGGTGGCTACAGCGCGGTCATTTTCACCGCCTGGGCCATGTACAACTACCGGGACGGTTTTTCGACTTACGTCTGGTGGGCGCTCGGTTTTGCCATTTCCTGCTTCATTTGCGGCTGGCTCATCGCCCCGAAATGGTCGGAAGTCCGCGAAAAGTTCGGCGTCCAGTCCCCCACCGAGTACCTGACCATCCGCTACGGTCTGAGCACGCAGCAAATCATCGTCTGGTCCGGCGTTTTTCTGAAGCTCCTCGACCTGGCCGGGAAAACCGTCGCCATGGCGTTGATCCTTCAGGGATTTACGGGGCTTTCGTTCGTGTACGGCGTTCTGCTGACCGGCACCGTGACCCTGATCTACAATACACTGGGCGGTTTCTTCGCCAGCACGCGAAACGACGTTTTTCAGTTTCTCGTTCAGCTTTTGGGCGGGATCTTCATGTTCGTTTTCGTGCTGAAAGAACTCGTGACGCACTACGGCGTAAACTACTTCACGATGTGGCAGACGGACGCGCTTCAGGGGCATTTCACCGCGCTGAGTGAAGAGTGCAATCTTTTCTTCGCCATCGGTTTCGGACTGGCGATTTTCTTCGGGACCACTGGTGGAAACTGGAGTGCGGGTCTGCGCTTTATGGCCGCCCCGTCAGGCGCGCACGCCCGGCGGACCGCGTGGCTTTCAGGCGCTCTGTACGTCATTTGGCCGCTGATCATTTTCGCCCCGATGTGGGCCGCGCCGATCATCTTTCCGGGACTGGACTCGGCGGCGCAGAAAGCGGTTTACACGAAACTCGCGCTTGCGTTCCTACCGCACGGCTTCGTTGGGATCGTCCTCGCCTCGATGTTCGCGGCCAGCATTTCGACGATCGCGGGCGACTGCAACGCGGTGGCTGGCGTGATTTCCCGTGACATCGCGCCACACTTTTCCAAAAAACTCCTTGACGCTCAGGGCCAGACCCCGATGTGGTTCGCGCGGACCGTTTCGTTTCTTTTCGCTGCCGCTGTAATTGCCATTTCACTGAATCATGAGCTTTTCGGCGGGATCGTTGGCCTCGTGGTGAAATGGTTCTCGGGTCTCCTCGGACCGATTTCCGTCCCGTTGATCTTTGGGCTTTTACCCACTTTTAAACGCTGTGGGATCGTGGCCGCCAACCTTTCGGTGATCCTGGGGATCGTAGCGTTTTTCGTTTGCGAGTACTTGGCCGCTCCACTGAGCGCATCACTCTTCTGGCCAGTCGTGACGAGCATTGTGGTTTACTGCGCCGGAATGTTCGGAAAAGCCCCCTCTGAAACCACGTGACAGAAAACTTGGCGGCGTTTAAGGAAGAAATTACGCGCCGGAGAGCGTTGAACTTGGCGTTCACCAGTATCCTGGCATATAAGATGACACGCAGGTATTGAAAATCATAATGGGGGTGGGGTCTGTGAGGGACCCCGATCCCCTGGGGCATTAACTTCAATTTCTGCGGAATTGTTGACGACGTTGGAAACGTCGTCCCTGAAAATCCCTGTTTATTCTGCTTCCTTGAAGACGAGACGGTCCACGTACAGCGCTTCGACCTTCGGATTGTGGCGGTGTGCGAACCAGATGTAAGCGTTCGGCACGAGGTCCACGACGCCCAGATCGACCCACTGGTACTTCGGCCCTTTAAGGTCTTCAACGTTCAGCGCGTGGGTGATGATCCCCTTCTTGCCGTTCACGTCGTAAACGCCGATCTGACCCGCGAGCCCTTCATCAATTTCGGCGTCCACGCGCATACTGGCCCAGATGTGGTACTTCCCGACCACTTTGGGGTAGCACTGCGTATTCCAATCGACTTCCGTCCCCATTCGGGTGGAGGTCCCGTCGATCGATTCCGGGTCGTTCACGCGAACCGCCACGTTTCTGTAGTTTCCGAAAACGGCATCATCGACCGCGAACCACGTCGCCGGGTCGGCGTCTTCGCACTCTTTCGGCGGATTTTTGCGCACGACCTCGTAGTTTTTCATTCCTTCAAGCTGGTCTTTCAGCGGGGAGGCCTGGCTGATGATGAGCGCTTGGGTTTTCACTTTTTCGCACATCTCGACGAAGTCCCGGCAAGCGTCTCCCAGGACCGTCGGCCCCTCGACCGGCGTACCGGTTTTGCGGGCTTCATTCATGAGCGGGAACCAGCGGTTGATCCAGACGAGATCGACGCCCATTTTCGCTTTTTTCAGGTGTGCGAACTGCTCGGAATCCTCGCCGTAAATCTTGCGGCTTTTCGCGACGGCCTGGTTCATGAGCTTCGTCGTGCGGTTCAGGGTTTTCAGGTCAAGCCAGTCCTGAGACCCGTTGTGGAAGCAGCCGATGAAGGCGCCGCTCTTGACGGCCTGTTCCGAAAGAACGTCCCAGTACTCCTGAATGAACGGCGTGATCTCCGGGCCGTAGTAACCGTCGCAGAACTCTTTGATCAGCGCGTTTTCGTCGAGGTCCGGCTCCCACATCAGGCGCATGAGGAGCCAGTTTTTCAGCTCGCAGAAGTCGTCGCCTTCCCCTTCGCAGAAGAGGCCGACCGCGCCGTGTTTCAGGAAGAAACGGAGGTTCGGCGCAAGGACCTTCAGGTTCGGGAACGGCTCGACGTAGGCGCGGTAGTTCGTCACGTAGTCCCAGATGAAGAGGTGCTTCGCGATCTTGCTCCACCCGTCAATATCGGAGGCGAACTTTTCGTTCTGCTCCGATTCAAGGGGCTGGCTGAAGGAACATTCGATCGAGCAGAGACGCACCAGCACGTTGTCGCGTGGGCGGACCGTCTTCGGCGGCTTGCGGGACTGCTGGTACGCGAGCGTCTCGACGAGCACGTCCGGAAATTCTTTTTCAATGTCTTCGGCCACTTTATTCAGGAACGTGATGAGCGGTCCGGCCTGACTGCCTTCCTGTTCGGCGAGGGCCTTGCATTTCTCGCACTGGCACCAGCCGCCCCAGTCGTTCTGGCTCACGTCGATGAAGCGGGGATCCTTCGCTTTGCGAAGTTCCTCAAGAATGACCCGGACGTACTCTTTACGCATTTCGTCGTTGGAGAGGCACAGCTGCGTGTGGCCCCCCTTGCGCTCGCCGTTGATTTCCGAGTACCACTCGGGATGCGCGTCGAAGTACTTTTCCGGCGGCAAAACGCGGAAGAACGAGTGGACGAAGTAAATGATGCTGACCCGGCCGCCGTACTCTTCCGAAATGTGGCCGTTCCCTTTCATCCGGGCGGAGAAGATCGGCTTTTGCGCGTTCCGGTGGTACATCTCGCGGGAGATGAGCTGCGGGGCGTACGAAACGCTCAGGTCGTCGGCGACTTCAAGCGTCGGTTTTTTCGGGATGAAAGAGCATTCGGCCGTCCACCAGCGTACCCCCAGCGTGTCCTGAAGGAACGAGTAAACCGCGTAGAGTGCACCGCGCCGCTCGTGACCTCCGAGGTAGAGGTTCGAACCGTCCGTGCGGATGAATATCTCGTCGAACTTGAACGGTTTCTCGCCGGTTTTTCCGGCTTTGGCGTATTCGGCCGCCATCGCGGAACCGTTTCCGACGAACAGCACGTTCTGCGCGTCAGCGGGGAGGTCCGCCTCGGAAACCGTCGGGAACTCGGCGCCGGTGATGAGATTCAGATGTTCGGCCAGTTCACGGGCGGCGGTCTTTTCCACGTCCGTAGGTTCAGCCGGAAGGGCGATTTTCCAGCTGGTTTGGCCGTTTTCAGCAAGCCGAAGTGAGCCGGCCTGTGCAAGAGTGACCGCAAGCAAAAGGGTCAGGAAAGTGAAGAACGTACGCATAAGCACCTCAGGGGGTAAAAGGGTGGGGGAAGGAAATTACCCGAAAGACTTTCCGGAACGAAATCATTATAGCACCACGGGAATCGTCTGTCAAGTGCCCCCCTTGATTTTGACAAAAAACCGGGCGAAATGGTCGAATGAGTCTGACCCAAAGTTCACCAGCTCGCCTCAAAGTCCAGCGATTATAGGCCCCGCGGATTGGGCGGATCAGGCGGATTAAGGCGGATTGGATTTAAAAATTTTAAGGGATTCCCCCCAAAAATTCCCTTTCCAAGATTCAAGCCAGTTTCACTTCCAACCTTTCATTTAAACACGGATTTCCACGGATTCGAGGGATTAAAAGGATTTCGTTTTCATTGATTCAAAACCAGGAAGAAGACGCAAAATTTCCTTTAAATAATCCGTGAAAATCCTTTTAATCCGTGAAAATCCGTGTTTAAATCAGGGGCTGAATTGGGTGAGTCGCGCACTTTGGAAACTGGTTTGCAGTTTAAAAACTCTTTTAATCAAATCCGCCCAAATCCGCCAAATCCGCGGGGCCTATAATCGCTGGAGTGGGAAGTGGGCTGGAGGTGAACTCCGGGACGTTCCCATTTTCACCATTTGCTCCGTTCGCAAGTTGGACTTGGAGTCCTGCCCCCCACTGGCAAAAAATTTTAAAAGTGGTATAATTCGGAAAGATTCATTTTTCAGACCGTCTCACACACAAAAGGGTTTCTGTAATGGAAGAGAACAAACCAAAATCCAAGATGAATATTGAGAATCTGCGCCACATTCGCGACGACGTCGAGATGTGCGAGCTGCCGATCCCGGAAGAAGAGATCATCGCGCGGTACGAAAAGCTCTACACCGGCTGCGTGAACGACGTGATGCGCGAAATGTGCCTCACGAACCAGGCGCTTCCGGAAGAGATCGCCCCGCTGCGCGACGACATGGTGTTGGCCGGCTTCGCCTTCACGATCCGCTCGAACGCCGATCCGACCGTTTCGGGCGAGCTGGAACTCCGCGTGAAAATGCTCGACCAGCTCAAGCCGAACATGGTGTGCGTCTGGAACGCGAACGGCGTCGATCACGCATCCCACTGGGGTGGCGTCATGACCAAAATGTCCATGGCGAAGGGCGTCCGCGGTGCGATCATCGACGGCGGGATCCGTGACACGGGCGACATTTTGTCCCAGAAATTCCGCATTTGGTGCCGCTACCGCACTTCCAACGGGTCGCTCTCTCGCGCGAAAATGACGGGATTCCAGGTCCCGGTCGTTTGCGGAACGGCCCTGATCAAGCCGGGCGACCTGATTTTCGCCGACATTGACGGGGCGGTGGTCGTTCCCCGCAAGATCTGCGTCGCGGTTCTGGAACGGGCCGAGTCGATCGTGCGGAACGAAGACGAATTCAAAGACTGGATCCAGGCGGGTCTTTCGCCGGAAGAAGTCCACGCCCGCGGCGGGTACTTCTAAAATTTTCAGAAAGGGGTGGTCATTGCGGCCACCCTTTTTTCGAGTCAAGTTTTTATTCTACGTCACGCTTTGTGCGACTCGCAGTTCTCAAAACGCAAGTCGCAACTCAGCTGATTTTACGGCTTCTCGCTCTTCTTCTTTGCCAATGTGTCGAGTGCCTCGAAAAGGACGTCGAAATCCATATTGACCATCATTCCGCGTGATTCCTCGTGAATGCCGGGACGCAGCCCCGCCAGAAATTCTCGAGCGGGGAGCGGGTCGGTCCGTTCCCAAAGCATTTGAAGTGTTTCGTCATGCGTGAAAGTGGTATCTGCCGGACAGCAAACTCCGATGTGAGGACGCTCGGTGAAAACCCACTGAAGGAATGAAACCTGCGGAAGTGTTGGGTCGGCCAAAAGGTTCAACGCCTCATCCAGCCGTTCCGTGCGGAAATAACCTGACGTTAAATGGACGATGACAGGCGAAAGCACTTTATTCTGGCGGGTTTGTTCCCATTCACGAATGATTTCGATCGCGCTCTGGATCCCCATCACGGGATCGCCGGAATAGGTCGGCGTGCAGTCCGTGAAGTAAAGCTTCTTGCGTGGAAGAGAAATCAGGCCGCCGATTCCGTTGGGGATCTGGATCATCGTCAGTTCGACCTTGCCGGCCGTTTCCGTCAGGCAATTATCCGAAAGGAAAGTTCTTCCCAGGGAACCTCGGTACACGGACATTTTGCCATCCCGTTCTTTGCCGTAGGATACGATTCCAACGTCGTAACGGCCACGTCCGCGGCGGGCAAATTCACCGAGCATAAAGCGGATCTTGTCCTTTCGTTTCTCCCACGTTTCAAGGGCTGGTTTGTACATCAGGCTGGAGACGGAACGGTCCATCATGAGGATCACCAGGGCCAGCCGCGGCGGAAGGTTCGGAGGTTCCGGTACGGATTTGTTCGTTGCAAACGGCTGGCACCGGTACTCAAAACCGTCCGGTATGATATCCGCTTTTACTTCAGGAAGATTTTCTACCGATGGAATATCGGAAAGAGAATCGTCCTCGTCCGACTCATGGTCGAAATCTTCAAATAAGGCGTCTGAGGATTTCGACATTGGGATCACGCCCGGCATTTGGAACGAATTGCGGGTTTTGGACTGGATGGGAGGACAAGGCGTAATGGACGGAATCGGAGATGACGCTGGCTGTTCCGGCGGCATCGCGAGATGAGCAGGTTTGATTTCTGGAGGCTGAGCCATCAACGGTGGTGTCAGTGGCTTGTTCTCCTGATTCGGTGCAGCCATTGGTGGATTCTGCGCCCGAAACTGAGGTGGCTCTGCCATCAACGGGGGCTGTTGATGCGCGATTTCCTGGTTCGGCGGAGCAATCGGCGAAGTTTGAGGCGGCTGTGCGGCAAACGCGGGAATTGGCGGCTTGATTGCCGTATTTTGAGGTTTAAAATCGGGAATTTGAGGGCTGGATTCCGGGACAGAAACGTTAAATTCAGGACCAGCTTTTAATTGGGTCCCTGAAGCGTGTGCCGGACGCATGGATTGGAAAACCTTTACACAGCCGAGCATCCGCACAATGTCGATCATACGGCCATTGTAAACCAGCGCCTTGGCCCCGGCAGTGGGAAATTCCTGATTCTGGCGCAAGGCCGTGAACATAAAATCGGTCAGAGGGCTGCATGCGTAAAAAAGCTCCTGGACCGGCCCATAAGGAAGGAACTGGGCGACACTAGGGTACTTGATGGCCGGGACGTTGGTGTAGGATCCAACGTGGAACTGGAGGAGCATTGGAAAACCCTGCTGCGTCGAAACCTTTCCCAGAGGAATGACCGCGTCAGCGATAGAATCGTTGGGCTGAAGGTCCGAGAGAAAGCTGAAAACCAGCGGCGGAATTGCGGGTTCCGTTTGCTGGATCCAATCGTTGAGCATTTGGGCCAAATACTCATAAACGGTTTTATACTGCAGCCTGCCTGCGCCGGGGATCAGGTCGAACCAGACGGGGAACTCAACGGTCATTTGAGTCACTGCCCGCGTAACCGGGTTCACCATGTGTTTGGCCCGAGTCTCGATTCGGATAGGATTAACTGCCAGAACGTCCGAAGAAACCCATATTTTCCCCTCATAAGGGCCGCCCCAACGACTCCCTATGACTGGATTGCCCTCCGCGTCGCGATGATACCCGATAATCGCAACATCTATGGACGGCATTCCCTCCATTTGCCGAATCGCGGAATTAACCGCCGTGGCAATACTTTCCAGTCGGGAATGCGTTCCTTCTGCGATTCGCGTTTTCATCGAAGGGGATTCTTCAATCAAAAAAACTGCACACGCTGTATTCATTTTCTTTCAATGGTTGATTTGTCAGTGTTTCTTTATACAGGGATAGTCATATCTGGCTCAGCCCTGGGAATTTTTAATAGAAAATCACCGTAATCCCGGCGCGGCCTGGGTCCCCATGTTCAGGAACTGAATCAGGCAAACCATATCGGCATTGAAGGCCATTCCGCGCGCTCCCGGCTGAAGTGGAAATCCTTCCATGATGGCGTGCTGGTAAAAAGTGTCGGGCAAAATGCTCGACATTTCAAAAAGATTATAGGCCAGCTGGTCAGGAAGCCCCGAGGGAGTGGCCGGGAACATAAAGGAATCATTCGCGGCCATCGAAAGGTGGCAGTTGAAAAGGAGGACGTTTCCGTCGTTTGTTGCCAGACTTGTTAAAGCGCGAGCAAACGGAACCGGGTCACCGTCCTGGGACTCGCCGTCTGTAATATGAACCACAATCGGCGGGAAACTGTAGGGGTGCTCTGAAATCCAGGCGGAAAGAAGTTCGTGGGCGTGGTAGAACATGTGGCACATCGGCGTTCCCCCTTCCGCGACCGGGTCCACCCAAATCGGGACTTCGCAGGGGATCTGGAAAACTTCGCCCGTTTCTTCATCGGGAATGACCTGCATACGCTGATCGATTCGGATAGGATTCATTCCAAGATCGGTAATCGAAACGATCGAACGACCGGTAAACGGTCCGCGAAGCGCCGACTCAATGATTGGATTTCCCACTGGGTCAGTACGATAGCCAAAGACACCAATGTCCATCCAGTCCTTAATCCCCGAGTCACCACTGGCGCGGATCGCCATATTCTGAAGCCAGGCGTTAATGGCCGCGGCAAGCTCGTCGCATTTGCGGTTCTGGGAGGCTCCAAGAGGCTCTTCCATGGAGTACGACTGGTCCAAAAGGAAAAGGAAACATGCTTTGTTATGACGACTGATTTCCTGTGAGTACATTACAAAATCCTTGTGAAAAAAGTTTATGAATGAAATTCGGGTTTACTTGAATATTTTCCTGATGATGTTCCAGTTCTCGTCCTGGAGCGTCCTTTTGGCTATGGCAATTTGTTCCTTGAGTGAGAAGGAAACCTTCAGACCGGTTCTGCTTTCCCAGTCCCTCAATTCTTTCTGAAGTTCCTCGCATTTTTCAAGGAAACGGGTCCAGAAAATTTTATTCTCGAAACTCTTCAGAAGCTCTTCGCGTGCAAGCAGATACTCCTTGACACAGCGCGATTCCAGAGATGGACCGGGTTCGGCGAGGAAATCCTTGATCGGAGTTACTCCTTTCGAACCGGTTGGATTCTTGAAATCTTCGTAAGAGTCGTAAATTTTGTAGCCGACTTTCTTGCCGTCTTCCATTACTGGTTTAAAGTAGCCAGTGACGGTTTTTCGACCCGTCAGAACAGCTTCCTGGATGTTTTCATCAGCCGAAATATCTGCGGGGAGCCTGTCTTTCAACAACGTTTCGAGAAAGACCTGAAGCCTCTCCCGAAATGCTGTCACACTTGGAAGAGTTTCGGTGGTCCCCATGCTTTTCTTGAGTTGGGAGTTCATTTTTTGGATATTCTCGGCGATTTTCCCAACTTCATAAAGCCCATCCGCGAAACTTTGAGGCGGATTCTTTTCCAGCGCCGAAATCGCTTGGATAATTTCGTCCGAGTAAATTTCCTCGACGCTGGCGATGACCACGTCGTTCATTTTTGTCAGGAATTCCTTTCCGAGGGATTCTTTGGTTTCCGCGTCCAGCCGTTTACCCGCGTCGCGGACTTTTTCGGACAGTTCTTCCAGCCGGTCGAGCCGACGCTGAGGCATACTTTCTGATTTTTCAATCTCGTCGATTTCGTTAATCGCACGCTTGGCGCGGGCTTTGTAGTGAACTTTCTGGACTTTTTCCAGAAATGCGTCATCTGCCAGTTCACTGGTCAGAATTTTGGCACAGAGCTGATTACATTTGAGGAGTTCACCCGCCTCATAGTGTTTTTGTGCTTCCATAAAGGATGCTTTGAGCTGGTGCATTTCCCGCGCGCGCTTGACCCGTTCCGAAGCCAAATCGACCATTTCCTTCAGGTCGGCAGAGATTTCGTTGGAATCTTTGGCGAGAGGAACCTCCGGAAACGCCTTGGAAAATTCTTCAAGGGAGAAATTAAACTCCCGGAACGCACCGTTCAATCGCCCCATGGCTTTACGGAGGCTTTCAAACGCGCCTGTGGAGATTTCCTCGTTTTCCTCGTTCATTTCCTCGGCATCTGAAAGAGCCTCTGATGTGATTTTACGCAAGGGACGCAATGTCTCCAGAAAGCTGCTCAGGACGGAGTTCCAGCGCTGGACGTAAGCCAGACCTCCACGGTATTCGCCGTAGTGCCCCATGTGATTGAGGAATTGGGATTTTTGCGGGTCGAGCGGGAGGATCAACTGTACGTCCTCAAGACCAACCTCGAGGGCTTTTGCGACTTTGATCCCATTGAGGCGATCCAGCTTGCCTCTGTCAACTTCAGCAATCAGTTCCTGGTCGTTAGGCGCCGAGCGGGGAGGAACGGAGAAAAAATCCCAAAGGGACGCACCCGTTAGTATTACAAGCGGGAGCAGTGCGAGGAGAAGCAAAATAAGCGTGCGGTTTTTCATGGCTTATATGAATAAATCTGATGATTTATGATGAAAAATTGTCCTGTTTATCTGGAATTACGGTTTCGGCTTCTCTGTGGAGTGGGAAGCCGGTCCTGCAAAGAAGGAGCCCTGGAAGCCGAAGTTTCGGATGCGAATTTCCCAAGGAATTTCCGCCCGAACTGAACCGAAAGGACGTGCCCTGCCGGTGTACTGTTTTCACCCTGGTTCAATTGGATCAAATAGTACGGAGTGACGAAGGTTTTTTCCTGAGTTAAATCAGCCGAGGCATTTTGAAAACGGAGGGAAATCAGCACGTAGGCCGATTCATCCGAAAGGACGATCGGTTCCGTCTGGGAGGAAATTGGGCCCATTTCGCGGTCTTTGGTTTCGAGACTGCCGGGAACTATCTCACGAATTCTCGCGGTGATGTTCAGGTTCGCTGGCAGATTTTGACCGTCGATTCGGAAATGGATGGAATTTTGAGTCTGCTTGAGTTTGGAGAGGGATTTTTTGATAAAAATGTCTCCACCCTCTTTCAGGTTTTTTTCCGTATCAGCAGGAACCAGGACGTAAAGCCGATCGTTTTCCTGTGTGTTTGAGGATTTCTGGAATCCTTCTTTCAGACGGTTGTAAACCTGATCTGCCAATTCCTCAGTACTTTCTCCGGAATCAAATATCTCGTCGGTTTTTTCTTTCGTACCCTCCTGGATCAATGATGGATTTGAAAGGGAATCCAGGTTTTCCTCGGCTCCTGTGGGTTTTGTTTTTGCTGCGTTTTGGTTCAGGAAATTCTGAATTCCCTGCGGAAGCGGCAGGTTGTAGAAAAAATTCCCCGAAAAAACGGCTGCGACTTCGACTGGTTCCGGGCGTTCCGCCGGTTTGAGGAAATCGTTCGATTTACGTCCCTGAAGACGGCGGATGATTTCTTCCTCGTTTGGAGTCCAAACGCTTTCTTTGCCGGGAAGGTTCCTTCTTTTTAGTGCCAAAAGTTTGCCAAGCCGTTCCTTTTTCTGATAGGCGATGGTTAAAAGGTCGTCCTGCTTTTCAGGCTGGTCTTTGAATGTGGCTTTTCCAACTAAAGTGGCCAAACTATTGAATTGTGATTTGCGTTGGGCGCTTCGGGGACTGCTTTTTTTGCAGCTTTCGATCAATTGGGATAGCTGGGAATATTGGGCCTTTAAGGAGTTGACTTCCTCTGTGAGCGCGTCGATCTCGTCATCCGTCTGCTCTTTCTTTTGAATGTGAATGGTCAGCTGCCCGTCTTCCAGCTCGACGTAAGCCCTCTTCACTCCCAGCGCTTCTGCGAGGTCCGGTACACTGTAACGTAACCCAGGCTCATCGTCCGAGTGAGTCATGGCAGCCTTTTCTGCGGTCAAAACGTTTTTCCCGGCCTTCGGCGGAGTGACCGACTGCTCAGATTTGGTTTCGGAATCGGCGGCGGGTTCCATTTCCATCGGGACCGGGGCGGTGACACAGTTGGCTTCACCAAACGGGTACGCGGTCCCCTCGAAAAGGATGTAACCGCGTTCCAGTTTCAGCCCGGAAACTTGCGGCTCATTTATAAACCAGCGATTTATTGGCTCGCGGGTTTTAAGAGCCGTGTAATCAGGGTTCATTTTGGACGATTGGAACGATGCAAGTTCCAGTTTTGTGAAACGGCAAAAACCGTCTTCATTCAGCTTTTTGTCCCATTTTTCGAGTTCCGCCACGTCTGTCGGCTGGAACGATTTTCCGGAAATTGGCTTTTCCAGCGCTTCCAGATCATAGGAATCGTTTTCTTCGGACTCCGTATTATCTTCAGGATTTGTACCCACTCCGGGGTCCTCGGCACCGGCAAGCTGGGCCGTTTCGTCGTCGGTTTCCGGCAGGTAAACAGTTTCCTGAGGTTCGGTTTCCGTTTTTTCGTCGGCTGGTCCGTTCTTTACTTTAGACGAACTGACCGTTGAGGTTTTCTTTTTTTTCTCTTTTGGAGCAGTGGAAGTTTTGGTGTTTTCAGTATTCGGATCATCATTTTCATCCGATGTGACTTGTGTCAATGGCGTGTCGTTTATTGACGGCCCCGCTGATTTGCCGGAAAACAGAGTGAAGAAGATCAGCGCGGCCAAAAGGCCAATGGCGGCTCCGGCAACAATCGCCAGTATCCAGATTTTGCCTCCCAAAGCGGAAATACCGCCGGATTTCCACTCTTTCGTCTGAAGGTAAAATTTCAGTTTTTTCTGAAGCAGTTCGTGGGATTTGTTCCTGGGAGGAAGGAATTCCACGTTGTACCACTGGCGGAACAACTGCGGTAAAATAGCGAGTTCCTGCTCGACGAGCCGATTGCGCTGAGCGTTATTAATTCCGGAGATTTTAGCGAATTTATCGGCTGCAGGACCCCCACAAGCCGCCAGGAAACGCACGTCGTCGAAAACCTCGTACGTCGCCTGAGCCAGTGCCTCACACGCTTGATCCAGAACACGAAACTGGAACTTTTTGCCGGGCTGAGCCTGAAAATTTACGACTGCCTGAGCGGATTTCTGCAGGGTACGCCAGCGTTTGATTCGCGGAAGTACTCTTTCAGGCAAAATGTCTTGGATGTCGAATAAAATGTCGAGTTTCCCGCAGATTTCAGCAGGTTTAAGGAAAATGGTTTCTTCCAGTTTCGCGAATTTTTCACCCAGGAAAAGTGAGTCGCCGGGGTAGTTCAGGAAAAACCAGTTCCCAAACTCTCGGTAAATCTGGCCGAAAAGGGATTCCGGGACATTTTGAATGAAATGGTCCAACCGTTTTCGGATGGCCATTACAGACTCACTGAGCGCCCCTTCACGTTCGACCAGCCGGGAAACACCCAAAGTGTAGGCCATGACCATTTCTTTCTGGAACGGCACGACCGGAGCGCTGTTGAATGCGTCCCAAAGAACATCATGCGGAAGCCGAATGAGCGTTTCCGGCAGAATGTTCGCGTTCGGGATTGGCGGCTTTTGGCCAGGAACGCTCTGGTTTCTTAGCGATTCGACCGAAATTTTCCAGAGAAACTCACAGTCCTTTGGCATGGTACGGAGCTGAAGGAACCACTTTTCGAGGAGTTTTCCTTTATACTCGTCGCTGGCCTGTGAAGATTTGAGCCACTTGGCGAGGAATTCCATCGGCAGACTGTCCGTCAGGAATTGAACTGCATTCTGGACATTCGGAATATTCCCGCCTGTTCCCAGAAGCTCGAGCAAAAGGAGTTGACCGGGTGTCCCGACGATGTTTTTCAGGGCTTTTTCCGCCTCGGGGAGCGGCTGAGCCATGATTTTGGTCAGACCGTCCGCAATACGTCGCTTCAGGAGCGTTACGGCCGTACGGCTTGACGAGAGCGGAAGACTGGAAAGTTTCTCCGGAACCGGCTTCCTGCGCGTAATGGACGATTCGTCGTCCAGCATGATTTGGTGGTAAATATTTTCCACGTCCATCAGGGCCTTCAGATCGTTCATCGTCGTGATCCCGACGGAATTGAACGTCGAACAGAAGGTTTTGACCTGAGTCAGGCTCCCCGCCAGGAACTGCTTCCAGATGTGTGAAATGTACGAAGTCGTCAGTCCTGCCGCGTCAAAATTGGAGGTTCGACCGTTCCACGTATTCAGTACAAAGGAGCGACCCTGGTACAAAGCGTCATTCAGGTCGCTCTGTTCCGGAGTGCGAAATGTTGTAGCGGCTAGTTGCGTGATCAAGCGATCCGGAAGCGGCTCGTAGGTTGAAAAACTTTGTGTACGTGAAAGTGCAGGCGGGAAGAACTGGCCGATCCCGTAAAAAAGGAGAGCGGCCATGGAAGGTTCCACGACGAGCAAGAGGTTTTCCCCCGGTTTGTCACGCGTCAAAAGGAAGCCGTAAAGGATGGTTTTAAATATCTGCTGACGTTCCGTGAGGAGCATTTTACGCCAGCGTTCCGGAATGACGTTTTTCGGGTCATAGAAAGTCCCACCTGACTCCGTGGTCAGGAAAGAGGCCAAAACGCGATCATCGATGGCCGGCGAGCTGTTCCGCAGAACATCCTGAAGAGAGTCAAAGGGATGAATGTCGTGCGGAAACCATTCCTCGTCCTTGCTTACCCATTCTGGCGCGTCCCAGAGCTGGAGGGCTGTGTGGGCTGTTAACGTGGAAGGTGTGGTCTGCTGCGCAGGGGTGGAAGGCTGAATCGGAGGAAGGGATGGCGCGGAGGATACGGGTGGTGTGGGCGGTATCGGAGCGGTTCCGGATTTGGTTACTGAGGCGGTGAATTTCTCCAGCTTTTTATCATCACCAGCCAGTACGTGACAGAAGTAGGAACCAATTCGCCCTGCAGTGTCTTTAGGACGATACGCAAGCCGCATCAGGACTGGTCCGAAATCCGTTTCCGGGAGAAAAACGAGGCGTTTGGGGGAATTTACGTCCGTACAGGATTCTTTTTCCTGGGCCGGAGTATCGGTCGGAAGGTAGTAGTAAACGTAATGTTCCAGACGGCGGAAAATCTCTCGCAGAGCCGGTCCCTGAACCGAGGCGGCTCGAACGCTGTAGCCAAGCGGATGCGGTCCCACTTCGCCTGATTTCCGTTCCAGCGCGGAGGAAGCGTACGTGCAGTGCGTAAAGTAAAACTGGTGAATCATTTCTTCCACTTAAACCACGATTTCTTTTTAATGTCCAGGTTACCGAGAATCAGCGGTTGGGTATAAAAACGCTGGAATCCAGTCTCGATCACACCCCAAACGATGACTTTCATGCCATTCCAGGCCGGGTCAGGAGTCAGCGTGAAGAAACTACCGCTTTTTTCCCATTGGGAACGCGTGATCTCCGCGCTGAAAACGAGCGAGACGTCTTCTGGCCGGTCCGTGTCTAAAATCTTACCGCCGGAAACGCCCAGAACGCACGCGTTCCCAAAACGGGGATGCATCCAGGTCCAACGGATCGAAACGGTTCCATCTTCTTCATTCAGGATACTTGCGCGCCCGAAAACGGGTCGCAGACCATTAGTTTCGAGCGGCAGGATCTGCTCTTCGATCCACGGGATCATCTGAGGGAAGATCTCCTGGTAAATTTCCGGGTCCTTTATGAGCGCGTTTGCGTCGAAAGCCTCAATGAAGAGTTTCGCATCATTGGCGTCCATTGCGCCGATCATCCCTTCGGAGTGTGTCCACTGCTCCTGACGAATTTTTACTTTCGTCGCCAAAGGTCCCGGAAGTGGGTAGTGAGCCAAAAGCGGGTCCTTTAAAATGGCCGCAACCTCTTCAGGCAGGTTGGCTTCCAATGCTTCCGTGAGCATTTCCAGTTTGACCCGACGGCGGAGCGCGATGTTGTATAAACGCTCGTACTTTCGGACCTGCTCGCAGCCTTCAAAAAGTTTAACATCCCAAAGGGAAAGTATCTTCTGGTCCAACTGGTCCAGTGGAGTGTTTTTGCGGAAACTCTCGAGGATTTTAATTCTTGGAGCGCGCATAACCGCCAGTTCCGCGCGAATTCGCTGTTCGTCTTTCAGAAGGCCCTGAAGTTTATTTTTACGGACATTTCCCCACGCTTCCGCGATTTCGATTTCGTTCTGGTGCGGCTGGTTGAGTTTTTCCAGGAAGGGGTCCACGATTGCCATAACTTTCTGAGCCTGAAGGACCCGTGCACGGCCAGCGTACTCGTAATCCGGCGGTAAAAGAGCGCCTTGAGCCGCGATGGAGCGTTCGCCTGAAAGGGCCAAATTCTGCTTTGCCAGACGCATCATCCTGTAGAGCCGGTCCACTGTAAGGATTCGTTCTCGTGCAGCGAGTACCTTTTCCTGAGTGTCCGGTGGCATTGGAAACGTCTTGAGGAATTTGTCATTGCAAACACGTGCGATCATACGGTCACACTTTTCGTTGACTTCCCAGTGTATGTTTTGGAAATCCTCAAGAGATTTGGCTTTCCACGCTTCCTCGTACGCCTTCTCCACGAGGGATTTCACTTCGGTCGGGATTTCGTTCAGTTGCAGCTTTTTCAGGACATCAACAGCCTCCGCCCATTGCTCTGACTGAAGGTAGGGCATCGCGCGGCGGATCGGGCTGATGAGTAATGCCAGAGAGGGAACTTTGTCCATGGGGCCCAAGGCCTGACGAAGCAAAATTTCTGTCAGTTCACGAACATCCTCGTCCGGCGACTGACGCAAATCAGCGATCAACTCGCTGTCCTGCGAGGCCATAATATCTTCCTTGCGGAACATCATTTTGTCATAGGACGTTTGAATGACGTATTTCTGCCAGAGCGAAACATCTGCCGCCAACGCGCGCAGCGAGAGGTAGATCATTAGGGCTGAAAAGCGGTCCAGTGTCAGTGAAAGAGGCGTGTCGCCGTTCCGGTCCGGATGCTGGTATGGCTCCACTCCAATTTCCAGATTTCGCCTTCCGACCAGAGCCGGGACACACATGCAGTCGTAATCGACCAATTTCATCTGGCCTTCAGCCGTAACCAGGATATTTGCCTGCTGGTAATCGCCATGAGCGATCTGGGCATCTTCCATCTCCGCAACGATTTTCGCCCAGACATCGGCTGCGAGGCGGATCGCTTTGGCGTTTCCGGCTCGGGCCTGACCATCGACCCACTGGAAGAGAGTGTGCCCTTCCACCCAATCCATAATGACGAGCGGATACCACCTTCCATCTGTAGAACGTATGGCATTATCCCGGTACTCAAAATTGACGAGGCATTTGACAGGGTGATCCTGCAAATACTGGCTTATGATTTCATACCGCTCGCGGCGTTCAGAGGACTCGGACGAAAAAACACGTACTGCCCGATTTTCCCCATTTTCGAGCGTTGCTTTATAAACGACCGCAAAAGCTCCCGCCCACGGTTTCGGCTGCCCTTGCGCGTTCCGCAATATCTGGGCGTTTTTAAAAACCGGGTCCTTAAACGCCACACGAGGCGTTTGAAGCATGGTACTAAAATGGGAGGAAAGCGGCCAAGCCATAAATTATCCTTCTAATTATGAATTATGAATTAAGAATTATGAATTACGGCTTGATTGTGAATTATGACGTGAGACCTGAAGAGTTTCTAAAATTCATAATTCATGATTCGTAATTCATAATTCGTAAATTTATTTTGCGTCGAGTGTCGGGTAACCGCTCATTTCGAGCAGCCACGCGAGGGGTTCGACCAAACCGAACGGGGCGATGGTACGCAAACGAAGGTCCGCCTCGCCAACGCCGTCCAGCCCGACCGGGGTCAGCGGGAAAAATTTATATCGGCCGCCGAACAGGTCATTGATTTGAGATTCCATATCCCAATCGGGCCAAATCTTTTTGCGCAATTCGTCGGTCAGTTCGCTTCGCCGGTTGATCACGTCTTTGTTCATCGCGATCCCCGTCGGGTCGATTTTCCCAAGTTCTTCGTAAAAGTGGATCGCTTCTTTTTCCGCATCCGCACCCAAGGACTTCACGAGCGGCAAAAGGTCGATTTTGGTCATACAGACCGCGATGGGAAGACGAAGCGACTCGTTTTTGCGCAAGCCTTTTATGGATTTCAGGTCCTTACGGAATCGTTTTAGCGCCTCAGCCTGCGGAACCCATGGGTACGTTGGATCCAGGAAGAAAAGAAAGCCTTCGCTCTTCAGCGCACGCTCCCGGCGGTAGTCGTCGCTTGGCGCATCGGTTGTAATTTCGCCGGAATAGTCGAAAATGTCGGCCAGGATCTCTGTTCTGCCAAGCGGATCTTTGTCTTTGTACCGCAGAACGAGTGGAAGCGGAATATTGTCACGCTGGGTCGCCGCGGTTCCGATTCGGTAGTTCATGATTTCATCCACACGGCGGTCCATTTCCTCCGTGACACTCGACGTTACACATGAAAAACCGAGTTTGGGGTAATACCGGTTCGCGATTTCCCAGTAAAGCATCGTGAGCCAGTGTGTTTTGCCAACCTGCGGAATTCCCAGGGTCGGGAAGGATAGTTTCGTGAGTGAAGCAAGCTCACGGGGGAATCGGTAGCCACAGATTTCGTAAGGATTTTCCTGAACCACTTTCGTACACAGGACGTTTTTCGATTTGATGGAATTGCTCGGCATCTGGAGGCCGTTTTCGTCGCACGGTTCCAGGGTGTTGACGGAAAGACAGTGTGGGCAGGTGTTTTGCGTCCTGCGCAGGCGAGCATGTACCTCACTCCAAAAAACGGCAATTCCGAGGAACGTCACGATGGCCAACATACTGCCCAGCATAAAGCGCACAAGGTGTTTGACCCGGAGGAAGAAAAGCGTGTCACCAGTCAGGGCAGCCATTTCCCGGTCGATTTCAAGGAGTTTTTTGCTGTCTTCGTTGATTTTGCCGTTAATTTCCTGAAGGAGAAGGCTTTGAACGACGATTTCCTCCACGCTGTTCCGCCAGCTTTGCCAGGCTCCTACAAACTTGCTGGAATCGCTGATCTTTTTAACCGCCATTTTCTGCCAGTTACCGCGAGCGGATTTGAGGTCCTTTACTTCTTTTTGAATACGGACATCCAACCCTTTGGATTCTTTTTCAAGATCACTTGCCAGGTTCGAGTAAACTGCATGGGGAGCCGTCGTGCGGAACGTCAAATCAAGCATGGCGCGGTAAATGGTTTCTCCCATGAGGAAAGAAACGAGCGTCAAAGTTACCATCCCGATAAAGCAGACCGTCAAAATCTGTGCAAGCCGCATCTGTCGGGCACGACCGCCATTGAGCCAGCGGCGGATTTCGTGACGGCGGTCATGCCAGGCCGTGACTACCAGCGCTCCAAACGCGAAAACGCCCAGAAGCCAGAACCAGCGTTTATCCATGCTGAACATGGAAGCGATTTGAGTCACAATGTGGCGGTTGGATTTCAGTTCAAACTGCAAATACTCGCGTTCCACAAGCGTTTGATGCAAAGTCTGCCAGGTTTCGAGGCTTCGGTGTGTTTCTCTCGTCAGGCCGTCCTGGATCCCTTGCAGATTTTCCACAGCAGGAGCGGTTCCTTCCTCCATAATTTTTGAAATTTCCGGAATGTACTTTTCCATGTCCGCTTCTTTCATGGCGCCGAGCTGCTTCAGGAGAGAAGTAAAAGCCCCGTTATCCCCAGCGGCTTCGTTCAGGAAAAGGTTTTCCTGTTTCAGGAACTTGAATTTGGCACGTTTCTGAACTGTTTCACAGAACGCCTGAATGTACTTTGCGGAAATCTCGTGTGCGGCTTTCGACTGTTCGGGAGCCAGTTCGAGTGTTTCGACTGCTTTCAGATGAATGTCGGTGACCTCGTTCTCGCCAAATGCTTTGGCCTCTGCTTTTTCCCGTTCGGAAAGGGGCTTTTTTTCCGCAATGGTTTCCTCAGATTCCGCTTTTGCAGGGGCAGCGTCTGCTTGAGCGGCTTGTTCCGCAGGTTCCTCATCTTCAGCCCAAAGTACAGAAGACGTACCGGAATACAAGCCCAACAAAATCAGGACGAATATGACAAAAAAAGGAGGATATTTTATCATGAAAGGCATATAAAAAATGTGAATCTGAAAATCCGTACATAAATTGTGTCAAAAGACACTATCTCAATATTTATAATGGTATTCGATTTGCGAAAAAAGTCAAATCCTTCGGGCCCGTTTTTGCCCTATTTTTTTAAAAAAAGTAAAAATTTTTGACAAAAAAGAGGCTTTTGGTAAATATTTAGGGTAAATTGGGCAGAAAAAGTTTACTCTGAGAAATGGACAGAATTTCCATTTCCTGTGCCTGTTTTCCTCTAAAGTCCCTTCATTTCTGAGAAAAATATTCCTCCCCCCCTTTTTCTTAATGGGTGATTGTGTTAAAATGGGAAAATCGTTTTATTTCTTCTACCTTTAACTTTTTTCATAAGGGTTTTTCGAGATGAAAAAGTCACTTTTTATTTCTGCCGCGGCTGTTCTGCTTGCCTCGGTTTCCATGCTTTCCGCCGATGAGTGGAAAAGCGGCATTGATTGGGTTGAACCACCGGTCGTGGACCCGGGGCCGGAAACCGCTCCTGCCAACGTTCCGTCCGATGCGATCGTTCTGTTCGACGGCAAAACGATGGACGCTTGGGTGAACGGCGAGAATTGGCCCATCAAGGATGGAGCCGTTTACTCCGGTAAAGGAATGGTCGAGACCAAACAGCATTTCGGTTCTGTTCAGCTGCACGTCGAATTCGCCACGCCTTCCGAGGTGAAGGGTGATGGCCAGGGCCGCGGAAACAGCGGCGTTTTTTGGGGGCCCTATGAAGTCCAGGTTCTTGACTCCTACATTAATACGACGTACTATGACGGTCAATGCGGTTCCATCTACAAAGAAAACCCGCCGGCGGTCAACTGCTGCCGCAAGCCGGGCGAATGGCAGACGTACGACATCATTTTCATGCGTCCGGAATTCAATGAGAAAGGCGAGCTGGTCCGCCCGATGTACGTGACGGTCTTCCAGAATGGGATCCTCGTTCAGAATCACCTCCAGGTGAAGGGCGAGACGTACTATCACCTGAAGCACTTCTACACGGCTCACCCGGCCAAGATGCCGATCCGTCTTCAGGACCACGGCAATCCGGTGCGCTTCCGCAACATCTGGGTGCGCGAGATCTCCGATTCTCCGGTCCAGCCGGTCAAGCCGGATTCTCCGGTGAAACCGTTCGACGTTTTCGGCCCGCAGGACTGAGAGACGCCGCGGGGCTTGCGCTGAAGAAAAAAGCGTAAAAGGAGGTTCCCAAAACCTCCCACCTTTTCCCAAGTGAGAGCGTAGCCCGGTTCAAACCTCAATTTAAACACGGATTTTCACGGATTAAATGGATTTCCGCAGATTATTTAAAGGGATTTTTAAGTGCTTTTTGGGGTTTTCACTCAATCAAAGCAAAATCCTTTTAATCCATTAAATCCGTGAAAATCCGTGTTTAAATAAAAGGTGGAAGTGAAACGGGCCTGGTGTTTCGAATACGAGGTTTTTGAACTTCCTTAAAAAGTTTGGGGAGGAACGTTCACGCCGCTCGTGCGTGTGCATCCTCCCCGTTTTTCTTTTCTTGGTTGGCCCGAAATCCGGTTTTATTCGATTTCAAACCCGGCGTCTTCGACCGCCTTTTTGACTTCTTCCGGGTCAGCGGGGCCAAAAACCTCAGCCCGACCCGTGGCCAAATCGACCGTCACGTTTTCAACGCCCGGCACCGCGCGAATCGATTTCTCGACGAAATTCCGGCAGTGGCTGCACGTCATGCCGGTCACTTTGTAGGTGCGGGAGTTTTCCGTTTCATTTTCTTTCATTTCTTCGGTTTCCTTTCGGTTTCTGAATCGTTCTAAAATCAAAGAGTTCACTAAAAGCCCGACCAGAAGGACGGCGCTAAGGATCTTCACCCACGCCCAGACGCCACTTTCGTGGCCGCCGCAGCACGCCGGGCGCAGCGTGGCGTTCAACGTGAACCACTCCCGCGGGCAGAATGAATCGATGCACAGCCCGGTCAGAAACGCTCCGGCGAGGATCGTGGCGAGGTAAATCACCAGCGTCTTGCGCCCGAGGACTTTTCCCACGATGAACATCGCGCCGAGATTGGTCGCTGGTCCGGCCATCAGGAGCACGAACGCGGCCCCGGGCGAAAAGCCTTTGGCCATCAGTGCGGCCGCAATCGGGATCGAGCCGGTTGCGCAGACGTACATCGGGCAGGCCAAAAGCAGGACTGCGAACATACCCAGCCACGGGCGGGATTCGAGACCCGTGAAGAGTTCATCAGGCACGAGGACCGTAATTGCCGCCGCGAGAATCAGCCCGACCGTCAGCCACTTTCCAATATCGCCAAGCATTTCGATGAACGCATACCGGAAACCCTCGGCAGTTTTTTCTGACAGAGTGCGTTTGGGCTCGTCGGACTGCGGAAACGCAGATTCGGTGGTTTGAGATTCCTCTTTTTCCGTCCCCAGATTGACGAGAAATCCGCCGGCCAGACCGGTGATCAGGGCCGCGATCGGGCGAATGAGCGCGAATGGAAGGCCCATGAGTGACCACGTGGCCAAAATGGAATCCACGCCGGTTTGTGGAGTAGAGATCAAAAACGAGACGGACGCGCCGCGGGAAGCGCCGTCTTTTCGCAGTCCCATGGCCGTTGGGATGACGCCGCACGAACAAAGGGGCAGGGGGATCCCGAGCATGGCGCCCCAAAAGACGGAGCGTACTCCGCCGCCGCTCAAAAATCGCCTAAACAGGGTCTTTGGGACGAAAACGTGCAAAAGCCCCGCGGCAAAAAAGCCCAATAAGATCCACGGAGCCATCTCAAGGAGAAGGTTCATCAGGGCGTTAAGAAAATTCATGGGTGCTTCCTTTGATTGCAAGCGCAGCCAACTGGGGGTTTGCAGCCGCCGCGCAAAGTTAAACGGTTTCGTGTTTCTCCAACGAATCCGGTGAACTTGTCGCTTTTCCTGTTTTTTTCATAAAAAAATGAGCATCGCGCAAATGACGTGACAAACGCTTCCCCCCAGCACGAAAAAGTGCCAGGTGGGGTGCATCCAGGGGATCCTTTGGAGCGCGTAAAAAACGAATCCCACTGTGTAAAACAGACCACCGGCGAGCAAAAACCAAAACTGGGCGGGGGTGAACGTCGCTACGACTTCATGAAAGTGGGAAATGACGAGCCAACCCATCAAAAGGTAAAGGACCTGCGCGAATATATGAGCTTTTCGTCCCCAGATGATTTGCGCAAGGATTCCAATGGCCGCGAGTGACCAGACCTCGATGCAGAGTTGGGGACCGATTGTCTCATAAAAACGGGAAAGACAGAAAACCGAGTAACTGCCCGCGATCAGTACGAAAATAGCCGCGTGATCCATCTGCTGCAGCACTTTTTTCGCGGCGCCATTCGGAAACGAGTGGTACAGGGTGCTCATCAGATACAGAAAAATCAGAGATAGGCCAAACAAAATGGCTCCACACGTGGCGGCCGTTCCTTCAGCGCAAAGAACGAGGATCGGAAGGATCCCGACCGAAAGAAGCGCTCCGATTCCGTGAGAGACCGCGTTGGTGATTTCTTCTGCCACGGACGGCAAGGGAACGGGTTTTGAACAGTTCATCGTAAAACTCCTTTGTTTCTTTTTCTTCTTTCGTCATTTTGACACAAATCTGAAAATAATCAACCACCCTGAATGAGTTTTTACAGGATTTTTACGATAAAAACAAAACTTTTACATTTTAGCAAAAAAAGAGGAGCGTCTTTTGGGGCGCTCCTGCTTTTCATTTCTTGAGCTCATTTTTTCTTCAGAATCCCCAGAAGCGTGCGTTCCAGGCACTTGCCGAGCGTGCGGATCACCGAGTCGGTCACTTTTTCCGAGGTGGTCTTTTTCGGGCGGCCTACTTTTTTTGGGGCCGTGGGCTGCTTCGGAGCGCGGGTTTGCTGCGGCATCTCTGGCATTTGACGTGGGTACGAGGGGAGAGAAGGACGTCTGGCCGGAGCGGGCTCAGGGGTCGCAGTCGGTTTCACCCGTCGCATTTCTGCCTGGTGTCGGGCCTCTTCGGAAACTTCGCTTTCGTTTCCGCTTTCAGCGGCGAGCATTTCGTAGGCGGAGTATTTGTCGATCGTTTGCGAGTAGTGGCGGTAATATGGATTGTTCTTTGTCAAATCCGCACGAATTCTTTCATCCGCAGTGCCGAGATAGGTCGCAGGAGGAAGAATTTTCGCCATTTCCACGATTGCCGGCCGCCCTTTTTCGTCCAGGAAGGAAACAAGCGCCTCGCCGGTTCCGAGTTCCGAAATGGCGGTTTCGGTATCAAATGCCGGGTTTTTGCGGAAGGAGGACGCCGCCGACTTGAGGCTTTTCTGCTCGGCAGGCGTGTAGGCGCGAAGTGCGTGCTGGATGCGGTTTCCCAACTGCGCCAGAACCGAGTCCGGAATGTCGGACGGCTTCTGCGAGATGAAGTAAACGCCGACTCCTTTGGAACGGATCAGGCGGACGACCTGTTCGACCTTCTGAACCAGGACTTTCGGCGCGTCGGTGAAAAGGAGGTGGGCCTCATCGAAGAAAAAGACCATCTTCGGTTTGTCCAGATCCCCGGTTTCCGGCAGGCGCTCGAACAGCTCGCCGAGCATCCAGAGGAGGAACGTTGCGTAAAGGACCGGATGTCGGTAAAGCTCGACCGCGTGCAGAATATTCACGTATCCGCGACCGTCGGATGTGCACTGGATCCAGTCTTCAAGCTGGAGGTCAGGCTCGCCGAAGAACATTTCACTTCCGGCTGTTTCGAGCTGGAGGAGACAACGCTGAATGGCTCCAACGCTCTGTTTGGAAATATTGCCGTATTTTAGCGTGTATTCCTGATTTTTGTTCCCGATGTAAACCAGCATGGCTCGCAGGTCTTTCCAGTCGATGAGGTACTTCCCTTCATCATCGGCGATTTTGAAGACGAGATTCAAAACGCCTTCCTGAACCTGCGTCAGACCGAGGAGACGGGAGAGAAGCATCGGCCCCATCTCGCTGATGGTTGTACGGACAGGTATCCCGTTTTCGGCGAAAACGTCCCAAAAACGCACTGGGCAAGCATGAAATTTAAAGTTGGAAACCCCGAGCGTGGTCAGACGCTGCGTCATTTTTTCGGTCGCGTCGCCGGGCTGGCACATGCCGGAAACGTCGCCTTTGACATCGGCCAGAAAGACCGGGACACCCATGTCGCTGAAGGATTCGGCCAGAACCTTCAGCGTGACCGTTTTACCGGTACCGGTCGCACCGGCGATCAGGCCATGACGGTTGGCCATACGGGGATTGAGGAATAAACGTTTGCCTTCGGCTGTGACGCCGACGAGAATTTTGTCTTCGGTGAACATGAAGTACCTTCCGGATGGTTGAAATTAAAGGAAACGTCTGTATTCTAGCACATTTGGCACGACGGGTAAAGGGGCGAATGGGATTTTTTTGCGGAAATATTTGAATTTTTTTCGCGATTTACGGGGACGACGCTTCCAGCGTCGCCTCAAAAATAAAACTTGCGGGGACGACGCTTCCAGCGTCGTCGATTCGGAGGGCCGGCGTTCCATCGGTCAAGTTAATAACCGGTGAAAAGGGAAAGGCGTAATTAACTTGACTGGCGAGGACGCAGGCCCTCCGGATCCGGTCTTTCCTGGGCGCAGATCGTCGCCCCGGCACTTGCCGCGATGACGCAGAAGACTGCGAGCCACTGAGTGACGGAAAGGTACTCACGAAGAAAAATCAGGCCGGAAAGCGCCCCGAAGGCGGGCTGGAGGCTTTGCAGTACGCTAAACGTTTTTGCTGGGAGTTTCTTCATCGCGAGCAGATCGAGCGAAAACGGAAGCGCGCTGGAAAAGACTGCGACTCCCAGGCCCAGCCAAAGGACTTTCGCGTTCAGGTGGAACAAATCTCCGCTGCAAAGTCCAAACGGAAGGACCAGCAGCGCCGCGACGCACATTCCGCACGTGACAGAGTCCGAGTTTTTGAGCTTTCCCGTGATCTTGCCGGTGGCCACGATATAGAGCGCCCACATCAGGCCCGCGGTGGCGACGAACGCGATCCCGATCAGGTCCACCGTCCCGGTATGCCACGGAACGATCATCAGAATGCCGAGCGCGGCAAGAAACGTCCAGAGCAGGTCGGTCTTTTGCCGGGAGGTGATCAGCGCAAGCCCGAGCGGACCGATGAACTCGATCGTGACGCCGATGCCCAGCGGGACCCGTTGGATCCCGTAGTAGAACGAAATGTTCATGGCGCCGATGGAGAAACCGTAGAAGAGGATGTACGCCCATTCCCTGACGGAGAATTTGAAAAGGTTCGGCCGAAACACCAGCGCGAGCAGGATCCCGGCGATCCCGACTCGCAGTACCACTGCGCCGGCCGGGCCGATCAGCGGGAAGAGGTACTTCGCGATGGAAGAACCACTTTGGACGCTGATCATGGCGCCGATCGCTGACAAAACGGCGGTTTTTTTGTTGAGGCGCATTTACCGGTAAAAGTTTAAATGACGATGGAATTTGGGAAAAGAACTTAAACCCCTCCATTTTAGCGCGTCCCGCGTCAACGTAAAGGGGGACGAAGGATTTTTCGGGAAAATTTCTCTTTTTTTCTCTTTTTCGGGGGCGGCTGGTTGAAAAATTTTTAAATCGGAGTACTTTTATTAATACGATTCTGATTAGCCGTCCAGTTCCTTTTGAGCCCCTTTTCGTATGCCGCAGTTTACTCCTCCGAACGTAATTTCGCACCTTGCCGACCCGGCCGCATTCCTGTTCCTGGGAAGCGGGACGGAGGTCCTTTTGACCCGTGACCCGAATGGCCCGGAACGTTTTCCGACCGTGGCGGAGGTGGGGGCTTTTCTGCCGGAAATGGCCGGGCCGCTTCTCTTGCTCGGGACGCTCGGAGGGAAAAACTGCGTCGGCGCTCAGGTCCCCGCGTGGCTGAAAGAACCGCTTCCGGACCGGTTTTTTACGGTTCCCGTGCGTCATGTACTCGCGACGTTTCCGCCGGGGGAGTGCGCCGCGCTATGCCGCTCCCGGATCCTGATCCAGTGGAGGAACTCGCACCGTTTGTGCGGAACCTGTGGCCAGCCGCTCGCTGAGTCGCAGACCGACATGGGGTTGATCTGTGTGGCCTGCGGAGCGCGGTATTACCCGCAAATCGCGCCGGCGGTCATCGTGCTGGTGACCCGTGCCGGGGGGAAGGAGATCCTGCTCGCGCATAACCGGAAGTTCGCGTCGGGCCTGTACGGCTTGCTCGCCGGTTTCGTTGAGGCGGGGGAAAGCGCGGAGGAGGCCGTTCGGCGCGAGCTGCGTGAAGAAGTCGGCGTCGAGGTCAAAAATCTGGCGTACCAGTTCAGCCAGAGCTGGCCGTTCCCGAACTCGCTGATGCTGGGCTACCGGGCCGAGTACGCCGGGGGTGAACTGAGCCCGGACGGTCTGGAGATCGATTCGGGGGGCTGGTTTACACGCGAAACGCTCCCGACGATCCCCCCACCGGGCAGCATTGCGCGGCGTTTGCTGGACGAGTGGCGGCTGGAGGACTGATTTATGACCGGGGCCAAATTAACGAAAAGAGGAAAAAAATATTCGGCTAAACGCCACGCCAGTCCCGCTTTAACCTTTGATTTAAACGCGGATTTTCACGGATTCGGAGGATTAAAAGGATTTTCAGGAAAGACTTTCACCTTATTCCTTCTTCTTTAAAAATCCTGTAAATCCATTTAATCCGTGAAAATCCGTGTTTAAATGAGATTTTGAAACGGAGTGTGTTCTGAGTTTCAGGCGCGGCTCGTTTCAAATCTTGATTTTTCTAAATCGAAAACCTGGGCGACGTGTTGCTGAAGAAAATATTCGCCCCGTGCGTGTCCATCCCACCCGCGGCCAAGAGACGCTCCGCGGCAGTGGTTTCCAGGATCGTCCGCAGTTCCTCGAGGTCCAGCGCCAGATTTCCCGTGTACGCCTGGTAGTACGCCTCGACGTACAGCGCGCGGCGGCCGAGCATTTTGTGGAAGAGGTGAATGTACTGCCGCATGGCCTCGGTCGCGTATTCCGGCTCGCAGAGGAACCGCTTGAGCTGGATCCGCGACGGGTGCGCCATCGCCAGTGCGCCAAACCGCTGGGAATGGAGCAGCTGCGAGATCTGCGAAAGCGTGACGGACGGCGCGCCATGAAAATCCCGGTGCGTCGGCGGGACCGAGTTCGCAAATGGCAGAAGAAACGCCTCGAAGCCCGGGTCCTGCGGCGTGATCCCGACCATCAGAAAATGCACGTGGCGCTTTTCCCGAAGCTCGAACTGGTAGATCCGGCGGATCCGGACCGTGATTTCCGACCCCAAAATTACCCTCAGATTCCGAAACCGCTCCGGCTCGGCATGAATGAGCTGGATCGCCTCGGCGCACCCCTCGACCCGATTGTGGTCCATGATCCCGACCGTGAACGGCGCGAACGGAACCAAAGAGTTTGAACTCAGATTTTCGGCCACACGGTCCGCGTAGGCAGCGGCCTGCTGGAAGAGCGTCGGCACGGAGAGCCGTCCGTCCGAGTACTGCGTATGAATGTGAAAATTCGCGCGGAAGCGGCACGCCGCTACGTTTTCCAGACCGTGCGAGTCCGACTCCCGCCGCCGGGATTCCGGGCGTTCCCCCGGTTTGTAAACCTCGGGGTGATTCCGGAAACCTTTGAGGATCGCACGAATTTCAGCGGGTCCCGCGATAGAACGAAGCCGTGGACTTTCCTCCGGATCCAGCCCTGCGTCAGCGAGGAGTTTCTGCCGGTAAGGCTCGTCTTGAGGAAAAGTTCGGAACACAATATTTCTCGATTCTGTCGATTTTATGGGTGAGATGAGGAAAAAAACCGCTTTTCTTCATCGGTAAAAGAAAAATCGGAATTTAAGAAACCGGCCCGGAGCGGGATTGAAAGTTTCGTGAGGAAAAAAACGAAAGAAGGGATTTGGAACGCCCCGCCTCCGCTGATGACCAACTTATGAACGGGATGGATCGCGTAAAATGGCAAAATTATTCGGCCAAACACCATACCAGTCCAGCTTCAGCACGAGATTTAAACACGGATTTTCACGGATTAAATGGATTAAAAGGATTCTTTCAGGGAAGAGTTCGACCTTTTTCTTTAAAAATCCGTGGAAATCCTTTTAATCCGTGGGAATCCGTGTTTAAATGAATGGTTGGGATTGTGACGATTATGGAAACGTGGGGCTTTTTTCTACTGCGCCGGCTTCAGCTCGGTCAGCTTCACGTTCCGGAAAATGATCTCGTGCTGGTGGTTCTGAAACGCGATTTGGCCGCCGATCATCTTGCCGAAGCGTTTGCCATCGTTCGTGCGGGCGTTGGAGACGAAGCAGTTCCAGAATTTCGTGCCGGCCTGAACGTTCACCGCCAGCTTGCCGTTGAGCCAGAATTCGATGTGGTTCCCGGCCACGAGGATCTTCCCGGTATTGAACCCGCCGTAATTGATTGGCCCGGCCGCGTCGTAGCGGTGGAACATCTGGTAGAGGCTGGCGGTGAAGTAGCGCTGGTACGTCTCATGGATCGGGCGGTTCATGTCGTCGATGATCTGGTACTCGTAGCCCAGCGCTTTGTCATTTTCGCTCCAGGCGTGGAAGTAAACGCCGGAGTTTCCCGCAAACTCGACTTTGAATTCAAATTCGAGGATGAAATCCTTGTACTCGCCTTTGAGGAAAAGGTCCTTCCCGCCGCCCAGCCGGACGATCTCGCCGTTCTGGATCTTCCATTCCGGGTTGGGATTCCCCTCGGCGTCCACCCAGTTGGCGGCCTCGGCATCCGAGCAGAGGTCACGCGTCGGCCCCTGCGAGAACCTGGTGATGAGCCCCGGGTCCTTTTCATCGGGCACGGACCACACGCCGTCCGCAAACGTCGCGATTGGGTTCGGCGGCCAGTTCTGCTGCGCGAGCGCCGGGGAAATGAGGAGGAGGGAAAGCAGAATGGGGAAAATGTGACGCATGGGAATGCTCCTTTGAAAACCTGAAAACTTTGTTTTTATGGAATATTATAGTAGAAAAAAACTTGATGTCAAGACCCCGGCGAGCGGGGGCAGTGATGCCCCCGTACTATTTTTTAAGATTACTTTTCATCAGTCTGTTCTTCGTCATCCTCAATATCATCTCTCGCATTAAACTCATTAAAATTGCGCATAATATCACTCATTGCCTCATTGTAAATGCGCGATCTGTAAGCTTCTGGGCCATCTGCAAGAATTTGTGGTTTAATACTGATAAAATACCCAATAGGTGCGTGACGGAATGCGCTGCGCATGATATTGTAATCAGGTTTCTCTTTGTCTTCCTCCATTTTGTGGAGATAATCCCGTGTACGCTCATGTGAGGTAAGCATGAAACGGATCGGGTCGTCCAGTACGATGACACGATAAACCTCTTCGCCGTAGATGTAGGCGTTATCTTCCACATTATACTCGTGCCAAAGCAACGAACTGTAAGCAGCGACGATGCAAAGACAACACGCGGTAATACCTTGTAGCCAGGCCTTCTTTTCCCGCCAATGTCTAATGACGAACACGATCCAGCAAATTATTAGCAAATGCAATAAAATAACAGTAACCATTTTGAACCTCCATCGTCTTTATTCTAACAAAATCGCCTGATTTGTAAACGGGGAAAGGAGTCCCGACTGGTCGGGTTCGAGAGCACGACCGATGGGACCAGCAGAATCAAAAAACTGAGCCAGGGGATCAAACGCGGCATGGGTCGGGGCCTCCGTAAACGAAGAATTAAAGTGTTTTGGCTATGCCGAAAAAGTAGTCAGTGGTCAGTAGTCAGCATTTCGGCTGCGCCGAAATAGGGAAAGAACTCCATATTCTGCCGAAGGCAGAACGCTGACTACTGACCACTGACTACTGACTACTTAAAACCGAAAGGCTCAAACGTCTTTGCTCACGCCGGGGATCGGCGCGTCGTACAGACCGTCGGCGTTCGGAAGGACCGGCGGGTCACTGTCGAGCGTCAACGCGTCGTGGTTTTCGTAAATCATGTAGGTCTTCCCGTTATTCACGGCCTGATCCCACGTCACGACCTGACCGGAGTACGTCGCCATGCGGCCCATGATCCCGATCATCGAGGCGGTGGCTCCGGCCCAGCCCTCGTTGTACTTCTGGTTCTGCTTGATCGCGTTGATCAGGTCGGTGTGCTCGACGTCGTACGGGTCGAGGGGCTGCTCACCGCGTTTTTTCGCACGGGCGACCGGTCCGCTTCCTTTGGTTCCGCACGCGTACTCGTTCACGCAGTTCCACGTGCCGGCGACCTGGCGGCTCTGGCTGTACATCCGGCGGCCGTCTGCGTACTCGTATTCCACGAAGTGGTACGCGAAGATCTCACCGACGCGCGGGGTGGGACCTCCGAAGTAACGCGGAGCGCGGCCGCCCATCCCGTTGCACTGCGTTGGGTGGTAAAGCGGATCGCGGTTTCCCATGATGATGTTTCCAATGTCCAGGTTGTGCACGTGCTGTTCGAGAATATTATCGCCGCAGAGCCAGACGAAGTAGTACCGGTTGCGGATCTGGCGCTGCATTTCGGTCGGTTCCTGCCCCGTGCCGCGGACGGGGATCCCGCCCATGTTCCAATAGACGCGCGTGTACAGAATGTCGCCCCATTTTTTATCGTCCAGAATTTCGCTGATGCCGTCGAGGTACGTCAGCTGGTGGCGGCGCTGCATCCCGACGCCGACCTTGAGGTTTTTCTCGTCGGCCAGTTTGTTCACGTCCATCAGCATTCTGTAGCCGTAGGAGTCCACGCAGCACGGTTTTTCGAGGAAGCAGTTGAGGCCCTTTTCCACGGCGTATTTGTAGTGGATCGGGCGGAATCCGGGCGGGGTCGTGAGGATGGCGTACACCGCGCCGTTCGCCACGGCGTAGTCGATCGCCTTGCGGTAGGCGTCGAAACCGTCAAACCCGGCTTCGGGGCCAAGGCCGTAACGCTGCAGAGCGGCTTCTTTCTGGTCCGGGAAAACGTCGCCCACGGCGATGATTTTCGTGTTTGGGTTTTTGAGGAAGTTGGCGGCGGCACCGGTCCCGCGTCCACCGCAGCCGATGATCACGGCTTTAATGGTTTCGTCGGTTCCCTGAGCGTAGGCGTTTGAGGCGACGGCTGCCGCGGCCCCGGCCAGCACGATGCCGGATTTGGTTACAAAAGTGCGATTTTGCATGAAAAAACTCCTGTAAAAGAGGGTGGGGAGGAAATGACCCGCGGTTTTTGAAAACTTTTGGGCCATTTGTAAATCGTATTTTTTTAGTTTACCACAAAAAGGAAAAAGAATCAACCGTCCATTTCCGCAAATTTTCCTTTTTTTTCCGCAGAAGAAGGAAAAATGGGCGAGAAATGGGCCTGCCCCTGAGTGCAAGTCCAGCCCGCTGCCACGTCCAGCGACTATAGGCCCCACGGATCGGGCGGATGAGGCGGATTTGGGCGGATCAATGGGGATTTTGAAATATTGAGTTGAATCCTTCGCCCAAGTGGGAGCGCAGCCTGGTTCAAACCTCCATTTAAACACGGATTTCCACGGATTAAAAGGATTTTCACGGATTTTTTAAAGGAAATGAAATTTCGCGTCTTCTTTCAGGTTTTTGATCAAGGAAAACCCAATCCTTTTAATCCATTAAATCCGTGAAATCCGTGTTTAAATGAAAGGTTGGAAGTGGAACGAATTCGGCGTTTTCGGAGGGCTTTGGTGTCGCGTACTCGGGGTTTAAGGTGGTTTTCTTAATCCAGCGCAGCAATCACTTCGACTTCGACCAGCGCTCCTTTGGGGAGGGCCGAGACTTCCACACAAGACCGGGCCGGGCGGCTCGTGAAGTACTCGCCGTAAATGGCGTTGAAGGCGGCAAAATCGCCGATGCTCTTCAGGAAGCACGTGGTTTTTACGACGTGGGCGAAATCCGTTCCCGCGGCCGTCAGAACCGCCTCGATGTTGCGCATGACCTGGCGGGTCTGCTCCTCGATGGTCGTGCCGTCGATCGTCCCGGTAGCGGGATTAATGGGGATCTGACCCGAAGCGAAGAGGAAGCCGTTCACACAAAGCGCCTGGGAATACGGGCCGACCGCGGCGGGGGCCTGGTCACTGAAAATGGTCTGAATATTCATCGAAAATCCTTTCCGGAAGTTGGGGTTTGGGGTCAATCTTCGATCACGACTTCGTACCAGAGCGTCTTGAACTCGGGTGAAATCGTGATTTTGACGTGCGTCTCATCGACTTTTTCGGCTTTCTGCTCGCTCATCCGGCTGGCGCTTCCGTCGAGCGGAAAGTACCGGACCGTCTTGCCGGCGGGGACTTCAAGCGTCAGCGCGGCGGGAATTCCCTCGCACATCAACGGCGCGTGGCCCCGCTTCTGGCAGAACGTGATCTGCTGGTTGATCAGATTCGGGTATTCCTCCACCGGCGTGTCCTTCACCACTTCGGCGTAAAGGCCCAGCACGCAGTCGGAATTCTTCTGGAGGCCCGTCGCCGAAAGGAGGAAGTGGTTCGGTTTCGTCTGCGTCAGCGAAACGGTCGCCCAGTCCAGGATCGTTTTCCCAAACTCGATTTTCAGGCTCGGGCCGTTTTCGAACTGGAACGTCCGATTCTGGATGAACCCGGAAAAGACCTTGGTCTTCGGCGTGTCGATCTGGTAGAACCCGCGGTTTTCCACCTCGCCGTTCCAGCGGATCTCGCCGGTGCTTGAGACCGTCTGGGTCAGCGGCTCGGAGGCTTCCGCTTTGGGTGGAACGTCGGCGTTTTCAACGATTCGCGTCCCGACGGCGGTCAGCATCGGGTTTTCATGCCGGAATCCCAGCGGCGCGTGCGTGTTGCCGTGCTTGCAGAAAATTTCGCGTTCGGAGGCTTTGCTCATCAAATACTCGATCGGCTTCACGTCGGGAACGGTCCGGGCGTCCCGCACGTCTCCACGGAGGAAAAGGTTCCAGCACGCCGCCATGTGGACGAGCTGGACCGGGTTTCCCTTAATGTCGAAGAAACTGGGCGTTTCTTCCGGGCTGAAGTAATTGCTGTGCGACCACGCGAAAATGTAGATCCCGCTCCAGTTCTGGAAGGCGGCCATGGAGGCGAGCAGCGGAAAACCCTCGGCCCCGTAGAGGTTCGGGTACGGGTGGTTGTACTCGCTGATCGTGTACGGTTTCCCGAGGATCCGGAGGTTGGCGAGACTCGTCACGGTCGCGTATTTGTTCCCGAGCGCGTTGGAGATCGAACTGTTTCCGAGCTTCCAGTTTCCATGGTCCCACGGCCGGCCGGGGAAGGACGGGTGGTTCCAGTAGGCGTGCGCGTCGCAGTAGTCGAGCTGCGCCTGCGCCCAGTGGGAGCCGTAATTCATCTGCGTGCCGGTGACCGGGGCTTTCGCGCCGAGTTCGTCCTTCACGAAGTGGAACATTTCGAGCCAGTAGTTCGTTTCCGTGTCCACGATGAAGTTGATGAAATCGTTTTCGCCGGCTTTCGGGAGTGAAATGTTCGGTTTCCCGCGGAAAAGGACCGGGACCGTGCCGGCTTCGAGCGTTTCGTCCTCGGCCAGACCGACGCGGCCGCCGGGCTGGATCGAGAAATCGTCGAATTCGTACACGCCGGGCTGGAAGCCGCTCAGAACGACGCGCGTTTTTTCGTCGTCGGCTTTTCCGGTGAACTGGAACTCGTAGGATCTCCACTCAGGCGTCGCGTCCCACTTGGCGACGAGGCCCGCGGTGCCCCACGGGTCGTGGTTCTGGGTGCACGCGACGTTCAGCTGCATCGTGGTGCCCAGGGCGAGCTTCGGCGCACGCGCACGGAATTTTACCGTGTAGGGCTTTCCCTCCTGCACCGCGAGATTGGAGATTTTGAACTGGGGATTCCACGCGACGGAGCCGCATTTTTCGACGGTCAGACGCAGCACGCCGTCCGTTTTCTTCAGGTCGGAAATGGAAGTTCCGCGCTCCAGGTCCCACGCCAGTTTCGCGGCCTTGGCGGCTTCGGAAGGCTCCGCGCCGTCAAAACCCGGGTCCGGTACAAGATTCGGCTCGAGCGGGTACGTGCGGCAGTTCCACGCTTCGCGGAGTTTTTCGGTCGTGCCGTACTTTTTGACGAGCCAGGCGTTCCACTGCTTCTGAAGCTCGGCCGTGTAGGTCGGGCCGATGTTCGCCATATTGCCCCAGAACCAGTGCGAGACCAGACTGTTTTCGTTGTTGATCTCGATCATGCAGATGCACGGGTCCTCCAGGTAGCTCATCTTCGTGTACGGGTTCACGTGCGAAAGGAGCTCTTTGGCGTACTTTTTCTGCAAGGCGATCATTCGCGGCTCGTAATTATCGACCCCTTTGTCGAACTGCGTCCCCTCTTCCTGCGGGCAGAAACCGTTCGGCTCGAGGAGTTTGCGCGAGACGTGGAGGTTAATATTCACGTACACGCCGTTGAGTTTGAGCTGGTAAATGAACCAGTCGAGCCGGTCGAGTTTTTCCGGGTCGAGCGTGGTGACGTCCGGGAAGTTTTTGCCCCAGATCTCCCGATTATCCATGTGATGGAGCCGGACCGCGTTGATTCCGAAGCTGGCGATCCGCTTCGCGTAGCGGACGGCCTGGTCCTTCTCGGGGAAATTCATCGAGGCGCAGAAGTTCACGCCCCAGAAGCGGATCTCCTGGCCGTTCCCGGAGGTGACGAAACGGTCGCCGTCCACCACGACCTGGCCGTCGGCGCCGGCTATTTTCTGCTGGGACGGATTAGCCCAAACGTCGGCGATGTTTTCGCCCATCGTGAAGAAGGGGAAAAGACCAAGCGGGTCTTCCTCGGCCTGAACGAAAGCCGGGAGGAGAAAAAACGAAAGCCAAAGGAGGAAGTTCTTCGTGTGAGTCATGGTTTTCAGTGGGGAGAAATGGAGGGATTGAAGAAAAAAGGGAGGAAAACGGCCGCTCTGGATGGAACGGCCGCGAAACGGAAACCGGTCATTTCCCGATGCGGCGGATCAGGTAGGGGATCGCCGACTCGAAATTCACGCCGTAGTCACGCGCTTCCGGGTCTTTGAGTGACTCACGGATGCACTCGAGCGTGTAGTCGGCCGCGATCGCAAGGGAATCGGCAAGGGTAAAATCGTTCATCAGGGCACCGACCGCCGCGCTGGAAAAAATGTCGCCCGTCCCGTGGAACGAATTGGGAATACGTTCCGTCATATACGAGAAGAACTCGCCGGACTCAGCGTTCAGCCCCACAAAACCGACCAGTTCAGGGGCAAAAGACGCACCTGTCAAAACGGCGTTTTTCGGCCCTAAATCGCATAGCCGGCGCAGAAGGTCCTGCACGAAAACCAGGTCGTACTGACCGTCCTCACGGTATTCGAGGCCCGTCATGAAGGTCGCTTCAGTCATATTTGGGACGATCACGTCCGCACGAGCGCAGAGCCTCGCCATCTCACGAACGAAATCCAGGGTGAAGCCCGAGTAAAGCCGGCCGTAATCACCCATCACCGGGTCGATGAAGATGAGGGAGTCTTTCCCGAAATCATCGAAGAATTCCGAGACGAGATCGAGCTGCTCGAAGGAGCCGAGGTAGCCGGTGTAGATCGAGTCGAAAGTGTACCCCATCTTCTTCCAGTGGGCACAAATCGGGCGAATTTCGCCAGTCAAATCGTGAAAGGTGAAGCCCGGGATCGCGGTGTGGGTCGAAAGGACGGCCGTCGGAAGGACCCCTGCCTCCACGCCCATGGCAGAAATAATGGGAAGAGCCACGGTCAGCGAGCACTTCCCAACCGATGAGATGTCCTGGATGCTTACGATGCGTTTCATTTAAATAAAAAAATCCTCTCGATTCGTTTTTATCTTTGGCTGACTTTGCGCCCGATTTCCAGCACTTTTTCGATGATCTCGTCGGTCAGTTCGTAACCGGGCTGGTTCGGCATTCCTTCCCAAATCACACCACCATAGAGCGGCTCGATCAGAACCGCGTGAGGGATCCCGAAAACTCCCAGCGCATTGGCAGTCCGGCGTTTTGTGTCGATCCCGACGTAGTACTGGAGGTCCTTCCCTTTGTACGCACCCGCCAGATTATCGATCGAAGTCCGATCCGTTTCGTAAATCGAAATGACGACCAGTTCCTTCCCGAATTTCTGGAACCAGTGGTTCAGTTCGACGATTTCACGGCGGCAGGCGGGGCACCACGAGGCCGAAAAGTCCACAAGCACGTACTTTCCCGTAAGCGGCGGCGGGGCGGCTCCGTACCACTCTTCCACCTGAATGAATTTTTTCAGACGCTGCTCTGCCGTGAGGGATTCCGTTTCCTCGGTTTCGGGAAGCTGCTTCCCTTCCGGGTCGAGCAGCGGAACCATATTGAAAAGCCAGGAATCGGCCCAGAGGTTTTTCGAGGGTTGACGCTGGGGGTGGAAAAGCGTTCCGGGATTGGACGCTTCCAGCGGTGAACTTTCGACTGATTTGGCCGGTTCACCCGTCACTACGGACGGCATGGAAAGCGGTCCGACCAGTGTCGGAGTGAAATCGTCTCCCGGCCGGTCATCAGGTGCGGCAAGCAAAACACCAGAAAGACAAAGTACGAGAGAAAAAATCATCTTTTTCATAGGAAAACTCCTTAAACTCAAGTCAGGCGTTTACAGGATCATTTGATTTTGGCCATTCGAGTTTCAATCAACTGCCAGCCAAGAAAAACGTTTGCGCTGACAGAGAGCAGAAGCAGGAAAATGAAAAAAGTCAGGATCCCCCAAGGCCGGCGAATCGGCACGTCAGACGGAACCGAGTCCGCTGTTTTTGACTCCACGGGAGTTTGTGAAACGGTCCCGATGGGTTCCTCGGCTGCGGCAAACTCCACTTTTCCCGACGGTGATGGAGGCGGAGGGTCCAGTTGCTCTGGAATTTCCAGTGTTGCAGGCTCCTCGGCTTTTTTCAGTTCTGTGATTTGCTGCTTTGGTTTTGGGGAAAGTTCGGGCACAATTTCAGGTTCAAGATGTCCGACAGGAATCGGGTCTGAAACTGTTTCCGGCGCTGAAGCAGTTTCCTGCTCTAAAACCGACTCCAGCGTTGAAGCCGTTTCCGGCACTGAGGCCGTTTCCTCCTCGGGAGCCGCAGATTCGGCGGGAATTTTATACGACCTGATCTCGTTTTCGAAACGGAGCACCTGCGCGAAATCCGGGCATACCGTTAGTTTGGCCTCATGAACAGAGGCATTATGAAACGGAACCAAAGCAAAAATGCAAAGGATGAAAACGTTCATAAAAAACTCCAGTTTCTCGGGGTGGTTCCCGATCGTTTCAATTTACGGGGACGACGCTTCCAGCGTCGTTTCGAAAACCAACCTCTGCGGGGACGACGCTTCCAACGTCGTTTCAAAAACCAACCTCTGCGGGGACGATGCTTCCAGCGTCGTTTCAAAAACCAACCTCTGCGGGGACGATGCTTCCAGCGTCGTTAAAACAGCAAATTACTTTTCACAAATATGAACTTTTTCTTTTTTTCGACGACGCTGGAAGCATCGTCCCCGCATATTCAGACTCTACCCCTTGACGGTTCCGGAGAAAACCTCCACCGCCGGACCCGTCATGAAAACGTGGTTCGTTTCAGCGTTCCATTCAAGTTCCAGATCGCCACCCTTGAGGTGGATCAAAACTTTTCTCTCGGAATTCCCGGTCAAAACTCCCGCGACGCACACGGCCGATGCTCCCGTTCCACAGGCCAGGGTCTCGCCGGTCCCACGCTCCCAGACGCGCATTTTCAACTCGGTCGGGGAAATGACCTGAATAAACTCGATGTTCGCGCGTGCAGGGAAAACAGGGTGATGTTCCATGAGCTTTCCGATTTTCCAAACCAGGTCGTCTGTGATCTCATCGACGAAGGTGACGCAGTGTGGATTACCCATTGAAACGGTCGTAACGAGGAAAAGCGCAATCGTTTTCCCCTCTGCGTCCAGAACCTCGAGCGGCTCGTTCACGCCGTTGGTCAGTGTCGTCGGGATCTTCGGCAAATCGAGGATCGGCTCGCCCATATCGACGCGGAGTTTCGATGCCGTTCCGTCAGGATTGAACTCCATGACGCGGATGTGTTTCAGGCCAGCCAGCGTCTCGACGGCGATTTCATCTTTCCGGGCGATTCCGTGGTCGTACACGTATTTCGCGACGCAGCGCACGCCGTTTCCGCACATTTCGGATTCGGAGCCGTCCGCGTTGAACATACGCATCTGCGCGTCGGCCTTTTCGGACGGGCAGATGAAAATGACGCCGTCGCCGCCGATCCCGAAATGGCGGTCGGAAAGCCTCTGCACCAGTTCCTCGCGTTCCTGCGGGTACTCCGGAAATGTTTCTTCAAAACAGTTGACGTAAACGTAATCGTTCCCGCAACCGTGCATTTTCGTAAATTTCATAATATGATGGATCGTTAAGAACGAATAATGAATAACGAATAACGAATAATGGGAAGAAAAATGAAAGTCTTTTCCGAATAAATCACGCCTGAGTCTGACCTCATTCTTTTCATTATTCGTTATTCATTATTCGTTCCTGCTATTCGTTCATATCTCGCGTATTACGCCCGTCCCAGGTATTCGCCCGTACGGGAATCGACCCGGATGACGGTTCCTTCTTCGATGTATTCCGGGACCATGACGGTCAGGCCCGTTTCCAGTTTGGCCGGCTTGTTGCGCGACGTGGCCGAGTTCCCTTTCACGCCCGGGTCGGTCTGGACGATTTTCAGCGCGATGGAAACCGGAAGCTGCACGCCCACCGGCTGATCATTGTAGATCATGACCTGAATGTCTTCCAGCCCTTCCGTTATGTACGGTTTTTCATCCTCGACATCCGAAAACGGCAGTTCGTACATTTCGAAGTTTTCGTCGTCCATGAAGTACATCTTTTCGGAGTCGGAGTAGGAGTAATGCACGTTGCGTTTTCCGAAGTCGGCCTCATTCATGTTTTCGTCACCTTTGAACGTGAAATCGACTTTCTGTTTGTTGAGAAGGTTGCGGGCGCGGAATTTGTAAAGCGTCGAAGCGCCGCGGGCCGACGGGGTCTGAACGAAAATGCTCTCGATGATGACCGGGTTGCCTTCGTAAACCATGATCATGCCGCGTTTGATGTTCTTCGCAATCATTGAACTCTCCGGAATTGCTTGAAAAAGGGCCATTGGAAAAATGAAAAGGGATGAAATTTCCCCGATTAATCTTATTATACACGATTTTTGAAAAATTTCGAGGGGTGGGGTAGGGGCAGTGAAAAATTTTTCAGGAAGAATATCGCCCCCAATTAAAATCCACACAAAAAGTAGAATTTAACGTTTGAACATGATCCAGAGCAGGTACAAACCCTGCGGCGGCGCGGTCGGCCCAGCCCCGGCCCGGGATTTTGAGGCGAGAATTTCCTCCACCCACTGCGCCGGATGACGTCCGCGGCCGACTTCCATCAGCGTGCCTGCGATGTTGCGCACCATGTTGTACAGAAAACCATCCGCCTCCACTTCGATCTCGATGAAATCCTCCGGACGGCCCACCATCGGGAGGAAAAGTGGGGCATCGGGCGACGAGATCCCGCGGCGGACAGAAACGTCAAAAATCGTCCGCACGGCACTGGTTCGCGGCGAGCCGACGTTTTCCATCGACGAGAAATCGTGGGTTCCAAGAAAGTACAGGGCCGCCTGCGCCATCATGTCCGCGTCCAACCGGGTCGCCGTCAGTTTCCCCATCCGCCACGCGTAACGGCGAAGAAAAAGCTCCGGCAAAGGCCCGTCCTGGATCAGGTACCGGTACCGTTTCCGCTCGGTGCAGCAAATGGGGTGAAAATCCTCCGGCGCCTCTTCCGCGTCAAGGATCAGAATGTCCCCCGGCAGATTGGCGTTCAACGCCCGCGCAAACGCTTCGATCGGGATCGTGCAGTCCGTCCAGACCGAGGCGACCTGGCCAAGGGCGTGGACTCCCGCGTCCGTTCGGCTGCTTCCGAGGACCTGAAACGTTCCGGCCTCCTGCGTCCCGCCGGTCAGTTTTTCCATCGCGGCAATAACGCACCCCTGCACGGTCCGGACGTCATTCCCGGGAATGAACTGCCAGCCATGAAAATCGGTTCCGTCGTAGGCGATCGTGAGCTTGATGTTACGCATAATTTTGCGGAGACGACGCTTCCAGCGTCGTTAAACAGGAATCAGGAATGAGGGATAAAGACGACGCTGGAAGCGTCGTCCCCGTAGATTTTGGATTTTGAGGCGACGCTGGAAGGGTTTTCCGTGGTGCATGCAGATTCATGTAGATTAATGTTTAAAAGTGCGTTTTGTGTCGTAAAACAGGGCACTTCCTCATTTTCGTTCATGTTTCTGCATGCTTCTGC
>SAMEA3663299__coassemble_50_pt1 | contig 78791 bp, 58 predicted proteins | sample SAMEA3663299__metabat2_low_PE_003 | metagenome-assembled genome bin SAMEA3663299 (sample SAMEA3663299) | pig gut metagenome | biome: pig gut; feature: pig-associated habitat; material: faeces | place: China | collected 2013 | reverse complement strand
GAGGCCGGAATTACGCGCCAGCCTAAACCACTACGGACGACGTGAGGCGGTAATGGAGGCCGGAGGCCGAAATTACGCGCCAGCCTAAACCACTACGGACGACGGGAGGCGGTAATGAAGGCCGGAGGCCGGAATTACGCGCCAGCCTAAACCACTACGGACGACGTGAGGCGGTAATGAAGGCCGGAGGCCGGAATTACGCGCCGACCTAAATCACTACGGACGAACGGAAGGCGGTAATGAAGGCCGGAGGCCGAAATTACGCGCTCGTTTAACCCACAACGGACGATTTTCTTATGTATTCCACCCCCATCGCTTACTTCATCACATTTACGGTCCGTGGCAGTTGGCTTCACGGAAAATCTCAGGGGTCGTATGGCCGAAACGGTCAATTCATTGGATCCAACCCGGCATTGGAGCATTATGAACGCTCGGAAATGGCGGCTTCTCCTGCAAGCATGACCACAAATCAACGAGTGCTCGTGCGTTTGGCAATTCTGGAATACTGCCGTAACCGAAACTGGAAAATCTACGCTTTTACCGTTCAACCAACCCACGTACACATTGCGCTTTCCGCTTCGGATACGCCAAAAGATCGGGTCGCCCGTTCGCTCAAATCTGCGGCGACGTTTCAGCTTCGGAAAGCTGGTGAGATCGGGCAGAACGAGAAACCATGGACGCGAAATGCAAGCGAAAGGCTGGTTTTTGATGAAGAAGGTTTACACGAAATAGTTGAGTATATTAATGATCCACACCATCCCGATGCGTAGGCTGCGTCTCTAGTGGTTTAACCGGCGCGTAATTCCGCGCTACGCGCTCCATTACCGCCTTCCATCGTCCGCTGCAATTTAACCCGGCGCGTAATTCCGCGCTCCATTACCGCCTCCCGTCGTCCGTAGTGGTTTAGGCCGGCGCGTAATTTCGGCCTCCGGCCTTCATTACCGCCTTCCGTTCGTTCGTAGTGGTTTAGGCCGACGCGTAATTCCGGCCTACGGCCTCCATTACCGCCTTCCAAATCGGCTGCGCAGCCCGGCGTAACAAAGCGCAAGAAAAAATAGACCAACCAGAATGGCGACTAACGACGCTCCTTTTGATTCGAATACGCAATAGATCCCGACTGGAACATAAACGCAGCCCAACAAACCAGCAAAAACTGCGAACAAAACAACAAAAGCCCCCCAAATCGACTCCATGACTCTCACGGACTTCGTCTCTTCGGGTTTTGGTTTTTCCGGTTCCATTTTGAGTAGCCAATTCCAAGGGGAGAGACTTGAGGCCTTTTGGGTAAACCCCTCGCTTTTTTTCACCCTGCGGGAGAAAAAAGACTCGCCCGTGAAGAGTGAACCGCCGCGGAGGGAGGAACATTTTGAAAATTGTTCCTCCCCCGGCCCCCCTCTTTCAAAAACTTTTTGATGAGAGAATTAATGGTTTTTCTTTAGTCCCATTTGCTGATTTTCATTTCTTTAAACCAGCAATCCGTCGTGGCGTCGTGGGCCTGAAGCATGATCGTCCCCGGTTCAACGCGCAGCCCGCGGCGCGGGTTTTCATTCGGCTTGCGGTCGTCCGTCCAGTCCGTCTGCTGAAGCCCGTTCACCCACGTGGAAATGTGCGCCCCGCGGGCGATGATCGTCACGTAGAACATTTCCGGGTCGGTCGCGATCACGTACCGGGCCACCGTCCGGCGGAAAATCCCGCCCGAGCCGCAATCCGCGGGTTTCGTGCGGTCGCCGCCCTCGATCGAATTGTTCAGCTGGCACTCGTAGCCCATCAGTTTATCTCCGGGAATGCAGCGGAAAAAGAAGCCCGAGTTCACGTTCGGCTGGAGCGAAACCGCCCCCTGAAAGATGAAATCGCCGTACGCGCCGGCCGTTTCGAGCATTCCAAGGCCGTTTTTCGCCTCGATCCGCTTTTCAGCCGCGTTGACCGTGAATTTCCCGTCCATTTCGGGGTAGGTTTTCCAGCCGTCGAGGTTTTCGCCGTTGAAAATCGACTCCATCCCCTCGGGTTTGAAGAAGACGTTCCGGAACTTCCAGCCCTGACCGTCCGGCACTTCCAGCACGAATGCGCCGTCTTTCAGCTCGGCATCCTTTTTCTCCCACGGCTCGCAGTCTGCGCGGCGGACTTCGTACTGGACCTTCCCGTTTTTGAATTCGGTGGTCGTGGCGATTTTCGCGGGACCAACGCCGAACAAAGCGTTTTCCTCGACGAGCCAGGAATCCGGCGTCTCGGAGGTCCAGCCGAATGTAGTTTCGCCGTCGAACAGCGCGATCCAGCCGTCGGCGGTCATTTCGGAAGAGGGAAGCGTCCACGAAAGGACGGCAAATAAAAGAAGCGAGGAAATCGTGTTCATAAAAAAATCCTTTAACTAAAAAAATTTGGAAGGGACTGTGGGGTAAATGCCGAACCAGTCCCGCTTCAAAGCGAGATTTAAACACGGATTTCCACGGATTAAAAGGATTTCCACAGATTTTTAAAAAGCAAATGGGAAATCTTTTCTGAAGAAATCCTGCTAATCCATTTAATCCGTGGAAATCCGTGTTTAAATGAAATTTTAAATCGGCACGCGCTCAGTTTTTGGTTTGAATTCTACAAAAAGGTTCATTTTCTGTTCTTCTGCCAAACGTTTTCGAACCAGGAGTCCGGGTTCGGGATCTCACGCCTCGGGACCCACCGGTTGCGCACCGTCCCGTCGAACGGGTCAAACCAGGTTTCTTGCACGAAGTTCCGGAAGTCCTCGTTTTCCCGCACGATGGAGACCGGCTGGCCGTCGAGTTCCAGCATGTTTTGCGGCTCCCCGGCCAAATCGCTCAGCACGATGGCCGACCCCCGGCTTCCCACGCCGCTGGTGAGCTGGAACCGGATCGCCTCGAGGTAAACCTCCTGCGTCAGAAGCAGGTACGCGTTCCGGTGCGCCGTCATGCCGACAGAACCCACCGCCTTGCGCTGCTGGCGTGTTTCGAGAAGCGCACGCTCGACCACTTCGGGCCGACGCAGAAAGCCCCCCGCGAGTGTCATACGGGCCTGGAGTTCTTCGCGTATGGCTTTTAAAGCCTCCCCTGAAAGGGGGGCTGGCGCACGAAGTGCGACTGGGGGGTTAAGGAACCGGGACGGATTTTCCCCAGTTTCGGAACCCCTCCGGCCCTCCTGGCCACCTCCCCTTTCAGGAGAGGCTTCTTGATTTTCAAGGGAGGCTTCTTGTTCTTCTGAGTCCGCTTTGATCTTCCCCGCAGCCCGGATCGCGCCGACCTGCCCCGCGTTCAGAGCCGAGCCGCCGGGACGGTACACGCCGTGGGAGCCGTTCACCTCGCCAATCGGGAAAAGGCCGCGAATATTCACGGATTCCCAGTTCACGTCGGCCGCAAGTCCCCCGTTATTGTGCTGGGCGCAGACGGCCACTTCGAGTTTTTCGTCCCGAATATTGATCCCGTGCTCCGCGTACATCCCGATCGCGGCGGGGTTCATTTTTTCCAGCCTCGCCAGGGGGGTCGGAAGGTCCGCCGCCCCGCTTTTCGCCAGGTAGTCCCACGCTTCGGGCCCCACGGCCTGACGCGAAAACCCCGCCGGATTTCGGGTAAAATCGAGCCAGACACGCCGGCCCCGCAAGACCGTCTCGACGTACACCCATATATCGATCATGGAAGAGCCAAAGTCGCGCACGACGCCCACCCCGTCCCGGATTCGGGTTTTCCGCGAGTCGAAGGGCCACTGGTAGCCTTTCAGAAAAACGAGCGGAAGCAGCTCGCCCGGCCGCTCGGCATACTCCTCGAGAAACTCGCGCTCGTCGGAAAGGCCGTCCGGGGCCGTACTCACAAAACGCGGCACGCACTGCATGTACGTCCCGGAAACGTTCCAGCGGAATCCGATCGACGCCAGGCCGAACTGGGACTCGGGGAGATTTTGGGCGCAGACCCCGGCCGCCAGCGCGACGCCGATCGCCCCCGTGTGCACTTTCGGGTAAACGCTCGTCCGGTACAAACCGCCCGGTCCGCCGACGGCGAAAATGACGTTCCGCGCCTCGACCGTCACGGTTTCTTCCGAGTTTCCGACGAAAAAAACCGCTCCGCGCACGCGGCCCGTTACGGGATTTTTCTCGCCCCCTCCGGCCGCTTGTGTTTCGTCCGGGACCGGGTCGTAATCGACGAGCAATTCCTTGACGTACCAGCGCTCGCGGATGGGAACGCCGAGTTTTTGCACCTCGCGGATCATCGCCCGGCACATCTCCCGTGACGTGTACGGCCCGATGGAGGTCGCACGCTGGCGGGGGTCATGGTCCGTTTTGTAGCCGACAAACTGGCCAAACTCGTCCGTCGGGAACGGGATCCCCAGCTCGACGAGATTCATGAACGCGCGCACCGAATTGGCGGCCTCGGCCAGCGCCAAGTCGCCGTGCATGCTTCCGCCCGCGAAGTACGTCTCGGCCATACTCCGCACCGAGTCGGCGTCCGCGCCGCAAAGCGAGAGTTTGTAGTACGTCTGTTTGTCGCTCCCGGTATTAATGGACGTTCCGCCGGCGAGCGACTCCGTCGCGATCAAAACGTCCGTGATTCCGAGCCGATGAAGCTGAATCGCGGCCGCAAGCCCCGCCGCGCCGGAACCGATGATCAAAGTGTGAGTTTGCATGGGATTCGCCTGGGATCCTCAAGGGAAAAAAGAAACGTTCATCAGGTCAAAAACGAAAAACCGCTTTTGAACGCTCAAATCTCTTTCTTCGCCCAGAGGAGAATATTCCGGAAGAATTTCGCGTAGTCGCACCCAATATCGACGAAATCCCCGCCGGGAACGTCCTGCGTGATGCGCGGCGTACCCCAATCGACGAAGCCGCCGACCCAGTGCGGAGCCACGTCCGTTCCGAGCGCCGCCGTTCGGCCCGCGCCGTACGTTCCGGTCACCAGAAGCGGCGTTTTCGCCTGAATTTCGAACTGGAAGTACTGCTTCTCCTGCGTCACGCCAAAACGCACGGCCTGAAGAATGACCTCGGCGTCTTTTTTCGGCCGGAACTCGTTGAAACCGCCCACTCCCGGCGGCGTGTTCCACGGCAGGCCCGCCAGAATCGGGGAATCCGCCTTTCCATCCGCCGGAACGACCAGAACGGGCTGGGCGTAATTCCGACGGTCATCCGCGTCGAGCATTTCCACCGGAAGGATCTCCTTCAGGACGGTCGTGTGGTACTCGCCCAGTCGGCCGAAGTAGCTCTCCCAGCCGCCGAACATTACGAGGCCGGAGCCGTTTTTCACGCACTTTTCGAGGTGCGCGAAGTCGGCGTTGCTCAGGTTTTTGGCCGGGTAGTCGCTCAAAACGTAAACGGCGTACTGGGTTTCGAGGAAGTCCGCGCCGGGTTTCTGGTCGCTGTTCACGCGGTCAAATTCGATCCCGAAATGGGCCATGATCCCGGAAAGGTAGGCGGCGGCGCCAAGGACGGAATCGTCGCCAAGGTAACAAATTTTTGTGGTTTTCATAGATAAAAATTCCTTCAAAAATTCAGAGCCGGGAGGGATTTCTCTCACTTCGGAACCCCTCCACCACCTTCGGTGGTCCCCCTCCCCTTTCAGGGGAGGCGACTTACTATTTCTTGTAAAAAATCTTCTTCAAATCGTCCAGCGTCTGCACCGCGTCCGCCGGGTAATTCTCGTGGTTCGGGCCCCAGTAGAGCAGCGTTTCGAGTGGTTCCACCGTGACTTTCGACTCGTCGCACTGGTCCATGTTCAGCCCAAGATGCTTGGCCATGAACGGGTACATCTCCGCGCGTTTCGACGCTCCGTAATTGTGCGGCTCGTCCATGATCGCGTACTCGACGTTCTGCTGTGCTCCGTAGTAGCCGTAAATTTTCTGCACGTACGGGAATTCGACCTCGGGCGTGTTTTTCGTCCAGTCCTGAGTCACGCAAATGAGTTTCATCGGGCGCGGGGCGGCCATCGCCGCGATCTCGATGTTGCACGTCAGCCCATTCAGAACGTGGAACGGGACGCCGCTCTCGCACGGGCAGCCGCCGAAGAAATGCGCCGACGGCATAACGACCGGAACGGCGACCGTGATGCGCGGGTCCATGGCCGTTCCGACGAACGTCTGCGTGCCGCCGCCCGACGCGCCGGTGATCCCGATTTTCGCCGCGTCCACATTCGGAAGCGTCACGAGCCAGTCGATCGCCCGGATCGTCTGCAGCGTCTGCATCGGGCCGGAAATCTGATCGTTGTGGTCGGTGTGAAGGAGCGGCGATTCTTCCTCACGCCACGCGAACATCGAGTACGCGAAAACGACCGCCCCCATGCGGGCCAGAACTGCGGCGCGAATCTGCTGGTCCTCGCCGAAACGCCCCAACGCCCCGTGACCGTGCGGGCAAAGAACCGCCGGGTGCCTGCCGTCCGTCAGCGGCTCGTAGAGGCTTCCGTTCACGAAGTAGCCGGGCAGAATTTCCAGCGCGACGTTCCGCACCGAGTAGCCGTCGTACGTGCGTTTTTCGCCCAGCCGTGGTTTCAGGATTTCACGCGGAACCGGGTCCAGATTGAACTTTTCAGCGATGGTCGAGCGCAGGGTTTCCACGCGTTTTTCCCAGAGTTCCCGGTTCGAGTACTGACGGAGCAGACGGTCCAGATGGGCTTTCGCTTCCGACTCGGGCCGAACATGGTACCGCGGGACGATAATCTGGAACGTTTTCTCGTCCACCTGCTCGAAACTCAGGTCCAGCGGCGCGAGCATGTACGCCAGACGGAGCTTCGGATCGTCCCAGAATTTCCACGGCGCCATCACAACTTTTTCCTCGAGATACGGTTTCACCGCGTCGGAGTACGTGATTTTGACCAGTGCGTCTTTTTCCATTTCGGCGATCAATTCACCGAGCGGGACCATGAACTGGGCTTTATTTTCGTTGAAGTTTTTAGCGGAATCCCCCTGAGCGTTTACCGCTGTCGGGAGAAAAAACGAGGCAAGAAGAACAAAAAGGCCCAAAACGGCCAGGGCGGGAGTGCGTTTCATCGGTTTTCCTTTGGATCTTGAGGTTGGAGAAATAAATGAATGAATTCATTTTACGTGAAGGGCCTGACTTTGTCAAGCCCCCCCAACTTGCGCCCCGACGAAACGAAGAAAATGGGCCCAGCCCGAAGTTCACGCCCAGCGCACTGCAAACTCCAGCGACTATAGGCCCCGCGGATCGGGCGGATCAGGCGGATTTTTAAATATTGAAAGGAGATTCCAAAACTGCCCGTTTCCAAACTCAAAATCCACGGCACTTCAAACCTTGATTTAAACACGGATTTCCACGGATTAGAAGGATTAAAAGGATTTCATTTGCTTAAATGAAAAACTCTTTCAAGGGGGTGAAATCAAGCAAAAAATCCGTGAAAATCCATTTAATCCGTGGAAATCCGTGTTTAAATGAAAGCCGGCAGGAGGCGGCGCTCGTCCTTTGAAAAAAGAGATTTAAGGGTTTGGAGTTTTGACCTCGGAAGGAGTGCGGCGCGTCCTTAAAACTTAAACTCCCGGTCACATTCCGGACCGCCTGCGCCGAGACGGAAAAAGCGCATCACGCGCTTGGCGGGCTTGACTACCACCACGTCGCAGAGCATTTCCCGGCTCCGGTCGAAACGCAGGTTCCGGCCGTTTTCCGGCAGATTGTTCGGGTGGATCGTTCCGTAACTCTGTGTAATGACGTAATTCACGCCCTCCACAGTGTCCTGCGCGTCGAAGTGACTGTCGCCGGAAATGGTCCCGGCCAGGGCCGTATTTTTATTCCCGGTGAAGTCCCAGCTCACGCCGTCCAGCTCGCCTTTCGCGTTTTTCACGAAGTCTTCCAGGATCCGAATGCAGATCTGGTCGTTCCTCATCGAACTGACCCGTCTTGGGAGCCAACAGCCGATCGTCGGGTGGAGGCAAATGTGCTCGAGCGTCACGGCGCACCACCCCTCGGGGAGCTTCAGTCCGTCCGCGAGGAACTGCAGCTGGGCCTTGGAAAAGAAGCCGTACTTCCCCTCGTCGCACGTGTTCATGAAAAAGACGCGGAATTTTTTCTCCGGTAGGTCGAAAAAGCCCCAGTCCTGATTCGGGCCACACACGAGTTTGTACCCTTTCGCAATCGTCTGGCCGGTGAACATTTCGCCGAATTCTTTCGTGCTGAGCCTTTTTTCGCTGCGGCTGTGGCCGTTCGCGGAGCCGTCGTCGTGGTTTCCCATGCAGAAAATGACCGGCAGATCGGTCGATCGGTAGAGCGCGGCCTGCGACTGGAGCCGCTTCTCAGCGTGCTCGAGGGTGGAGGCGACCCAACGCGTGTCACGGTCGAACCCCATGTCGCCCAGATCGGCCACGAAGTCGGCGTTGAGCTGCCTGGCCGCGCGCAGAAGCATGACGGCGTGGACCTTCGAGTCGCGAATATTCACCGGATCCTGAAACTCTGGGATCCCGGAATGGAGGTCCGAAATCAGCAGGAAAATGACCGTTTCATCGTCCCCGGCCCACGCGGCGATGCGCTTCTGTACGTCATCGATCTGCGCCTGCGCCCAATCGGGAGTTTCAAACTCAGGAATTTTGGCGTCCTGGGCAAAAAGAGGAAGGGTGGCGAGGGTGAGAAAAAAGGCAAGAAGGAGGTTTTTCATTTTTATGGAGCAGAAAAAGAAAAAAGTGTGAGTAAAGCACGAATTTAAAGGCCCACCTGAAAGGGGGGCTGGCTCGCGAAGCGAGACTGGGGGGTTCCGAAACCGGGCTAGATCTTCGCCAGTTTCGGAACCCCTCCGGCCCTTCGGGCCACCTCGCCTTACAGCGAATTCACAAACTCGCACAGGTCGTTGATCTCGTCGTCCGTGAGTTTATCCACCGCGCCTTTCTGAACGCCATGCTTCCCTTCCTTGAAGAGCTGGAAAAGCGTCGTGTAGCGACCGTCGTGCAGGTACGGAGCCGTGCGCCAGATCTCACAGAGCGTCGGGCAGTCGAAATCCTTGCGGCGGTCAAACGGGTTTTCCGTGTCCACGTCGTGCATCTGCATGTCGGTGTAGTACCATTCCGGGTCGTGGCACTCGTCGCACTTCACCCGGGAGAAAATCTCCTTCCCGCGCTTGGCGGCGTCCGAAAGCTCGCCGTTCACCAGGTACGGGCTGGGAAGCGGTTTCATATTTTCGAGGTATTCGTCGATCGCCTCCATGTCGGTCTCAGGCCGCACGGAAAACAGAATGTGCTTGAAGCCGGAACGGACGCAGAACGCCGCATCCGGACGGATCCCCGAGATCATCGTCGGGGGCGTCTGGAACGAGTAAAGAAGCGATTTGGCGTTCTTCGGGTTCCCCAGCCCGTCATTCATGAGGTCCCAGTTCAGGCCATCCGGGCGGGTGTACGGGTGGCACGACGCGCAGGATTGCCACTGCTGGAAGCAGACGCAGCCATCGTTAAAGTTCAGGATCCCGTGGCGGCTCTTTGTGAGCTCGAAATTCGGGTTCAGTTTGATCACGTTCACTTCTTTTTTGCCCGCGAGGTCCACGACGGAAATCGTGTCGCTGAAGTACATCGGGATGAACACCTTGCCGTTCGCGAAGGAAATGGTACGCGGGCCGTTCCCGTTCAGTTTCACACGGGTGCGCATCCCGACGAGGAACGCCAGGTCGTTCGGCACGTCGGCGCTCGACGCGGAACTGTAGCCGTAATTGCTCTTCTGACCACCGGCTTCCTGGCCTTCGTTCGCCGCTTCGATTTTCGCGAGTTTATCAAAGACTGCGTTCGCGTCGATCACGCTGATCTCGTGCGTACCGGCGTGGGCAATGACGAGCTGAGAGCCGTCGTCGGTGAGCTTCACGCCCCACGGGTTCGACGCGCCGAGGTCAATGTCGTCGAGCAGGATCACGTTGATGAGCTTTTTCGCCTGCGCGTCAATGATCGCCACGGCGTTGGTATTCATCCAGCCGCGTTCCAGCTGCGTGGTCGGCATCTGGTAGCGCGCCAGGTTGTTCGTCACAAAGGCGTACTTGCCGTCCCTGGAAATGCTGATCTCATGCAGGGAAACGCACCCGTTCAGGAGACGGATCTGACCGGTCTCGAACGTTTCCGTGTCCATCCAGGTCACTTCCGCCGCAACGTCGTAACCGTCCGAGGGGTCCAGCGGGAGGTAGTTCGTAACGTAGAGGGTTTTCCCGTCCGGCGTAATGTCCACCGAAATCGGCTCGCGGAGCATCTTGACGCGCTTGATCTCCTTTTTCGCCTCAAGGTCCACCACCGAAACGTCCGTGGAGAAACGGTTGGCGACGTACGCAATCTTCTGGTTCGGGTGGATCACGATCCCTTCCGGGCAGTAGCCGACCGGGATCGACCATTCTTCATTCCCCGACGCAATGTCGATGCAGGCGAGCTTGCTCTCAGGCGCAAACGTAACGAGGAGTTTGGAATCATTCTGCCAAAGGACCGCCCACGTAGGCGTGGCGGAAACCGGGATCTCCTTCACGACGGCGCACGACTCCGTGTCGATCTGGGCGATTTTGGCGGCGTCGAATTCCGTCACGTAGAGGAATTTCTGGTCCTGCGAAACGACGGCGGAATGGGGCCCACGGTACGCTTCGTCACGGGAATAATCGGCGTTTTCTGCCTTTGCGACGGAACAAAGAATCAGCCCCGTCAGGAGGATGGAATAAAAAATGGATTTCATGGAGTGGGTTCCTTTCTAAAATTAATATTGACTGCTATTCAGTGTAACCGGAAATGAGAAATATTTCAAGGGCCTGCAAGAGTTTTTTGAGAAAATTTCCCCTTTTTTTCTCTTTTTTTGAAGTTTTCGAGGGCCGAAAAAACCTAGAAAATTGGTAGAAATTAAAAACTGTGAATGGCCCTGACAACGCTGGAAGCATCGTCCCCATAAATGACACGCATACCCAAACCGCCGGGGGATCACTTTCCTCTTCTGTCGCGAGGACGGGAAGGAAGAAGAACCACGTGCATCATTCCGATTCCAGAAATAACAAGAAAGCCGTAGCCGATCGCGTGATTGATCGGCACTTCCTTTTCGGGGTACTGGTATTGGTTTCCCATGATCGCCTCGAAGAATTTACGCCGCTTTTCGAGTTGCTCGCTCTGCTGCGCCAGGGCTTTCGTCGCTTCGGAAGTCAAAACAATCGACCGGGTCCCAAGAACCTCAAGCCCCAATAAAAGGGTTAAAACGGCGAAAAAAAACCATATCTTGCGTACCATGAGAAAATCTCCTTTCTTCTGTTTTTTCGTCCTGATCGGCCTGAAAGTTTGATTTTCAGTCAAAATTCCGAACGTGCCGGTGAGGAAATTTTTCCCACCTCCCTTGAATTTCCTTTCCGACCTGATATAATTTTAAAAATGAGTTTTTTCCCCTTGAAATTTTACGAATTCCTGATCATGCCAAGAAAAATCCTGTTTCTCGTTTTTTTAGCGTGCTCCTTTTTCAGTCAAGTCTTTGCGGGTGACGTTTCGGTATCCAACGCCTTTCTTGCTGCGGAGTCTGTCAATGGAAAAGTCTCCGTCTGGCAGTTGGAAAACGGCCAGAAAAAGGGCGGTCCCTTTGCCGGGTTCCAGCTTCCCAACGACGAAACCACTTTTTTCACCCTGAGCGCTCCAGACGATCAGCCCTTCCTCATCGTGACGGTCTCACCAAAAGTCACGGCCGAAAAACGAATCGTCAAATCAGTTTTACTGCCGGAAATCACGCTTTCCGAAGCCTATGCGCCTGACGGGTGCAAGGCTCTGGGGACTGCCGGGCTTACGGACGTGGACGGGCACAAAGGGTCTTATATGTTTCTGGCCGTGGCCGAACCAGCGTCTCGCCAGGGGATCGTGGCGGCGTGGGTCACATCCCATAAAGGTTCCGGAATCGTATTTTCAGGCAAAACCGACGACGGGAAGAACGTCACTATCCAGCCAGAACTACAGTACGGCCGGTACGAAATCGATTCCTCAACCGTGCCGGAGCCGGAAGTTTTCGTCCTCGGTGCGTTCGACGACTGCCTCGATGGGCTGGAACGTTACGCCGATGCGATCGCAAAAGTCCACAAAATTCAGATGAAGCCGCAAATTTCAGGTTACTGTACGTGGTACTCAAATAAATTCGGCGGCGCCGGAACAGAGGCTTCGACCCGGGAATTCGCAGATGCCGCATTAGAAAAACTCGTTCCGTTCGGGATGCGTTACTTCCAGATCGACGATCACTGGCAGCTCGGCAAAGGCGGTCTCAACGGCCCGGCCAAAAACTTTACCGGGCATAATCCCTCCGGGCCTTACCCATCGGGGATGAAGCCGACTGCCGAGTACCTGAATGCGAAAGGTTTGATTGCGGGAATATGGTTCATGCCCTATTCCGGGAACTGGAACGACCCGTGGTATGCCGACAAGCAGGAGTGGTTTGTAAAATCGGCCATTGATTATCCTGCGCCGGGAGAAAAAAATACGCGGCGGTTTTCTGGCATTAATCAGAAAAAAGGCGCGCCCTACGAAACTTTCTGGGGCGGAACGTCGCTCGATATGACCGACCCGAACGTGGAAAAGTACGTTCACGAGGAAGTCGATCAGATCGCGAATCAATGGGGTTACAAGTACTTCAAGTACGACGGAATGTGGACCGCCATGGCCTGCGAACAGCTTTACGTGAATGACGAGTACCTCCCGGACGATCTGGGCCTTCAGATTTTTGACGATATGACGAAAACCAACGTGGAAATTTACCGAAAGGGCCTGAAAATGGTCCGTGCCGCAGCAGGTGACGACGTTTTCATTCTGGGCTGCAACGTCTCGCAGAATATGCGGACGATGGGCGCTTCCTACGGTCTGGTGGACGCGATGCGCATCGGCCCCGATAATGGGTCGAGCTGGGGAGGAATTTGCGCCGGACCGGTTCGTGGAACTGCCCGGTGGTTCTTCAACGGCCGCGTGTGGTACAATGACCCGGACCCGGTGTACGTCCGCGACTCGATCCCGCTTACACACGCGCAGCTCATCACTTCGTGGGCAGCGATCACCGGACAGCTTTTCGCTTTCAGCGACTGGCTTCCTGAACTTTCCGACGAACGTGTCAACGTTCTCCAGCGCACGATTGCGCCGGTTCGTCTCTATACAGCCCGCCCGTTGGACGTGTTTGAATCGAAACTGGCCAACCTCTGGCGGCTGACTAAACCGGGAAACGAAACGGTGATTTTCGGGCTTTTCAACTGGTCGGAAAATGAGCCGCTAAAAATCCAAAAGAGCCTGAAAGAGCTGGGCCTCGATGAAAACGTAACATACGTCGGTTTTGATTTCTGGGCAAACGCTTTTGTTCCTCCGTTCCGGCACGAGCTTGATTGTGAGCTTCCCGGTGGGTCCTGCCGTGTTTTAGCCTTGACCCGAATGGCGGCAGACCGACCGACGCTCGCCGGAACCAGCCGACACGTGGCAAGCCCGCTTTTCGAGGTGAAAAACGTGAACTGGAATGCCGAAACCCTGACGCTTTCCGGAACGTCCGACGTCGTGGCAAACGACCCGTACGAACTGCGGCTGGTACTTCCGGAAGGGTTAAAAGTTTCCGAAAATCAGACGAAAAACCTCAAGATCACGGCAGAAGGCCGCACCCTACGCGTGTCCTTCACCCCCAAAAAATCAGGCGAGGTCAACTGGGAGATCCGTTTTGAAAAAGGCGCCAGTCCCATCCCGGCTCCGGTAAAAGTGCAAAATCTGGCCGGAAAAGCGGACTACAGCAAACTGACGCTTCACTGGGACGAAACCCCAAACTATGGCTTCGTCCTGACGAAAAAAGCGTCCGATGGAACCGTTCGGAAAGTCTTTTCGCTCAACGGGACTCAATTTACCGATTATGAGGTAAAAACCGGCGAAACGTGGACATACCAGCTTCAATCCGTTGGCTGGGGTGGGGAACTTTCTCCCGAAGTAACAGTCAACGTCAAAATGCCGGACGCGATCATTATGCCGCCGCTCCCGCCGATGCCTGATGTGGACCTGACAGAACAAAACCCGCAGAAGGTCAAGAGCGGCTGGGGAAGCCCGAAGAAAAATCTGTCCGTGGTAGGGAATCCGCTCAAGCTCAACGGAAAAACATACGAAAAAGGTTTTGGAGTACACGCGTATTCCAGCCTGACGTTTGACGTTCCGGTCGGGTCGAAACGTTTCGTAGCCGTGGCGGGGCTGGACGATTTTCACGTAAAAGATCCACGGCGGTCGGTAATCGTGAAGGTTTGGACAGATGTCTGCGAAATGGGCGAGCCGCAGGTTTTGGCCGCCGAGTCACCGCTGCTGAGCAACGAAACCGTAAATCACTGGCATTTTGACGTTCCGCTTGATGCGCGGGTAAAACAGATTCGGCTCGAAGTAACGGATGCCGAGGATGGAATCGCCTGTGACCACGTCGATTGGGTGGACGTTGGATTCATAAAATAGAAATATATTTTTCGGGAAACGCTTTTTTAATTCTGCTTTAATTTTGCGTTTCCCAAATCCTCTAACCTCAAGGAGAGACACAAATGAAACAGTTCGAAATTTACCGCTGCCCGATTTGCGGGAATATGGTAGAAGCCCTGAATAACGGCACCGGAAAACTCGTGTGCTGCGGGAAACCGATGGAAAAACTCGAAGAAAACACGGTGGATGCCTCCGCCGAAAAACACGTGCCGGTTCTGACCCGTGGCGAGTACGGCGTGAAAGTTTCCGTTGGCTCCGCCGCTCACCCGATGACCGACGAACACTTCATCGGTTTCGTCGAGATCCACTCCGAAGACCGCCTCCAGCGCAAGTTCCTCAAAGCCGGCGACGTCCCGGAAGCGGAATTCAGCTGCCCGCCGAGTGGCTGCCAGGTGAACGTCCAGCCGACCGTCCGCGCCTACTGCAACCTCCACGGACTTTGGAAGAAATAAACTTTTATGGCGAGCGGTGGCAGTTATGCCACCGTAAAAAACAAAAGATGGACCTTTTGCCCAACTCTATTTTTCGGTGTCATAACTGACCCCGCTCGCCTTGTGACTTTAACGCCGCGGCCGCGCTTTCCGGCGCAAGCGGATTCACAAAACACCCTGTTCCCAGTTCGAACCCTGCCTGGATCACCGTCCTGGGGCAAATCTCCAACCGCCAGTGAAAATTCTCATCCGCAATCGCTCCGTCTGCGGTATAGTTCCACGGTGATGTACGAAATACCAGATTGAAATCGTGGACACCCAATTTCCCCGTAAGGTTTTGAACTGTCCGACGAAGCACTTCAGCCAAATCGTCCAGTTCCTCACGCTCTGACTGCACAAAGCACGGCACGTGCCGTTTCGGCAAAAGCCAGACCTCCCCCGGATACCGCGATGCAAACGGGCAAAATACGCCAAAATACTGTGTTTCCTCTACCGCCCGCCACTTTTCCGCAAGCTCGTATTTTAGGGCCTCACAGTGCCAGCAGCGGTGATTTTTAGCCCGATAATCCGCCAAAAAGTCCTGTTCACGAGCAATCGACGGTGGAATAAATGGCAGGGCCGCGATCTGGGAATGTAAATGCTTTAGCGATGCACCCGCTTTGGGGCCGAGATTTTTGAAGATCTGCACATATTTCCACCGATGTGTTTTACGCAGTTGATGAAGCCGCCGATGATAAAAATGGATAAAATATTGAAATTCTTCCGGTGACAAATCCTCTAACGACGCCCCGTGAAAAGGCACTTCAACCAGCACTTCCTGAAGCCCTACATTGGGTGCGCCCACAAACGGCCCGAACTTCTGCACGGTCATTTCGCCATCCGCCTCCAAAAAGGGGTAACGATTCGGAACGGCACGAACCAGCCACCCAGGCGCGTTAGGACGGCGATAGTTATCGAGAGTTCGTTCTGACTTCGAGAGACGCGAAACAACATCCACCTCGGCAGGGGTTTCCATCTCGTGTCCTTCACAAAATGGGCATAAAACACTGGAACGAGCTTTTGCCGCTGCCGTTTCTTCTTTTGTTCCGGCAAAATCCATAGGGCGCGCTTGCCGACCTTCCGCGATTGCGACCCAGGTTTCGTATATAGGGGAGTAACGCATATTTATCAGGGAATAATATATTAAAGGGAGAAAAGTTTCATCTGGTATTACTTTACACGATTTTGTCATTTTCTCCAACGCCAAAATGAAATAAAACCGGATTATTTTAATCACAACTCTCTTAAATTTGGTGACGAACTCTCTCTTTCCCGAAAACAAACAGCTCTCTTAGGACCTACAGCCGAAAAATTTGGAAAAATTTTTAAAAAAGGCCTGGCTCACACGGACTTTAGAGTCCTAAATTTCTTGTTAATCGTCAAATCCTCTTTATCCTCATCATTCCTCTCATTCCTAACGGATTCCAAAAAAGAAAGGAAAAAAGGGCCAAAATCGATCTCATCTCTCGAAATATTTTTCTCCAAATCTCCGATATTGCCTATAATTACCAGCTTAAATTGTTTTCTATTTTACGTAAACTTTGTAATAGAAACAACAGTCAGATTAAAAAAAACACAAAACATTGGGTCAAGTTTCCACGATAAACTAGTACGGAGAAAGGGAATTCAAAGCAAATTCCTCAGGAAGGGAAAATCCAGAAGATTCTTTCTAACTGGAAAATTTTCTTTCCATTGCCAAAGCGCGCTGGCTTTGGTCTCCATGCAGCTATTCCCGGCAACGGGGATCGTAATTGGCCCGCAGACTAAAACGGAAGAGAGGATCGTAAATGGTCTGCTGTCAGCTCAGAATTACTAATTGTTCTGAACTATGTGACTATGTAAATGAGACAATTTGTCTCCATAATCATTTAAAAAAGGATTCGTTTCAAATGACGAAACGCCTGCTTCGGCGCAGTGGAAGGCCGTGCGGTATTTTTTACTGCGTCCACGGGCCGCGAATGGTGAAGTTGACTGCCATTTGGGAAGCAGAGAAAAATCAGATTTTGTTTTACGGCCCAACAGGTGAAAAAGTTCAACAAACAAAGATTTTGGATTCAATTCATGATGATTTGAGTCTTGGATTCTGAAATCCACAGGGAGGTTAGAATGTTAGTTTTGTCCCGCAAAGAAAGTGAGCGGATTCGAGTTGGTGACTCAATCGTAGTAACGGTTGTACGCTTGACAAAAGACCGCGTCCGTCTCGGCATTGAGGCACCTGATGATGTACTTGTTCTGCGTGACGAATTGGAAAAAGACAGTAATCCTGACACCATTTCTGAACCGAAAAAACCCGCGTTGAAAGCGGCAGCTGGTACGGCTCCTTTGGCCAGAAAAATGAGTGCTTTTTCGAATCGTCAACCGGCTCCGAATTATTCGGTGGCACTGGAAGACGAACCCGAAAACCAGCCAGGTTTGGAAACTCCGAAACTCAGACGATGCCCGGAACGTAAATTCTTCCGCTGCGATTGAGCTACCCCCCTTGCTCGAACGTGCCTCGGATTTACAGGTTAACGGCAAAAAAAGAAGGTCGAAAGACCTTCTTTTTTTTAATGGGACACACTCCCCAAACCAACAAAAAAAAGGAGGACCAGGTCCTCCTCATTTGCTTGGGGTGAAATCATTCTTCGTTTTCCGAAGTTCGATACCCGGTCAGGCCGCTGTAATCGCTGCGGTCATCTTCGTGCCAGAGCGGGAAACCCATCCGCACACGTTCCGCGAGAACTTTCAGCTTGGCCAATGAACCCGCAGGAGCGTCCGTCGGTTTGAAATCCGGCGTTCTCTGGGGGACGAAATCCTCGTCGTGCCCACACTCCAAAATCGCGTCAAAAACCGTTCTCATTTTATACCTCCTTTTATGATTCACCTTATGATGAGAAAGCTCACGAACCGCCATAACAAAAAAGAGCGGCTGGAGACTTGGTCGTAAAAATCACACAGGAAAAACTTTCCCATTGTAATCTGCAAAGTATTATACCACACCAAATCGCAAATGTCAAGAGTTTGGAAAAATATTTCTCAAAATATTCCCGATTTTATGGTTTTTTTCCGGGTTTGAAGAATTAACTCTGCGAATAAATTTCTCTTAGCAGGAAAAAAGATCCTGTCACAAGCAACAGGTCGTTCTCAACCAGGCCATTTCGCGCGGAGACGTATGCCGTCCGTGGGTCGGGGATCCTTTCCACTCCAGGCCGGGAAGCCAGGAACGCCCCCATTTCTTCGGAACTTACGGAACGCTCTGCCGGGAATTCTGCCAAAATGAGCCGTTTTGGGTCGAGCAGAAGCAAAAGGTTCAGCATCATACGCCAGTTTTTGTCTTTGGCGGCCGTAAAGAGCACGGTTTTTCGCGAGGCTGGAAATGTTTCACGGACCCATTGAACCGTATGGGCCATCGAGTCGGGCGTATGCGCCGCATCCAAAATCACCGTCGGGTTTTCCGAAACGACCTCCAGCCGACCGGGAAGTTTGGCCTTTTTCAAACCGTTCCAGAGATTTTCGGGCGTAATGAAATCCATGACCGAGGCCGCTTTGCAGACGATAGCGGCGTTGGCGCGCTGGTGCTCGCCGGGCATTCCAAGCTCAATTTCAGGGCCGATCGTCTCGGGAAAGTGCGTTCCCGCCCAAGCCACGGGGGCGTTTTGCCGGACCGCGATCTCTTCGATCACCGGTCGCACGCGAGTTAGGGTTTCCGGTGCCATTTTCCCGACGATTAGCGGGATCTCGCGCTTGATGATCCCTGCTTTTTCACGAGCGATCTCCTCAAGTGTCAAGCCGAGCTGGTCCGTGTGGTCGAGTGCCACGTTGGTCAGAATCGTCAGACACGGCAAGCAAATATTCGTCGCGTCTGTTCGTCCGCCCATTCCCACTTCGACCACGGCAAAATCGACGGTTTCTTCCGCAAAATACTCAAAGGCCGCGACAGTCAAAAGCTCAAAAAACGTCAAGGGTTTACCCTCCTCCGCCATTTCCTCGACGATGGGACGGAGTTTTTCTTCCAGAATTTCGTTCAGCCGTACTTCCGAAACAGATTGACCATTGATCTGGATGCGCTCCTCCAGTGAGACCACGTGCGGTGAGGTATAAAGGCCGACTTTCAGCCCGGCCTCGCGCAAAACGGAGGCAAACATCGCAGCCGTGCTTCCCTTACCTTTGGTCCCCGTGATGTGAATGACCGGAAACGTCCGTTCCGGAAAACCCAGCCGGGCGTGAAGTTCTGCGACGTTTTCGAGGCTCAGATCCGACGCGGCAGCAGGAGAAAGTTCATGGTTCAGGGATTGGTCAAGAAGGTGGTAGTTCATTTTGGGAGTTTTACGCAAAGGAAAAGGTCAGGGTTCATACGTCGTTAAAAAATCCAAAAGCCGCTGCGCTTCAGCGCGCTCAACCCGTGTGGGGTCCCAATTCATCCCGAAATGCAGGCGGCCAGCGTAGGTTCCAAGCGCCAGCGTAATAGCCGCATTGGTCGTGCGGGGCGAAATCTGCTCCACGCGCTCAAGGGTCAAAGAACCGATTTTCAAACGGCCGTCCTCCGTCCGTGGAAGACGCGAATCCCGAAAAAGGACGCCCAAATTGGAAACGACCACCGTCGCAAGCGGGCTTTTACGCCGCACAAACCACTTCATTCCCCAACGATGATCTCCCTTCCAGCGCCACGCACAAAGCCACTTTAACTCCTGGATCAACAAATCCGCCCTGAGTTTTTTCCGGTCTGGACTCATTTGACGGTGGATCCAGCGCAGAAGCCGGGCATCTGACCAATACGGCATCTGTCTGGATGCGCGAATAAAGACGACACTCACGAGATTCCGAAGCGGCATTTTAAGAAACCTTCCTGACCGGGTATTCACCGGAACCGCGATCTGGATCGGCCTTCTATCGGGTTGAAGATTTTCAATCGCCCGAAACGTTGCCGCCAGGATTTGATCATTCAGCGAAATCCCCTGCTTGTGCGCAGCGTCGAGCCTTTGGCGTGTTTCCTCAATCGTCAGCGTCCTAAAAAGAGGCTGTTTGGCGGTTCCCACCAGAGATTTTCCCGAAATGGAAATCTCCCTGGGCTTCCGACGGAACGGAAATGTTAAAATCTGCCAAACCGCGGCGCAAACCAAAGAGAACGTTACACGCGGTTTCACGGCCTGGCACACATCCAGTTCCGAGTCAGTCGGATATTCCGACTTCAAATCCACTGAACCATTTATCGTTTCCGCGGCATAACGTTCAAATATTTCTTCAAGAAAATGAAACGCTCCAAGTGCGTCGGTCGTCACATGATGAAACTGAAACCAAAGCTGAAACCCACCGGAATCCGGCAGATTGAGGAACCAGAATTTCAACCCTGGTTCCTTCTGGATCTGGAGCGGCGGAAGGGGAACTGAAAGCGACTCCTCCCTCACTAGCGGAATTTCTGATGGCGAGATGGTCCGATCCAGCGTTCCATCCGGGCGAATCGAAACCAGACTCCGCGAGGTTGGATGATGTTCAGCGGCCTCGGAAATGGCCCGTTCCAGACGCAAAATATCGGGTTGACCCGAAAAGTGCAAAATCGTTACGGCATCCGCTAGGGATTCGATGTCGTTTGCTCGTTGGGCATCGTAAAACAGAAAATCCTCGAACGGGGTCATGCCGCTTTTCCCGTTGAATTGACGATTTCACCATCCGCGTTTCGAGTGTAACAGGTCGCCGAACGACGCGGGGGAAATACAAATTCGTCATCTATGAAAGGGGTAAACGCCAGAACATCGTGGTGATTCGCGTTTTCCCGTGCGTAACTTGACTCTGAATTCTGTCGGCCTGACCAGGAATCCTCACACGGAACAGTACGTAGTTCCGGCCGCGGCACAGGATTCGCATTTTGCGAAATCGGCTGGTTCCCGTGAGAAAAGAACAAATTCAGCATCGCAGGCAAAACCAGCAGAGATGTCAGCCAGCAGCACGTCGTTCCGATTGCCAGAACCATTCCAAGGCTCTGAAGGCCGCGATGTTCGGCAAGCATTAGCGTTCCAAAACTCAAAATCGTGGTAAGCGATGTCAAAATGACACTCATTGAAGTTGATGAGGAGATCCTGTAAACCCCGCCATTGTATGAATTGTGGAAATCGTGCATAATGTGTACACCATCGTCGATTCCAATACCAAGGATCAGCGGTAAAACGATCAGGTTAGCGGCGTTCAGAGGGATATTGAAGTACCCCATGATCCCGAACGTACAGATGATCCCAAGCAAAACAGGAAGCATGGCGAAGAACGTATCTGCGAGACTCCGAAGGTCCAGCATAAGAAGCAGGAAAACGATTCCCAGGGCGTAAATGGCCGCGTCCTGGTAACCTTTTTTCATCTGGAGCGAACATTCGTACGTCTGTAACGGGTTTCCCGTCACTTTCGGATCAACGGATCGGACTTCTTTAACGAACTTCTCCAGGTTATCCATATCCCACAGATCTCCCTTGGCGTAGATCTTGAGCAGATAGGTTCCATCCTCCGCGCGCATACGGTCCACATACGCTTTCGGAAGGTCACTCAAAGTCGGCGGTTCGGGCGACGACATTTTCTCGAGTTTATTCAGTTTCGCCAGCAGATCCCGTGCGAGAGATTCCTGATATTGCGTCATTCGGGCGAAATATTCCGTCAGGCGCATTCCGAGCAGTTGTTTCTGAAGCGCCTCGATCCGTTCATAGTACGACAAAAATTCCGCTTTTCCGGTCAGACACAAGCGGGCCATTTCGAGACACTGATAAAGTTTTCGAGCGTCTTCTTTCGTCAGAACAGGACTTTGATGGACGTCCGACGGCGTTTTGGTCAGCACTTCATGAATCTGACGTACCAGCGGGTTTTCGTCCGAAATCAACGTTACAAGCTGCTCCACGTGATCAACACTGGGGAGGACTGAGAATTTTTCAATTCGGTCTCGCAAGACCTCCTCGTTATCGCTCATCGAGATGGCAAACCAGCAACTCTGTTTGCTCTCCTCAATGAGACGCATTTCCAGCGCGACGCTTTCAAGTCCTTTCGGCTGGAGATTCAGCAAATTGTAATCGTAATAAAGCTTCGGAAGCCCACAGGCGACTGCTCCAATGATGAGGACGCTCAGGAAAAACACGACTTTGGGATTTCCCTGGAATAAAACCATACTGCGGGGCATTTTGAACTTTTCCTGCGGCCGGTTTTTGTCCACCATGTAGATCAAAATCGGTAAAACCGTCAACGCAGCCAGACAGCAGCAAAGGACTCCGCCGCCCGCGATGATACCCAATTCGGCTATCCCGGTGAACTCAGTCATTCCCGCCATGAAAAACGCCGCGGCAGTCGTGAGCGCACCAGTAAGGATTCCCGGGCCGATCTCTTTTCCCGTGCGTATCAGAGCCGTTTTCGTGTCGTTTCCCTCGGCCCGACACGTCAAATACCGGGACGTGTAATGGATCCCAAAGTCAATCCCAAGACCAATCAGAATGACCGCGAAGGCCATGCTAAGGATATTCAGGTGTCCGATGAAAAACGTAATATACGCCGTACTCCAGCCGATCCCAACGAAAAGGGCGATAATCGCCAGAATCGGATGCCTCAGTTCGCGGAAGAAGTAAATATACAGGAGCGCCACGCCTAAAACCGAAAGCCACGTCGCCCAGTTCATCGCGTTCTGGCTGGAACGCATTTCGTCGTTTTCCATCACCGGAAGACCAGTCAGCTGGAGGGTTACTCCCGGATGTTTTTCCTGAATGGAAGCCAAAATGGAGCGCAGAGTCTCAATTCCCGCAGTCCCGCGAGCGAAATCCGCGTTCTTTTCCTCCCGCATTTTCACCATCATGACGGCCGTTTTATTGGGAGTCAGCCACGTGTAATGAATATGCGAGTCATGGTCTGCACGTTTGATTGGAGCGGAAACCGGATCACTTTCCCCAGACTGCGGGGAACGATTCAAAGAGGCCTCAACCGTCTCATTTTCGATTTCGTTGACCGATGCGAACGTCGCCTGATCTGATTCCGCAGACGCCGGGATTTCCGCCAGGTTAGAACCATAGTACGGATTTGCCGGCTCCATCTGCATTTCTCCCTCAGGCGAGGGAAGACCCGGTTCCAGATTCTCGTGAGAGTCAAATGGTGAACGCATGGCGTAAAGCTGTGGATTCAACTCGGAAACATCCTGAAAATTCCCGCCATTCGCACTTTCCATCGGGTAATAATTGGACGTCTGTGTAGCGGTTTCGCTGCAAGGAACGTACGGATCCGTCACATCAGGAGCATAGTTGACCACCCAGAATTCTGAACCCGGGTAGTTCGCGATGTAATGAACCAAATTTTCCTGCGGTTCCAAAGACGCCATGGTGACCGTCGAATCGGAAATGCTTGACTGCGTTCCATTCCACGCGGAGTTGAAACCGTTCAGCATACTCCGGTTTTTGTTGGATGCTTCCGGTCTCGACGTGGTCGGCAGTTTTCCCCCGTCTCTGCCCTTGGAAAGATCGATTTCCGGGAATGGCGAGTAAAACTGGTAGGTCGGACCGAGCGCCTGTTCCAGACTGAAAATCATTCGTTCCAGCGCCTGGCGCATATTGGCCACCATTCGCGGCGGGATCTGCCCTGGTTCAGCGGCCAAAGGCATAACTGTCTGGGGAAGGATCCGATCGATCGACAGTGTATCCCAGTTCCCCTGAAAAACGTCCTCATGACACTTCAAAAAAAGATTCAGGTCCTGAAGTTCCTCCTCCGATGCGAAATAAAGGGCCTTGGAAAGGAGTGCTGTATCGTCAAATTTATAAAAAAGGGAATGGAAAAGATTCGGTTTTTTCTCAATTTCTGCCGCGGTTGCATTCAGGGCCGGAATGATTTTCTCCGCAGAGTCACCGTCCACCACAATTATTAAGTCGTCCTCACTGCCAAATTTGGAAATATACTCGAGCCAATACTGATTCCATTCGCTTTTCGGGTTGATCAGGTCCAAACGTCTGTTTTTAAACGACAAATGTTCCATCGTATATAGACCAGCCGAGACCGCCCCCGCGATCATCAGGAAGAGGATCAGATAGTTATATTTTAAAATCGAGCCAATGATCACCCCCATCGGCGCCGAGAGTACCGAATGCTGTTTAGGCTCTGAATTTGCGTGTGATTTGGAGTCTGCCACGAAATGTTTTCCTCAAAAGTTTCAATTTTTGAACGGTCAAAAAACTTCCACCGGTTTGAAAAGAAACACAATACGCGGTAATTTTACTCTTTTTTCTAAATTGACGCAAGAGAGATTTGAGAGATTGGGGAAACTATAACGAAAATGACCAACAAAAAGTTAAAGAGAAAGGAAAATACTTAACGCCTGATTTTCACTTTCATAGCCTTTTGAATCAACGTTTCCCCTGGGATCATTCCGCCAGCTGCCGCCAAATTTCCGAAATCGCCTGGGCGAAAAATTTCGTTGCGTCCTTGAAATTTTTCTCTCCCAAAGCTTTGGCCGCAGCGCCAGCCAGTTGGTCCGCCTTTTTGAAATTCAGTTCCGCCTGCGTGCCGGCGCTTTGGCGCAGTTCCGTGAAGATCCGACGCAGTTCCACCGCAAATTTGGAGTCACAAACGGCCGAGTATGACCGATATGGTCCTCGCCCCGTACGCTGCGTAAAGGCTTTCGGCGGTTTTTTGCCCAAGAGTTTCATCACTTTCCACTGCCACTCCGGCATTTCCGGATGCGGCATTTCCGTTTCAGCCGCCATCGGAACCGGTTTCGGGTCGTGCGTGGTTGGAACCGCCTGCTGAGGTCCAAGGTACTTGACCGTAACTACCGTAATATTATCAGGTCCACCCCGCAGATTGGCGAGGTCCACTAACGCCCGGGTCGCTTCCTGAAGCGGCAGAACGGAGAGGATTTTCCCCATTTCGCAGTAATTCGTTTCGCGGTCTTCCTCAAACTGGCCGCACAAGCCGTCACTGCAGAGGAGGTAAATGTCGCCGACCTGAATGGGCCACGGTCCCTCAATGTCCGGCTTGACGTCCGGTGAAACGCCGAGGCAGCGCGTTATGACGTTTTTATGTACCGTGTCATCGATAACCTCGTGCGCCTCTTCTTTATCCCAGACGACGCTGTGGTCACGCGTCATTTGTTCCCACTTGTTCCCGCGGAGCCGATAGACCCGACTGTCTCCCACGTGGCCGATCATCACGCCTTCGGGCAGGATCACGAGCGTGTCGTTGGTGGTCCCCATCCCTTTGAGTTCCTCGTCGGAATTCCCTTTGGCGTGGATGCGCGTGTTCGCTTCCTGGATCGCTTTCGTAAGAGCGGCCGGCGGCGTGAGCTGTGTCTGCTTCAGGTAAACCATCGGGATCGTGTCGGTCGCCAGCTTGCTCGCCAGTTCGCCCGCCGCGTGTGCGCCCATTCCGTCCGCCACGCAAAAAACATGGCCGCGCATATTCCAGATTTTCTGGTTCCTGGCCGGCACTTCGTCGTGTGAGTCCTGATTATTGGAACGGCGCAAACCGATTTCACTGATCGCGCAGTATTCCAGGCAGTTCTTCCACGGGTTTTCGCTTGGTCTCATGGGTTTACTCCTAAAAGGACGTCTTTTACGGGGACGACACTTCCAGCGTCGTTTCGATCCGGAGGGCCGGCGTCCTCGCCGGTCAAGTTAGTGGGTTAAATTATTAAAACCTTCAAAATCGCAATTAAAAATGGGATCCGCCGCATCCACGTCCCCACCCCAGACGTTCGCCGCTTCACGGCAGCCGCCGTGGCAGTGGCTCAGGTCGCGGCAGCCCGCGCACATCCCGGGAATGTAGTCCGAGTCGAGGAACCGCTTCCAGTAAGGGTCCGACGGGAGTTTGGCCGGAATTTCGTCCCAGCGGCAGATCACGTGCGGCGAGTGATTGCAAACCTTCACCCAGCCGTTCGGGTCCAGCGCGCAAAAATGCTTGGCCGCGCTGCATTTCGAGCCGATGGAAAGGAACTTGAATTTCTTCGGGTTTTTGATCACGCAGTACGGAAGCTCCGTTCCGATGTGCCCCTTTTTCCCGGCACGGGCCAAAACCTCCTCGGCTGTTTCGAGCATCTGGTTCAGTTCCTCGGCGTTCAGAAGCAGATCCTGGTGGCTCATCCCACGGCCGCCCGGCATGAAGCGGTTCAAAAGGACGTAATCCGCGCCATGGATCAGCGGGTACGCGATGTTCTCGTAAAGCTCCGGAAGGTTCGTCCGCGAGACGGTAATATTCGCGCAGGTGCGAATTCCCCGTTCCTTTGCCTGGCTGAAAAGTTCGAGCGCGTGCGCCGCTCCGTCCACGCCGGTCGTTTGCTCGAAGGTCTTGATCCCCGGAACCGAAAGCGAAAGCAGGATCTTCAGCGGGCGCAGGAAGTCCAAAAATTCATCATCGATCAGCGCCCCGTTGGAAATCAGGCCGGAACGCAGGCCGAGCGTTCGGCGCGTGTATGTAAGGATTTCCCGCAGATCCTCGCGTGCGGTCGGTTCCCCGCCGCTGAACGTGACCTGCTCCGCCCCGCACGCCTTCAAAAGCGCGAGCGCGTCCTTGAGTTCCTGCGTGGAAAGCTCCTCCCGAGGGTACTCCCCCGCCGACGTGTTCTCCCACGGGCAGTAACAAAACGCGCAGCGGTGCGGGCAACGGAACGTGATCTCAAAAATGACCGACCGCGGCAGGATTTTGGCGGGATTCGGCTCACTCATCCTTTGAATCTTCCTTGGGCTTTTCTTCCTCTTCAGGTTTTGGTTCACCTTCAGGCTCTTCCGGCGGAAGTTCCGGCGGTTCGTAACAGAGCGGCTGGTTTTCGTCATCGGATTCGGAGGGTTCCGGCTTGAGCGACTCCGGGCACGGCTGCGAGTAGCAAAGCGGCTGACCCCATTTTTTGCAGCCCAAAGTCAAAAGGGCGAAAAAGCCCGCGATCAACGCGAAAAACCGGCCCAAAAACGTCCGACGGGGCGTGGTCTCCTGGCGAAGCGCGTCGAGCCGGGCGTTCAGCTCCGCGCGGGAAAGGTTCAAATCAGGTTTGGAGGTTGATTTTTTCATGGGTTCTTTCCGAAAAAGGAGCCTCATTCCTGGGAATCATCCGGTTCCACCGCCACGTCGTAGCACATGATTTCCGGTTCGTCCTCGGGCTTTTCTTTACCTTCGGGCTTTTCCTCGCCGTCGGGTTTCTGCTCGCCGTCGGGATTTTCTCCGTCCTCGGGAGCCGGGGCCTCATAGCAGAGCGGCTGCTCGTCCTCCCCTTCATCATCGTTTCCCGGGTGGCGGTAACAGAGTACTTCCGGCTGAATCATTTTCTTGCAGCCAAAAGTCAGAAGGGCGAAAAAGCCCGCGAACAGCGCAACAAAACGGCCCATAAACGACCGGCGAGGCTTGGCCTCCTCACGAAGCGCGTCAAGCCGGGCGTTCAGTTCCTCGCGGGAAAGGTTACAATCGGGTTTGGATGTCGGTTTTTTCATGGGCTCTTCCTGATTGATTTAAGGGGCCGAAGAAGCTGGGCGAGCTTCTTCGATTTACTTTTCAAACCACGACCGGAAAACGGGGCGGCCCTCAATGACCGTGCGTTTCTCGAAGTGCGTCCGCCACTGCGACGGGTCCACGTCCGGCGTGAACGGGCCTTTCAGCGTCGATTCGGCCGCCATCATTTCCAGCGCCGTTTCGAAATATTCCTGAACGTCCGTCCAGAAATGGAGCTTTCCGCCCGGCACGAGGCACTTCTCGCACGCCCGGACCAGCTCCATCTGCATCACACGGCGTTTGCGGTGCCGCGCCTTCCACCAAGGGTCCGGAAAATAAACATGCACCGCCGCCAGCGAGTTTTCGGGCAAAAACTCCCGGAAAAGCTGGAGGCCGTCGCCCGAGAACATGACGGCGTTGGAAATTCCTTCCTTGATCAGGCGGGCCGCGCAGTACGCCGCGTATTTGTGCGCGATCTCCGTCCCGATGAAATTATGGTCGGGCTGGGCGAGCGCCGCGTCATGAATGAACTGGCCCTTCCCGCTCCCGATCTCAACTTCCAGCGGCGCGGCCGGGTCGGAGAAATACTTCGCCAGATCCCACGGCTGCTGAAGCTCCCGGATCAAAAACAAATGGCGCGAGTAATCGAGAGACTCATCGATGTGACGGAGGGCACGGCGCGGCATAAGAACATCCTGAAAAAAAGGAAAGAAAGGTTAAAACTACTCACCCACGACCGCGTCGCGAATCGCGATCCCGCGGATCTCACCGTCTGCGACGACATTTCCGTTCACGATCGCCTCAAACGCCAAAATCATCATGACGTTCCGCTTCGCTTTCAGGAGCTTCACCACGAGGTAAAGCCGATCACCGGGGCGGACCTGACCACGGAATTTCACGGCATCCAGACCGCCAAATCCCATGATTCCCTGATCAAGGTAATCGAGTTTGTGCGCGTAAAAACTGGCAAGCTGAGCGGCAGACTCGCAAATAAGTACTCCCGGCATGATCGGGTAGCCCGGCATGTGACCACGGACCCAGAACGAATCCGGCGAAACGTCCTGGTAACCGATACACAGTTGATTTTCGTAGTCCTCGTAAACGATCGCCGTGAGCATTTCCATCTCATAACGATGCGGATTCTGCTTGCGGATCTCTTCCTTGTCGGCGAGAATATGCGTCAAATCCAAAGAATCCCAATCTACGAGTGCAGGTTTTTTTGCCATCTTTCTCTCCTTTAAAATAAATGAATACACCACAGACCGTAAAACCCGTGGTGTGCTTCAAAATCATCAACGAGGCGCAAATGGGAAAACTCAGGTTTTGACCATGTGACGCTTGGCTTTACGGGCCTGCGAGGAGGCCGGGCGTTTCCCATGATTCGATTTTTTAACGATATGCTGCGGTTTGGACATTTTAAACTCCAATAAAAAAAGGACTTCACTAATATTTTGCGCAAATTATACCCGATTTCGTTTTTTTTGCAAGGGGGGGCGAAAAAACCGCTCCGCTTCAACACGCCACTTTAATTAAAGGTGGAGGGTGGAGTTGACGCTTGCGCGTAACGTTGGCTCCAGAAAGACTTCAACCCATAAAAAGCCGAAGGCTTTTCCCAACTCCACCCTCTTTTCGCCTTTTACTTTTCCAAATCGGAAACCGTTACTCCTTCCGGGGCTTTCACCGTTTTCTGAACGGTTCCGTCCGGTTTTTTCTCTGCGCGGACAAAAATCACACCGTACGGCGTTGGGACGGTCCCTTCCACCCAGTCCAGGTCACCGAGGAATGGCTCGACGCGGACGGTTTTGAAGCCCGGCTCGACGGGCGTAACACCTAGAACGTGCGCCGAAAGCCACGCGGCAGGCCCGGACGCCCAACCGTGGCAGAGCGAGTGGCGGAATCCGATGTAGCAGTACGCCCCGCGGTCACCGTGGAGGCTTTCCTTTCCTTCCGGCGTCAGCTCGTCGATCCGACCGGCATTTTCCAGCCATTTCAGGTCGAAATCTTCCCAGAACGTGGTGGCGCCGACGTCGATCATACCGCCCCAGAAGTCGCGCACGATGTTCATCGCTTCCTGCGTCCGGCCGGCCCGGGCGAGCGCCTCCAGCATGTAGTAGCCATAGAACGTCGAGAAACCTTCCGCCCCGCCGCGGAGCAGAACGTCCACGTTCGGTTTTTCGGGATTTTCGAGGCCCGCCCAGTTCATGATCGCCGCCGCCTGTTTGTTTCCGGCGTGGTCCGGGACAAATTTCCGAACGATGGCCGCGAGCGACTCAGCCTTTTTCTCAAGCGCTGTATCATTCAGCGCCCGGGCGATCTCGGCGGTGCGTTCGAGCGCGATCACGAACATCGCGTGCGTTCCCGCATCCAGCGCAGGCCGATTTTTAGCCGTCGGCCAGTCAAGGAACGGCGACGGGAAACCCGCTTTCCCGGTCTGCGGGTCGATGTACTGTTCAAGCAGATCCACCAGCCCCGCCAAATATTCGTGCTGGGATTTTACAAAATCCAGATCGCCGGAAAACCGGTACACGTCGCTCGTGGAGATGATCCACCAGAGCGAGTAATTCGGCATACCGTTCATCCACTTCGGAAGCGGCCACTGCGACCGCACCAGTTCGCCGAGCGTGTCCTTCAGGACCTGCGGCGCGCCGAAAACGTACAGCGTGGTCATTCCCTGCGGGTTGAAATCCCCCATCCAGACGAGGCGGTCGCGTTTCGCCCCCTCAAAAATGTAGTTTTGCATCGTGAGGTGCTGCGTACGTGCGGCCGTCCGCCAAATCGTGTTCAGCCGATCATCCGAGCATCGGAAACTCCCGAGCCACGGCAGATCCCGGTACGTGAAAACCGCGCGGATCGAGTCAAACACGATGCTCGTTCCGTCGTCCACGAGATCAAGCCGCACAAAGCGGAACGCGCTCTCCCCGACCTCGATCGAGCCGAGCCACGGAACGGAAACGACTTGATCCCGCATGGAGTGGTCGTTTCCTGCGCCGCGGTCCCCCAGCTCCGCCATCGCTTCGTCGGCCGACTCGCCAAACCGGACGCGGACTTTCACCGTGCGGACTGCTTGCCCGTCAAGAGGTTTCAAATCCCGTGCGTCGAGACGGATCCCACCGTGAATTTCCGCGCCGAAATCGAGCAGGATCGCGCACGGCTCGCCCGCTTTTTTCGTCATGGTGAAGCCGTTCTTCATTTCTGACGTGGAAGTCTGACCGAGAGGCGGGGGCAAAACGAGCCCGGAATTTTGCAGGCCGGATTCAGTTTCCCAGAGGATCCGTTGGGGAAGGATAAATTTCCGAACACGTTGGTCCGGCACGACCCGACCGGCAAAAGATTCTTCCGGCAGACCGGGCAAGATGGCACTTTCCGATTCGATCGACCAGTCAACCGACTGAGCCAAGACGGACACAAAGAGACAGAAAAAAAGAGGGAGGGCAAGGAAAAAACGCATGGTGGAACTCCTCTTGAAAGGAAGGAAAAATGATTAAGAAAAATAAGAGGCCGGAAGCCTGTAAACGCAAAGAACGGAGTCAGGCGGGAAAGGGAACACATTCGCCCCTTCCGCCCGATTCCGTTTTCATCGGTCACGTCATTACGACCTTACGACAATACAAACTTCGGTTTTTATTTCAAAACTTTGATCGCCTGGAAAACCTGCGCGGGAACTTCAGTCACAATTTCCGCACCGTTTTCGAGAGCGTTGACCTGAATCGTCACATTCGCGTCGCCGATCTCTCCGAGCTTGGCTTTCTTTTCGTCCGAAACTTTCTTCACTTTGCAGCAGACGTTCAGCGCCTTCTGGAGCGAAACCGTCGCGGCGAAAGCCGGAGCGTCAGCCTGCTTGCTGGTCTGGATGTTCTTCACAAGCGTATCGACAGCGTCCGTACCAACGGCCCAGTAAACCGCTTTCGGCGCGAAGATCACGCAACCCGGAACCGTTTCGGGGAAAAGCTTCTTCATTTCGCAGCACTGTTTCTTCGGAACAAAGTCCGCCTGGAAGACGTGCAGTTCGCCGTTTTCCGTGCGTTTGCCGTTCTTCACGTGGCCCTTGCATTTCTCGCCTTTCTTCTCGCAGACGTACTTCGCGGCTTCGCAGAAGGTCTTTTCCAGAGCGTAACCATCCGGAACGCTGCGGGCGAAAATGATGGTGAATTTCTTTTCCGGCTCAGCGTACATCGCGACGGCGTATTCCTGTTCGGAACCGGCGAAGGCCTGGCGGAAGAGCGGGTGATTGTTCGTCAGCCATTCGGAGACCTCTTTGGCGGTCTCTTCGCCAGCTTTGCATTCCAATTTCTTGATGAAGCGGTTGCGGTGAATGGCCATAAGTTCATCGATGACCGGGTCATTCAGACCGGCGATCTGGGCGTTGACGTGGTAGAAACCAAGCGTTTCTTCCGTGCCGAAGCCAGCCAGAGCCGAGGCGTTCGCGGCCGTCGCAGCACGCAGATCCTGGATCTGGTGAGCGCTGCCATTACCAGTGAAAGAATTGCGAATCACGAGTTTCTTCCCGTTTGCATCCCACGTATAACTAACGGAGGCATCTTCAAGCGGGCTCTTCCATTCGTGAGCTTCAGCCGATTCGACAAATTTTTCCAATTCGGAGAGGAAACGGTCGTTCAGCTCTTTGCCGAATTTTTTCTCACCTTTTTTCTCAAGGCATTTCCTGGCTTTCCCGACGATGTGGTTCACGAATTCTTTACGATCGTTCTGCGGGATCGCGTTCACGTAGAATTTGGCCTGGACATCGGAATCCATGGGCGCGGTGAGCAGTTCAACAAGTTTCGCACCACAGTCAGCGATCGAGATGTTTGATTTTCCGTCCTGAACGAAGAACCAATCACCCTGACGCTCAATAATGGCGCTGAATTTGCTGTCGTCTTTTTTCGACTTGACTTCCCAGCTGTTATCGCCCTTTTTCTCAACGGCGAAGTATTTGTCCGGGACGTGCTTCAGAACTTTTTCAATATCCTTTACCGAAACAACAGCCACACCGATCGGCGGATTTTTTTTGCCATTCGGGAAGAGGAAGACACCAACCGGGGCCTCAGTATTGATGCCGTCCTTGACAGTCTGGTCAGAAATGGCGCTCTTGAAGGCAGCCGCTCCCTTGGCCAAATCGACATCGCCGATGTCTTCGGCCGCGGCAGTCAGTTTCGCGCCGAACGTATCCAGATTCTTGACCGTCACAGAGACGACCGGGTCCTGAGCGAAAAGCGGCGACACTAGAGCCGCCAATCCTAAAAAGACATTCAGGATTTCGAGTTTGAAACGGGTTTTCATAAAAACTCCTATCATTGAGGGATGTGTACCAGCCTCGCGCGGGTACGGGGTTATAATAATCAACAGCGACTTATTTGCAGTTATTCTTCCAAAATCCAACCCATCGGAACACGAACAACTTCACGAGCCTCATTCAAAAAGTTCGAGGCGGATTCATCGCCCATTACATTTTCTTCTTCCTCCTCTGACTGCGGCTCCACGTGCGTATTCAGACGCACCAGCCCGTGACCGGGAATCAAAACCAGAGGAAGCTCTTCCAGACTCTGGGGTTTAGGGACAGAAAGGTTGAAAAATGTTCCATTTGGAACTTCGGAAGCAGAGGGTTGTTCCTGAAAAGTCGGAACGGATGATGTTGAAACCGGGGCCGGCGCAATGTTCGGCCGCGAGTCTGATTGACACATATCGATCTCCGTTCCCGGCAAGGAACCCGGGACCGACGGCGTTTGATGTCGCATGAGGGACCAAACCCCTATTCCGATCAAAACCGACGAGCAAATCAGGACCGCGTACTGAAATACACTATGGTGCGGCCTGCTCTCACGCAACGGAACTGGCTGATTCAAAATTTCGTTCCTGATGCGTAAGTAGAGTTCCTCATCGAAAACTTTTGAAAAAAGTTCCGCGTCGTGCTGAAGCCTGTTTTTGAGTTCGTTTTCGTTCATGGAATTGAAAATTTGGTCAAAAAAAGTTCAAAAGTCCTAATCAGGGTTAGTAAAAAGTTTCCCTCTGTCTTTATTTCCGGTCAGCCAAACGCTATCCTCACAGGATTTTCTTTAATGCGTCACGTGCCCGGAAGAGAGCCGATTTCACTCCTGGAACTGTTCGATCAGTAATTTTGGCAATTTCCTGCTGGGACTTATCTTCAACATAAAAAAGCCACAGTATCTCTGCCTGGTCACTTGGGATATTCTGACGAATCTTGTTCCAAAGGTTTTCCGCGTCATCCGCCTCAACCAAAGCCTGAAACTCAGCGTGCTCGACTGCCTTCTCCTGAAAATCTGCCTGAAATTCTTCACCCAAGTCCACCATTCGCGAGCGGATGGAGTGGGCAAGATTCCGGAAGAACAAAGCGCTCTGCTGATGCGCGATCGCCAGGATCCACGTGGAAAACTGCCACTGCGGGTTGTACGTTCTCAACGATTTCCAGGCGGCCATAAACGTTTCCTGAGTCAAATCCTGAGCGTCTTCCGGTCGATGGCGCAAAAGGAAATAACGCAAAATTCGAGTCTGAAAACGGCGTACCAACTCCTCGAAAGAGGCCGAATCCCCTTTTAAAGTGGATTGAACGAGGTCAATATCGGACGGTTCGAGGCACATTGGTTCTGTAATTTCAGGAATTATATGTTTTAATTAATTATAGATGTTTTACAAAAGAAAGGTTTCAAATTTTTTCAAAAAATACCTGTTTTATAAACCAATGCGAACAAAATTTAAAAAAACGTCAATATTTCTCCAGAAGCTCCACATATCTCCGCAATTCCCTGACTAATATCTCAGGCTGACCGGGCGACAGAGCCTCGAGCATCTCGCGAAAGTACCATTGGATCTCACGTCCTCCACGAAAGTACGCAAAGGTAGATTCCCCTTCAAGTTCCAAACGCCCCAAAACTCCACGCAAATTATCTATTTTGTCGCAAAGCATAATTTGCCGGGCCTCAAAATCGGCCGCTCGCGCATGCGCGATGTGCGCTTCTTTACGCTCTCGCCACGGACGTTTTACCTCCGGATTTTCCGTCAGGGAATCACTGCATAGCGCCACCCACCGGGCAACACGTTCCCCGTAACGGTTTTGGATTTCGTCGAGCATTTTCTGACCGCCGCAGTCCTCCGCCGCATCGTGAAGCAAAGCGGCGATCGCCTCGTCTTCGGTCTCCGCCCATTCCAACACCATACCGCTGACACGCAGCAGATGGCTAATGTACGGGTCCTGATTGAACTTGCGCCGTTGATGGGCGTGAATCTCACAAATCCACGCAAGCGCGGAAGCGTAACGGGTAGAAAGAACTAACACGATTTTTAGTTTGGAGTTAGAAGTGAATGAATGTGAAGTGTTGAGAGTGGGGAGTGGAGAGTGGAGTTGGAAAAGCCTTTGGCTTTTTATGGGTTGAACTCATTCTGAAGCCAACGTCACGCGAAGCGTTCGCTCCACTCTCAACCCTCCACACTTTAAAGCAGGCTTTCCATCAGGAGACGCATTTTACGCATTTCCTGCGCCACATCGAGGTCTTTTTCGGGAATGATGTCCACACTCAAACCACCCCGATAACCGTGCTGAAGGAGCCGGGTGAGTATCTGGCCGAACTCGATTTCACCCTGACCAACACAGACCTGGAATTTTTTCTCTTTCGTGTCACGCAGACGCACGTGGCATACTTTATCCATGATGGTTTCAATGTTCGGTCGATTCATTTCGTGGTACTTATAAACGAAATGACTCGGATCGAGAGTCAGCTGCATACCGGGAATCAGCGAGCAAAGAGATTTGCATGTTTCCAAATCCTCAGTCAAACGGTCGCGCTCAGTCAGCAGCCCAATGACGATCCCGCGTTTATTCGCTTCCTCAACACATTTGCGCAGACGTTCCACCTCTTCATTGAAAGGAAACCCTTTCGGGGCCGCCCGGAGTGTAATGGTCACGACCTGCATCACTCGAGCCAGTTTCAGACACGCGACGAACTGATTTACATATTCTTTGGTATCTTCTGAATCAATTTCCACGCTAAAGCAGCCCGGGGTCAAACGGTATAAATTTTTGAGCTGGCGATGTACTTCCGGGAGTTGATTCTGGATCACTGATGGTTTCAGGTAGTCGTTCGACTCGTGAAACATCAGTTCCACATAAGTGTACTCCAAATCCGCGATTTTCTCCAGTGCCTGTGAAAGCGGCATATTGCGAAAACAATTTGTGGTCGCAGCAATAAACACGCCGTGACTCCTTTCGGAAACAGATTATATCGATTCTATTATTTCAATCCTTTAAGTTTACGTTTTTTTTTATATTCCGCAAGAGCAATTTACAAGAATAAAGAACGTTTCGATAAAAATTTGGGAAAATTCTGACATTTTTTGGTTTTCAGAGAGTTTTTCTACTGGAAAAAATCGAAAAACGTGGTAAAATAGAGAAAATTGTAAAAGGATTAGTAAGGTTCCAGGTTTCACAATCCTGAGACTGTTATTCCCTAACCATTTTCTGATGGACTGGCCGATGCGAGTCCCGTATAACTGTTTCGAGGAAAAATTATATGTCAAATACTCCTGACTATCCACCGCCCTTTACGGTTTCCAATGTTCCGCCAGTACCTCACTCGCGTTTCAAAACAGGTTGTGCCTGTGGCTGTGGAACGAGTCTTTTGATTTTGTTCCTGATTTTCTGTCTCAGCATGGCAGGACAGAGCTCCATGAAATCCACGGTCAACCGTCTGGTCCTTTCAGGCCCCACTTCGGCGTTCAATGAAGAATGTAACAAAGTGGCGATTATCTCAATCAACGAAACCATCATGGAGACGGACGGTTTCATCAACGATCAGATCAACGATGCTAAAGAGGATTCAACCATCAAAGCGATCGTCCTGCGTATGGACACACCCGGCGGGAGCGTCTCAGCCAGTGACTATTTCTACCACAAACTCACGAAACTCCGGAAAGAATCCAAAATCCCAATCGTCGTAAGTATGGGTGGTATCTGCGCCTCGGGTGGATATTACATCGCGATGAGCTGCGGAAACGAAAATGAAAATGTCATTTTCGCGGAGCCAACCACCTGGACGGGTTCCATCGGCGTGATCATTTCAAAATACGATCTCTCTGAACTGGCCCAGAAAGTCGGCGTGAAGGAAGACTCCATCAAGAGCCACGAATTGAAAGGAATGGGAAGTTTAACGCGGCCGATGACCGAGCAGGAACAAAAGATTTTCCAGTCGCTCGTCAATGACGCGTTTGGCCGGTTCCGCGAAGTGGTTTATTCCGGGCGTAAAAAGTTCAATGAAGACCACAATGCGCTAACGCCTCTGGCTACAGGTCAGGTTTTCACGACACAGGATGCGCTGGATTCAGGCCTTGTGGACCGCGAGGGGTATCTTGAAGAGGCCGTTAGTCGTGCGATCGAGCTGGCAAAATTGGACGCCAACAAGACACAAGTCTTCCAATATACCACCAAAGTAACTCTCTCCAGCCTTTTGTTTGCCTCTCAGAAAAAACTGGAACAGACACAAGTCAAAGAGATCCAGGAAATCGCCTCCCCCAAAGCGCTTTATCTGTGGCAGTAGAATTTGGAGTGCGGCAATACAGAAGCCGAAGGCTTCCTTTGCCGCTTTCACTTAGCGGCCAAAAAACACGGTGTCAAAAAACGATTTTCGCGTGGGGAACGTCCCGCGTGCTTCCGCGGCAAATGAAGCCTTCGGCTTCTGTATTGCCGCAAAGGAAAGCGATGAATGTCGCTTACGCGACTGTATCATCGCACTCCAAAAAACCGGAGGGCCACCGGCCCTCCGTATCTTAAATCATCTCACATCTTCCAGCATCTCGCCAAACTCTTTCAGCGATGGCACCGTCAGATCCGGATTCGGGTCGTTCGCCAGCGCGGTCTCCAGCTTCGTTTCTCCCGTGAGGACCAGCACACCGAATGCGCCCGCGTTGTGCGCCATCTTGATGTCCGTGTAGATCCGGTCGCCGCACATCGCGACCTCGTCGCTTTTCAGGCCGTACTTGTGCAGGATCCCGTCGAGCATCCGCGGGTCTGGCTTCCCCTGCGTAATGTCGGGTTTTCGGCCGGTCGCCGCTTCGAGGCACGCACACATGGAGCCGCAATCGACCAGCACCGTCGGCAGGTTCGTCGGGCAGACGAAGTCCGGGTTGGTCGCGAAGTACGGCTTTTTCTGCGAGATCCACCACGCAGCCCGGCACAGACGCGCGTAAGTCAGCTCCATGTCGAACGCCACGACCACCGCATCCGGCTCGTCGTCCGGGTCGTCTGCCGTGGAGATGAAACCCGCGTCGGTGAACTCGGTGATCATGCTGCGCGTCCCCATGATGAAGAGTTTTTTCGCGTCGGGAAGCGTTTCGCGGATGGTCTGGATCGTCGCGACAGCCGTGTTGTACATTTCCTCACGGACGGCCGGAACGCCCATTTTATGGAGTTTGGCGAGGTAATCCGCCATGCTTTTCGACGGATTATTGGTCAAAAACGAGTAGCCGATCCCGAGGCGTTTCAGCCGAGAAAGAAACTCGAGCGTGAACGGGAAAAGTTCCCCGCCGAGGTAGATCGTCCCGTCCATATCGAGCGCCACGTGACGGATCTTCTTCAATCGCGCCGAAAGCTCTGAATCAGTAAATGGCGTGTAGTAGGTTTGCATCTTTTATGTGTGAGTAAAAAGGATAAAACGAATAACGAATAATGAAAGAATGAGTTTGAACTCTTTCTGTAAGTTACATTACGCGAAGCGTCATTATTCGTTATTCGTTATTCATTATTCGCTTCTTCAGTCGTCGATTTCTTGCACCCAGATGTTCCTGAACCGCACCGGGTTTCCGTGGTCCTGGAGCGAGAGCGGGAGCTTCGGCTCGTGGGCCTCGTAAACCGGCGGTTTGTACCAGAACGTTCCGCCGAGCAGCTCGAAATCATCCTGCACGACGATCCCGTTCTGCACGACCGTCAGGCGGGCCTTGCGCGTCACTTTGCCCTTCTCGTCGAACTTCGGCGCGGTGAACGTAATGTCGTACGACTGCCACTCGCCCGGCTTGCGGCAAACGTTTTTCAGCGGCGGCGCCTGCTTGTAGATCGACCCGCATTGGCCGTCGAAGTACGTCTCATTATTGTAGGAATCGAGGATCTGGACCTCATATTTCCCCATGATGTACACGCCGCTGTTTCCGCGGCCCTGGCTGGAGCTGACGACCTTTTCCGGCTCGGCCCATTCCAGGTGGATCTTGCAGCTTCCGAAGCTCTGTTTGGTGGTGATGGAACCGCCGTGGACCTCTGCGTAACCGTCTTTTACTACCCAGTTCTGCGCGTTATTGAACGTCCTGGTGAGGTCGCCGCCGTCGAACAGAATGACCGCCCCTTCCGGCGCCGGAGTGCAGACGGGCATCGCGCCCTCAACCCGCTCGGGACGGTCCCAAAGGATCCCGCTTTTGTACTCGAGCTGAGCCTGGACGATGGAGGAAATGAAGCAAAAACTGACCGCCGCAGCGGCAATTAAACGTGGGATGGATCGCATGGTTTGGACCTTAAAAGTGAAAAAGGATTTCTATGGAGTGCTGTGATACAGTCGCGCAAGCGACATTCACCGCTTTCACTTGCGGCAATAAAGCCTCGAAGAGGCATTTGCCGCTGAAGCGCGCTGGACGTTTCCCACGAGAAAAACCCGTTTTTCGCCGCAGTATTTTTCGGTCGCTAAGTGAAAGCGGCAAATGAAGCCTTCGGCTTCTGTATTGCCGCACTCCACAAAACGGCGCTTCCAGCGTCGTCTCCGCAAATTGACGTTCCTTTAGTATAAATCCCCACCCGTTTTCCGCAAGGGGGACCCTGAAATTTTGCCCGATTTTTCAATATTCTTTTAAAAAGAGGAAAACTGGTCTGGCGGGCTGGCGGGATTTTTGGTAAAATCTCCTAAAGTGCAAACTCTCCTGATTCCAAAGAAAACCTCGTAAAACCGGCCGAGCCCGTAAAACCCCATGCGTTTCCAACCGCTTCCAACCCGATTCCTCGCGCAAATCGTCATTCTGGCGCTCTGCCTGTGCACACTCGGAACGACCGGCGGCTGCCTGCGCAAGCGCATGACGATCCAGAGCAATCCGCCCGGCGCGACGGTTTATGTGGACGGCCGCCAGCTCGGCAAAACCCCCGTTTCGACCGATTTCACGTACTACGGCACGCGCAACATCCGGCTGGAAATGGACAATTACCAGACGCTCAACGTCAAGCAGAAAGTTCGCCCGGCCTGGTACGAGATCCCGCCGCTGGACTTCTTCACCGAAACGTTCTCCGCCGCCGAGATCAAAGACCACCACGTCTATAATTACGACCTTCAGCAGAGGACCATCTCGTCGGACGACCAGATCATGGACCGCGCCCGGGACTTTGCGTTTGAGGGGAGCCGCTCGGTCAACCCGGACGGAACGCTCGGCACGCCGATCACTTCTGAAAACTACCACGCCCCAACGGTGGGCGATAATCCCGACGCGGGTACGGTTCCGCCCCGCCCCGCTCCATGCAACGATCCGGCCCCTGAGTCGATCCTGACGCCCGTTCCGGAGAAAGACCCGAACAAAATGCCCACCGGAAGCGCGGATTGGGACTCGCCGAACCGGTACTAAATCCGAAGATCCGGAGGGCCGGCATCCCGTCGGTCAAGTTACGCCACGCCTTTTCCACTTCCCACTTTTATTTAAACACGGATTTACACGGATTAAAAAGATTAAAAGGATTTCATTTTTGCATGGAAACCGCCCACAAAATAATCCGTGGAAATCCTTCTAATCCGTGAAAATCCGTGTTTAAATCAGGGGCCGAAGTGGGAGAGGCTTGCACTTTGGAAACCAATTTGAGGATTTTGGGACCTTCTTGAAGTTTTAAAAAGAAAGGACTTTCATGCACCTGTTTCTTCTCACCTTCGCCGCTCTTTGCTCGGCGCTGATCCCCACTAACTCGCAGCAGTTTTTCATCACGCCCGACACGCCGGCCGTTTTGACCTTCGACGGCGCGGAAAAGGCCGTGGTATTCACCCTTTTCGACGTCAACGGGACCGAGATCAAAAAACTCCCCGCCACGTTCGACGGGAAGAAACTCACGCTGACCGTGAACCTCCCCAGCGGCTACTACGAACTGCAAAACTCCGCCTCCGATCAGGTTTTCGGGCTCGTCTCCCAAACCGCTTACTGCTCGGACCCGAAGCAGAATTTGCAGGCGATCGTGGACCCGTTCTTCGCCATCGACGGCGCCATGACCGGGCTGGTTCGCATCCCCGAGAAACGCTGGCAGATGGCCGAAATCGCCCGTCGGAGCGGCATCGGAATGATTCGCGAGCGTCTCGGCTGGAACGGCGTTCACCGTCAGCCCGGTTTTGAAAATCTGGACCTCGAAGGCGCCAAATCCTGCAACGACTGCCGGAACGCCATCGCCGCCGCGGGGGTGAAAGTCCTGGAACTCAATCACGACGCTCCGGGCTGGATGCCCCGCACGGGCGAGCGGTACCCGCAGGACATCCTGATGATGCGCCGCGTCTGGGACGCTTTCACCGCGCATTGGAACCGTCAGTGGGGCGGGCTGGAAGTCTGGAATGAACCCGAAATCGGCTTCGGCTCGTTCCTCCCCCCCGACCAGTACATGCCGATCTGGCAGACGGTCGCGTACCAGCACCAGGTTTCCAAAGACGAAGCCGCCAAAGAGGCCGAGACGGGGGAACGGACGCCGCTGGTTTCGTGCGTCATGTCCGGCTGCTCCCGTATTTGGCTCGACCCGGCTGCGGAGATGGGGGTCCTCGATACTTCGGACGTTTTCAGCTTCCACACGTACGCGAAAGCGTATCAGGTGGAGGACGTTTACGCCGATTACCAGGACTGGCTCCGTCAGTACGGCCATCCCACGATGCCGATGTGGCTGACCGAGTGCGGCAGACCGTGGAAGATCGGCCCCGGCCGGCCGCCGCAGTCCGAAGACCTCACCAGCGCGATCGACATCACGATGAAAGGCGTCGAGGCCCGCGCGTTCGGGATCCAGAAGTACTTCCCCTTCGTTTTTCCGTACTACGAGGAACGCGAGAGCAATTTCGGCATGATGTCACGGGACTACACGCCGCTGCGCTCGATCGCCGGCTACGCCCAGCTCGTCCGGACGCTCGCTTTCCGGGATTACGTCGGCGATCTGCCGGTTCCGGAAGGGTGGCTCCGCGCCCGTGTTTTCTCGCCGGTCGGAGCAGTCCCCAAGGAACTGGACGCGAAAATCTTCACCGAAAAAGACGCTCTGGTCGCGGTCCTTTACGCCCCGAAAATGCAGAACGAGACGGAGTTCACGAAACGCACTCTGAAACTTCCGGTCACGATTTTGCGCGCGGAACGCTGCACGGGTGAACGGATCCCCGTCTCGGCAGACGGCAAAGAGCTGGAATCCGTGGACGGTTTCGTGTACGTCTGGCTTAACGCCGAGGAACTTCAAAAGCGGAACCTGCTCAAGACCGACGGCCCGATGTACGCCATTCATCAGGAGCGCCAGACTTCGCGGCACATTCAGGTTTCCGAGTCGAAAAAACCCGTTTCGCCGATTGCGCTGCGTTACTGCTTCGACGAAAAGGAAATCCCCTGGACCATCGCTGGATACGAGATTCTGAAGGACCCGCAGGAAGGAGTCAAGCTGGAGATCGAGGCGACGAATCACTCCGCGCAGGCGCTCACCCTCCCGGTCTCCTGCCGCGGAAGATTCGAGGGGACGAAAGTCATCGGCCCCGAAAAAATCATCGTCCCTGCAAACGGCCGGACGCGCTTCACCGTCAGCGTCACGTCAAGCCCGGACTACCTGAAGAAAGGAATGTACTGCCCCATCGAGATCGAGGCCGGCGCGAAACTCGTGCTGAATCTGAAGTTCAATTTCAAGATGGAAGACCTCTGCGCCTCCAAAGCCAGGACCCGGAAAATCGACCTGAAAGACCTCCCGCGCTGGACGAAATCGGCGGGCGCGTGCAAGGAGCAGAAATTTGCCGTCAGCGGCGAAACGTTCACCGAAATGGTCTGGTTCGGCGAGGGTGACCATTGGTCTTACCCGCAGTACCAGGTGCCGGAAGACTTCAACGGCGGCGATTATGACGGCGTGCTCATTCGCGGGCGGTGCTGGGACCCGACCAAAGAATCAACGGTCCGTCTGTTCATGTACACGCCCGAGGGGTCGTTCCTGACCAGCCTGGGGATCTTCCCGACCGACGGGGAATGGCACTGCGCGCAGATCCCGTTTAAGTATTTCACCCGGTTCGGGAGCGGGAAGGGTTTTGACCCGAAAGCGATCAACCGGTTCTCGATCGGTGGAAATACGAAACTGGATTTCTTCCAGATCGAGGTTTCGGAAATGTACTTCTACAAAGATTAGTTCTCCCTCAGTCTTTCCATGAAAAAAACGCTGCCCAAAAGAGCAGCGTTTTTTTGAATCAGTGAAAGGTTGAGAAGGAAATCATTTATCTTCCTCTTCTTCCTCTTCTTCCTCTTCTTCGTCAGCGTCAGCGTCGTCTTCTTCCTCTTCTTCGTCGGCATCAGCGTCAGCGTCGTCTTCTTCCTCTTCTTCGTCGGCGTCTTCCATTTCGGCGTCATCATCATCGGCGGCGTCATCGGCGTCTTCAACGTCAGCGTCATCGTCGTCAGCGTCTTCAACGTCAGCGTCATCGTCGTCGGCGTCTTCAACTTCAGCGTCATCGTCGTCGGCATCGTCAACTTCAGCGTCATCGTCGTCGGCGTCTTCTTCATCAGCTTCGGCTACATCGTCGTCATCGTCGTCATCATCGTCGCCAGCTTTCGGAGCTTCTTCGACTTCGGCTTCTTTAGCGACCGGAAGATCATCGTCATCTTCCTCGACTTCTTCGTCGTCATCGTCGCCGTCCATGTCGTCGTCATCGTCGTCATCAGCAGCAGCTTTAACGACCGGAGCTTCTTCGGCAACCGGAGCAGCTTCAGCGACCGGGGCTTCTTCAGCTTTGACAGCCGGGGCTTCTTCAGCTTTGACAGCCGGGGCTTCTTCAGCTTTGACAGCCGGAGCTTCTTCAGCTTTGACAGCCGGGGCTTCTTCGACTTTGACAGCCGGAGCTTCTTCAACTTCGAGAGCCGGAGCTTCTTTGATTTCTTCCACAGCCGGGGCTTCCGTGATTTCAGCCGGTTTCACAACCGAGGCTTCGGGGGTCGTGGCTTCTACAGCAACGGGTTCTTCGGCTTTGGGGGCAACCGGGGCTTTGGTTTCTTCAGCGGCGGGAGCGACTTCAGCTTTAGGGGCTTCAGCTTTGGGGGCTTCCGGAGCCGGAGTAGCTTCTTTGACGTTTCCAGCTTCAGCCGGAGCTTTGGACGGAGCAGCGGGGGCGGCTTCGCCGGATTCTTTCACAGCACTGCAGCAAGCGGGAATCGTCTTGGCGCAGTCTTCTTTGACCTGATCACAGCATTTCGGAGCAATATAGACCGCACGGCGCGGGAAAGCCTGCGCAGTAACAGAAACAAACAAAACCGCTGCAGCGGCACACAGCATCGCAATCTGACGCATCCTAAATCTCCTTAATAATTAAATGGGGAAAATTTTCCAGTGTTTTTGACTCGACTGAGCAAGATGAATGTAAAATTACCCTCACCCCACTCTTAACTTATTACTATTTTAACTCAATTTTCAAAAAAATCAAGCACTCAGATTTAAAATCGGCAAAAAAATTACGAAATTTCTACAAATTTTCCATTTTTACGGTTTTAACGGTTTTACAATCCGAATTTAAAATGGGTAAAATGTCGAAATCGTAACAATCGAAACCTATTATCCAACTTTTCGTCGATTTCTACTGATAATTTCGTCTAAGTTCTACCAAAATCAGCGTTTCTACCCGCGGCGAGGCCCCGATCAGGCTTGGCGTTGAACCTTCTCCGGTCGATGTAAGCGGGGGGGTAAGCCCGGCAGAAACAAGCAATGCGTTTTCTGTGCTCCATCGATACCGTTCCCGGAAGCGGAACTGACCGATCTGCGGCACTTCAATTCTTTCGGAGCTTCGGCTCATCCCACCCACCGGGGTGATATTCATCGGGAGAAGCCGATCCAAATGATTCACCTGAAATTTGATCTGCGCGTCCACCAACCCGCCTTCCATGGTAACGAGCGGCATCAGTTCGAAAGAAAACCCGTCATCCAGCAAAACCTCTTCGGCCTGGGGCGTTTTTCCATAGCCTGGACTCGCGAAATTGCGGGTATAACGGCGAGTTCGCACCAGATTGATCTCCATGCGCTGTCCGTTTGGCACGACCTTTTCCTGCATGCCGTGGTTCACGAAACCAGCGGCGGATTTCAAAATCTCCTGAAGAGCCTGTGTCTCCTCCGGCGGCACCATCCACGCCTGCGACCCCATGGAAAAACTGGGGATCGGAGTCAGGTGATTACCGATTTTCTGACGCCAGTACGGCGTCGTGACCGTGAAAATATGCACTCGGAACTGGAAGAGATTTGGGTCCACATTCACGAAACGCTGAACGATCCCCTCCACCTGTACCTGAATTTGCGGCACGTGGTACACGTTCACCGAGTTCCGGGTCACGTTCAGCATCGCGGGGATCTCGGAATGCCACGCTTCGAAACCGGTCTCCATGAGGATCCAGTCGGCGACGGCGCTTTCCGGCCGGCTCATCTGCGGGAAACGCGACGTGTAGCGCGAAATGTCGTACTGTTTCCAAACCTGCCCGTGCGAGTTGGGAATATTCACGTTCTGCGCAGAGAGCGTGGCGGTGAGTAACAAAACGAAAATAAACGGAAGGAAAGACTTCATGAATTAATTATGAATTACGAATTATGAATTGGGAATTAGCCGGGGAGGGCGCGTCCAGCGTCGCAGATTCGGAGGGCCGGCGTCCCGCCGGTCAAGTTAAAAGGACGGCACGGCAACTGTTGCAAAATTTGCAACCGTTGCGAACCTGTCGGAATTTCCGACGAGTTGAAAACTCGTCCAATTCACCGTTTACGTCCATAATGAAATCTCTCTTTAGGAATCTTTCAAAAAGATCGGACGTGGTTTTGTAACAGAAAGAGAGTGAAGTAAGGAGTTAGTGCTCGCAAACAACTCGGTTTTCAAAAAGACTTCGACCCATAAAAGCCGAAGGCTTTTCAACTCCATTCTCCAGAATATATAGACGATGCAGAAATCATCGTCCTCCCAATATCCAACCAAACTATAACGGCAAATGCCTCTTCGAGGCGGTATTGCCGCAAGGGAAAGCGGTGAATGTCGCTTGCGCGACAGTATCACCGCACTCCAAAAATTCAGTCTTCCTCTTCCAGCTGTTCTTCGATCTCTTCCGTGAACTCGTAGTTCGAGTAAACGGCGGAAACGTCGTCGTGGTCCTCCAGACGGCTGATCAGACGCTGGATCTTCTGCGCGTCTTCCAGATTGGAGATCTCGATCGTGTTCTGCGGAATACGCGAAATGGTCGCTTCCATGACCTGGACCTTTTTGCCTTCCAGCGCTTCGGCCACGGCCGTGAAGTTTTCCGGCGCGCAGGTCACTTCGTAAACGCCGTCGTTCAGCGTGTAGTCGCCGTCGCACTCCATGAGGAGTTCCATCAGGTCGTCCTCGGAAATCTGCGCTTCATCAATGACGATCAGGCCCTTACGATCGAACATATAACCGACGCAGCCGCTGTTCCCCATTTTCCCGCCGCATGATTCGAAGATCTTGCGAACTTCCGGGGCGGTACGGTTTCGATTATCGGTCAAAATTTCGCAAATGACGGCGGTACCGGCAGCGCCGTAGCCCTCGTAGAGGATCTCTTCCATAATGGCGCCTTGGGAGGATTCGCCGGAGCCCTTTTTAATGGCGCGTTCGATGTTGTCACGAGGCATACCGACCGCTTTTGCGGCATCGACCGCCAGACGAAGACGGGCGTTCATGGACGGGTCGGAACCGCCGCGGGCTGCGGTGATGATCCCCTTCGCCAGCCGGCTCCACACTTTGCCTTTTTTGGCGTCAACGGCGGCTTTTTTGTGCTTGATGTTTGCCCACTTGGAATGACCAGACATTGAATTCTCCTTAATTTTGTAAAGATTTAAGTTGAGCCTTCACGTGCTCCTCGTCCTTCGGATTGACGGACTGGTGTTTCCGCTTGGACTCCTGAAACAGTTCCATGGATTGATTAAAATATTGTATTGCTTGTTCCTTTTGCCCCATCGCTAGCGAAACGTCTGCCAAATGACTGAAAACGACCGGGTCTTCCAGCGATTCCGAAGCCTTGAGCAAAAGCTCCCGTGCCTTCTCCAAATCGCCAAGCAGATAGTAGATCCAACCCAGAGTATCCTGATACGACGCTTCATCGGGGGCTTCCTTCAACGTTTCCTCCGAGTATTTGCGGGCCTGTTGGAGGTTGGTGTTTTTGCACGCCCAGAAGTACGCGAGGGAGTTCTTGGCCGACGTGTTGTCCGGGAACTCATCGAGCGCACAGCGAAGCAGCTCCTCCGCTTCCGCATCATTCCCACGCAGATCTTCAAGGTTTGAGAGCTGAAGCACGACGCCAACGACCGCCTTTCGGTTTATTTCCGCGCTGTAATTGCTGCCAACTTCGTCCAAAACCTGACGCAGGATTCCGCACGCTTCGTTGATCTTCCCGATTTGGTAAAGCACGTTCGACTCGAGGATCGCCGCCTCCAGAAAATCAGGGTCTTTTTGGCATTCTTCACGAATTCTCTTTTCAGCCTCATCGACTTTCCCGAGCATGGCCAGCACACGGATCAAATCGAGATTAAAATACGAATCGTCCGGGAAAATCTCAAGTGCCAGACGATAGTTCGCTTCTGCGCGATCGAGCTGGTCATTCTCAGCGAAATACTCTCCCCATTCGTTCAAAAACGCCTCTACCACCGGCTTCATTTCCTTCGGGAACGTCTTCTGACGGAGTGTCTTGCATACCAGATCATAGTACCTTGCAAACTGTTCCGACTTTGGTTCCAGCTCACGCGAAAAAACGGCCAAAACCCACGCGTTTTGCCACGCGAGTTTCGTGTCCGGCTTTTCCGCGAACCGCTGATCTGCGTACTTGACCAGATTTTGCGCGAACGCTCGGAGAGGACTCCCTTCAGGCAGAAATTCTTCCGTTTCTGTATCGATTTCGGCCTCGTCTTCAGCCTCGTTTTTGTCTTTGTCTTTCGGTTCAAAAAGGTCCTGAAGATCCAACATCACGTCCTTTACGGAATCACGAGCGCCAAACCCCTTGATTAGTGTTCCAGCGGCTTTCATGAAAAGTTTAGGGTCTTCCCGCAAAACCGCCAGATGCATAAATTGGAACTGAAGAACCGGTACATCCGTTTCTTTTTGCAGCTCGTTCAGGAGTTTCAGGCTTTTTTCCGTGAATTCCTGCCGCTGGGCTTTGTTTTGGGATTCGTTCGTTTTATCAAGATACAGTTCCGCCAAACGCGCTTTCAAGACGGGATTGTCGGGAATTTTCCTGAGCAGGGTTTCAAGTGTTTCCAAAAGGGCGTCTTCCCTGTTTTCCTCTTCGAGGATCTGTTCCAGAAGGAGATAGGGAGTTTCTTCGTCAATAAATCCCCCTTCGTACGCTTTCAACGCAAGTTTTTCCGCTTCCCCGGGATTGGACTCCACAAGTGCCAGACGGGCGGAGAGGAACGTGTATTCGCGCTCCCATTCTTCCTTCTGCTCATCAATCTGGTCCTTCGGAAGATCGGATTCCTCGAACTTTTTCTCCTTGAGTTCTTTCAGCTCGGTCAGGATAGCACGGGCTTCTGCGGGTTGATGTTTGAGAAGGTGCACGTCAAGCAGAATCTGAAGATTCATTTCCCGGCCATCTTCGAAAAATCTGGCGTCTTCTTCATCGATCCCATATCGGGCCGGGGCTTTCAGCATCGTGTGGATCGCGTTGAGTGACGCAAGGGCTTCGTCATAATTTCCGACCGAATATTCCATAATTCCGAGACGATCGTGAACCAACATACGTATGGGGCCGGATTCACCGACCGGGATCGCGGAAAGAATTGCCCTGTAAGTCTTCACCACACGCTCATTTTTCGCCAGCCGGATACAGGTCGTAGCCAGTTGGTCCAACGCGGAAATACCCAGAGCGGCTGGATTTTGAATTTTGTCGAAATAACAGATTGCCTCATCGTAGCGTTTTTGCTGTAAGGCGAGCTGAACAAGACAAACCAGAACGGCGTCAGAAGAAACATACTGGCAGGCTCTTTCGTAGCATTGCAGAGCTTGACGCTCTTTTTTTTCGGCTTCCAGAATACGACCGCGGAGGAAAAGATACTCGGCCGTTTTAAGATTCTGCTCTTCGAGTGTTGGTCCTTTAAGCACCGGCTGGAAGGGTTCTTTCCTTTGTACTTGCGGCGTTACCGGAGCGTTCCCACCCTCAGCGGGGGCCTGACCTGCGCGTGTTTCCCCCGGGATCAACGCAAGCAATGACAAAACGACGCAAATCTGGCGCAGCGCAGCAGTCAGAATGGAATGTTTCATCGGAAAATCCTCGTCGTTTTAAGCCTTCCATTTCGCGGAACGGCCAATAAAAAACAAAACAAAATAAAACGGAAAAGCCCGGTCACTCACCTTTCCCAACGTGATTGGATCACCACGTCAGGAAAGGAATCGGGGCTGAAAATCGCCGGAATATTACTTCTTTTTTTTCTCGGTTTTCTTTGCCGCCTTTTTATCGTTTTTGGCGGGTTTTACTGGTTCAGCGGCCTTTTTCGCCTTGGGAGAGGGTTTCGACTTTTCGGGAGCCTTCTTCACCTCTGGAGCCGGTTTCGACTTTTCGGGAGCCTTCTTAACGGCTGGAGCGGGTTTCGACTTTTCGGAAGCCTTCTTCACCGCTGGAGCGGGTTTCGACTTTTCAGGAGCCTTCTTCACAGCCGGAGCTGGTTTTGACTTTTCAGGGGCTTTTTTCACCCCAGGAGCCGGTTTCGACTTTTCGGGAGCCTTCTTCGCGGCCGGAGCGGGCTTCGACTTTTCAGGAGCCTTTTTCACCTCTGGAACCGGTTTCGACTTTTCGGGAGCCTTTTTCACTGCCGGAGCGGGCTTTTCCTTTTCTGCCGGCTTTTTCTCCTTCGGAGCCGCCTTTTCTTTTTCAGCTGCTTTCTTCTCTTTCTCGGCAGCTTTTTCCTTTTCGGCAGCCTTTTTCTTGTTTCTGGCGGCCTGTTTCTTTGCTGCGGCTTCATCAAAGAGCGGTTCCTTCTTGCCCATCTCTTCAATGTACGCAGCCTTGGCTTTCGCGGAATTCTCATCCTCGTATTCGTCGCGATCGATACGCTTGTCTTTTTCGCGTTCCTTGCGGAAATCAGGATCATTCATCAAAAGCTGCATAACGTTCCGCTTGGACGGTTTTTCATTGACCTCAACCGGTTTCGGTGTTTCCATCGAATTTTCGATCCGCGGCTCACGGCGGCGAGGCATTCGGGTACGGTAATCCGGCGCAAAGCCCTGAAGGAACGTGAGGATCTTCTTCGCTTCCGGATTCACGACAAACGCGGCAGCCAACTGATGCAGGAGGGACGCGAATTCAAGCCCCTGGGATTTGGTGATCGCACGGTTCAGGCCCGTCACTTCACGCTCATCCACATCTTCGAGTTTAATAATTCCCAAAACATACAGAAGACGCTTCTCACCGTTTCCTACGGGAATCCCATGACGACCAAGAGCGACCTGAGCCGTGTAGTTGATCGAGAAAGGCGTACCACCTGGAATCGTTTCCAGCTTTTCATACGCTTCTTTCAGATTTTTCTTCCGAATGTCGTCAATGTCAAACGAATATCTTTCCTCAAAAACCGCGTGCAAAATCTTGCGGATACGGTCTCCCGTAACACGCGGATCGGGAAGCTGCGGCATCAGTTCGGCCAGCTCCGCCACGCTGCTCACGCGGACTTCATTCCAACCCGACATGGTACTGACGAGGGCGTTAAAAGCCGCATTGGCCGCTTCGTAAGTCGCATCCTCCAGGCAGGTCGCGTAGATAAAATGCTCCAGAACCGACCGTTCCGCAGGAACGACCGGGGTGTATTTCTTTTTCAGTTCCGAATAAAGACGTTTCAGAACATCCGCACGACTGGGTGAACTCATGATTACTTCCCTTTCATTTGGAACGGGCCAACAAAAATGTGAACGATAAACCGCGAATAATAAAGAAAATTACCGGAACACCTGGCCATATATCAGGCCCAGTGTTTTTTCTCAGCCGTTTTCATTATTCGCTTCTTCTTCCGCTTCTGCTTCCATTTCTTCTTCCTTCGGAGGCAGAACCTCTTTCAGAAGTTTGGAAACGAGAATCGACTTCTTCACGCCCTGATCCAGGACGAATGTGACGCGAGGAGTGTACCGGGTCTGGATCCGATCCGCGATTTTACGCTGAAAGAAACCCGCAGCGTTCTGAAGTCCCTTCAGGCAGAGATTCTGCTTCGCTTCGTTTCCCATAATGGAGACGTGGATTTTGGCCTGCTGCATATCGCCAGACACTTCCACGTAGGTAATTGTTACACCCCGAACCCGCGGATCCTGAATATCCCGCAGAATGGACATTCCAACGACCTCGCGTATGGCTTCAGCGGCTTTTAAAACTCTTCTTGATGGCATTTCCTTTAATGCTTTCTGTTCGATTGAAAATCGGAGGGCAACAGTTCTAACGTACTAGTCTGCCGAGACGACACTGGAAGCGTCGTTTTTGGAGTGCGGCAATACAGAAGCCGAAGGCTTCCTTTGCCGCTTTCACTTAGCGGCCGAAAATTATTACTACGAAAAAAGGTTTACGCGTGGGAAACGTCCAACCCACTTCAGCGGCAAACGCCTCTACGAGGCAGTATTGCCGCAAAGGAAAGCGATGAAGGTCGCTGTGCGACTGTATCATCGCACTCCACAAAACGACGCTGGAAGCGTCATCCCCGTAAGTTGATCAGAACGTTCTCGCGACGGACTCGATCTGGAACGCCTCAAAAATGTCGCCTTCCTTCACGTCATTGAAGCCCGTCAAACGCATACCGCACTCATAACCGTCGCGAACTTCCTTCACGTCGTCCTTCTCACGCTTCAGCGTGCCGAGGTCGTAGGTCCCGATTACACGATTGTTGCGAATGATGCGGATCTTGCAGTCACGCACGATCGTTCCCGACGTAACACGGCAACCCGCAACCGTCCCAACTTTGGAGATCTGGAACGTCTGCTGGACGATAGCGCGGCCAAGCTCTTTTTCGCGTTCTTCCGGCGTAAGCATCCCTTCCAGTGCGGCTTTCACATCCGCTGTGAGCTGATAAATGATGTCGTAGCGGCGGATCTGAACACCCTTCTGCTCAGCCAAAACCCGGGCATTTTCGTCCGGAACCACGTTGAAGCCGATGATGATCGCATCAGAAGCGTCTGCCAGATGAACGTCCGCCTCCGTGATTCCCCCAACCGATGCCTGAAGGATCGCGATCTGAACCTCCTCATGCTCGAGTTTTCCCAGTTCTTTCTTGATGGCTTCGATTGAACCGCGCACGTCGGTACGCAGGATGATGTTGAGCGTTTTGACCTCTTTGCTGCCGAGTGTGCTGAACAAACCTTCCAGAGTGACATGGGACTTGGCGGTCCCGGCCAGCTCGGAAAGATGTTCCTGCTCGGCGCGTTCCTCGGCCAGACGGCGTGCGTCCGCGATGTCCTCCAAAACGTAGAATTTATCCCCGGCGCCTGGCGCGTTATCGAGACCCAGAACGTTTACCGGCATAGCGGGCCCCGCCTCAGCGTATTTCTTGTGCGTCACCAACGTATCGTTCATCGCCTTCACACGGCCATAAGTGGAACCGCAGACGATCACATCGCCCGTGTGCAGCGTACCATTTTGGACCAGCAGCTTGGCGATCACACCGCGCCCCTGCTGAACCAGAGACTCAATGCAAACGCCCTTCGCGGCACGGTTCGGATTCGCTTTGTACTCCTGAAGTTCGGCGACCATCAGAATCGTATCCATCAGTTCGTCGATCCCTTGGCCCGTCAGCGCGGAACAGCGAACGACTTCAATATCGCCGCCCCATTCACTCGGAGTGAGTTCATTTGCCGCAAGCTCCTGGAAAATACGCATCTCGTTAACTCCAGGAAGGTCGATCTTGTTCAACGCTACGATGATCGGAACGCCCGCGGCTCGTGCGTGGCTGATCGCTTCTTCCGTCTGAGGCATCACACCGTCATCGGCGGCAACCACGATCACCGCAATGTCCGTCGCATTGGCTCCCCGTGCGCGCATTTCCGTGAATGCTTCGTGGCCCGGCGTATCGACGAACGTCACCGATTTGTTATGATACTTCACGTTGTAAGCGCGGATGTGCTGGGTGATCCCACCTTTTTCGCCCGACACAACATTGATGTTGATAATTTTGTCAAGCAGTGAGGTTTTCCCGTGGTCAACGTGTCCAAGGAACGTAACGACCGGCGGACGGGAAACGAGGTCTTCTGGCGCGTCTTCTTCGTCTTCAACGGCTCCGATCAGACGCTCTTCCAGCGTGACTTCAGGACGAATATCGACCGGGATCCCGAACGATTCCGCCAAAAGCTGAGCGGTCGTCTCATCCAACGGCGAGGTGATCGTCAGCGGCATTCCAAGTTCCATCATACATTTGCCAAGGACCTTGGCAGCCGTCAATCCCACCCCTTCCGCGAACGTGCGAACCGTAAGCGGGAGCTGAAGAACGTAACTGTTTTTGCGCGGTGCAGTAACGACGGATGAGGAAGAACCTTTCTGTCGTTTCATCCGATAGCGCGGATTGTCATCTTCTTCATCTTCGAGACTGATGCGGCGGCCTTTGCCACGTTTTTCCATACCTCCGTAACGGGAATCACGCCCTGGAGAGTGCTGCGATTCTCCATCGCCGGAGCCGCGTTTTCCCGAGTCTTTACGATTTTTGCCAGAAGACTTTTTACCGCTGTAACGGGAATCCTCCTGACTGGAAGTATGAAGCCCTGGCTGACGCGGTGTCCGGTCCGTACCGGACGACTGGCCATCCCGACGATTTTTTCGGTCGCGATCGCCGCGTTCCTTGCGGTCACCTTGAGCATTTGCGCCTGTGGAGCCCTGCCCCTTGCGGTCGCGGTCTTTACCGGATTTTTTGGAGTCTTTGCCAGCCGAATCTTTATTTTGAGCTTCCTTGGCTTTCTTTTCAAGTTCTTCTTCCTTGCGGCGAAGTACTGTCATATCGCCGGCGAGGGCCGCCTGAATTTCTTCCGGGGTAAGGCGCAATTCCGGGCGCATTCCCTGAGCTTCCACAGGTTTTTTCGTCACAGGAGCCTTGGCAGTCGGAAGAGGCGCAAGACGCAGACCCGGGCGACGTGGTTCCCGCTTTTCCTTGTTGGCGCTTGATCCCGGACGGGCATTTTCATCGTGGCGGTTTACACGGGGGTTTTGCAGCACCGGGAAGGAATTGTCGTACTGCGGCGGTACTGCCGTGTTGATGGAATCGAGTGTAACCGTCTGCGCGATTTTTTCAGCCACAGAGAGGACCGGCTTTTGAACGATGGTATCCGTATTCTCACGACGGAGTTTTTTGGAAAGCGGGCCGTTTCCTTTTCGACGTTCCCGACCGGTTCCTTCTTTCGTTTGGCGTCCACTCGCGACGGGTTTGGCCGGTTCAGATTCTTTAGAATCTTTTGGGGCAGCCTTTTCTTCTTTGGCCTCGGATTCAGCCTCGGTTTTTACTTCCGCTTCCGGCTCAGCCGTTTTCCCTTTGGAAGCGGAACTCCCTGATTTCCCTTCCCCTTTCGCTTTTTTGGAGGATTTTGCTGGAATTTCCGCTGGGACGTCATCCGTCACACTGGTCTGCGGAATGTCGGCAGCCTGGCTGGGAGAATCCTTCTCAATAGTTTCTTTGGCAGGAGAAGCAACTTCCAAGACTGCGGGGGATTCCGCAGAAACGTTACTTTCAATGGTTTGCGACACAGTTTCCGAGCTGGTTTTTTCAGAATCAGCGGTTTCCTTGTGAGCGGAATCCTTTTCTGAATTCTCCTTGGCCGACTCCTTTTCAGAGCGGCGTGATTTGGCCGAAAGGGTCGGAACAGGCCCCATCACCATATTGACTTTTGGCGCAACAGACTCGGCAGCGGGTTTAGGAGTTTGCTCTTTAAGGGCAGAATCAGATTTCTGGGAGGAAAAAAACTCCCTGACTCGCAAAGCGTCTTCGTCAGAAATACTTGCCAGGGCACTTTTTCCGTTGGTGACAATATTCAGCTTGTCACACAACTCCCACAAGTTTTCCTTCTCAATCTTCAATTCTTTGGCTAATGCGTAAATCCGCGTAGACAATAGACACACTCCCTGGCGGAAAAACCTCCGCCTCATAGCTAATCAAATCATAAGGAGAGCCTCCGAAGCCCCAAACCGGGACCTTTCGCAACGGAAACCAGCGTCATCCCGACGCGGTACTCTCCTGAAACAGTTTTTATGAAAGACCAACAGACTGTTCATCACATCGGTTCGTCTCTAACAAGGTTTTGCTGAATATCGTGTTCATCTGCACAACGTTCAGCCTGTTCGAAATCCCTGCCCGCCAGCTTACCGGCAAGGCAAACGTTTTACTTGTGACACTTGTCCGAATCGGATTTCAGGGAGGAAACATACTCCCTGACTCGCAAAGCGTCTTCGTCAGAAATACTTGCCAGGGCACTTTTCCCTTTGGCGACAATATTCAGTTTGTCACACAACTCCCACAAGTATTCCTTCTCAATCTTCAATTCATTGACTAATTTATAAATCCGAATTGACAATGGACTCACTCCCGGGCAGAAAAACATCGCCCTATGTTAATTTAATCTTGATTCACAAAAGACAAACAGAAGTTTTAACCAATCTGTTCGTCTCTGACCAGGTTCTGCTGATTGTCCTGCTCGTCGGCACGACGTTCAGCTTCTTCAATGATCGCGTTGACTTCTTCTTCGGAAAGGCCGCTCATTTCCATCAGGTCATCCGGCTCGATAATCGAAAGGTCGTCGTAAGTGGTGAATCCTTCACCCGTCAAACTTTCAGCAAGCTCCTGGGAAACGCCAGGAATTGTACAGAGAGCCGCCACCGCCTGATCAAGCTGCGTCTGAAGTTCTTCCGGAGTCAGGATTTCGATGTCCCACCCAACCAGCTTGCTGGCGAGGTAAACGTTTTGCCCATAACGTCCGATCGCAAGGGAAAGGTTTTCTTCCGTAACCAACACGATCGCGCGGCCAAGCATCTCGCAAAGGATCACTTCTTCGATCTCGGCAGGTTTCAAAGCGTTGGAAATGAACTCGATCGGATCGCTTGACCAAGGCACAATATCGATGCGCTCACCATCCAGTTCGTCCACGATGTTTTTGATTCTCGCACCGCGCATCCCCACGCAGGCCCCCACGCAGTCCACGCGCTGGTCGGCACTCCAGACAGCGATCTTACTGCGAACACCGGCACGGCGGGCGATACTTTTGATTTCAATGACGCCATCCCCAATTTCAGGAATTTCCTGTTCAAACAGGCGGGACACGAAAACCGGACGCACACGGCTGAGGACCACTTTTACCCGTGAGCCTTGTTTACGAACCTCGGCAATAACCGCACGGATACGATCACCATTGCGGTAGGAATCTCCTTTCGACCCGCCTTTGCCGCCTCCGACGTGAATTTGCTCCGTACGCGGGAGAAACGCTTCAATACCCGACAAAGTTACCGTGCAGCCTTCTTTCTCGAAACGATGGACCGTTCCAACGACGAGCTGGTTGATCTGACTGTAAAACTCATCATAAACCTGCTCGCACTCCGCTTCACGGATTTTCTGAATCATGACCTGCTTGGCTGTCTGTGCGCTGATACGACGGGCAATTTCCTCCGGGGAGATCGGCTCACCGTTGCAATTCGCTTCGACTTCACCCGTAGAACGATCGATATGAACGTAAATCTGAACGTCCTCGCCGTTGAAATTCTTTTTTGTGGCGGAAATCAAGGCTGCCTCGATAGCCTGAAAAAGGACTTCCTTGTCAATATTCTTGTCACGATGAATCGTGTCCACCATACGCAGCAGTTCACTGGGATTCATTGTTTTCCTTCCGCTTAAAAAACTGACCCTAAACACAAAATGGCTGGTGTGAGTATAAAATCCCCCTCCGCCAGCAACACTTTTTTTGATTCGTGTGTTTCTACGTCAAAAAAGCCGCTGCAGGAAAATTTCCCACACCGGCTTAAAAACCGAAAATGGAGCGGAGGAGAGTCGAACTCCCGGCCTCAACATTGCGAACGTTGCGCTCTGCCAACTGAGCTACCGCCCCAGATTTTTTAATCCGTTATCTTCATCACTGAAGAATTAATGCAATTATAACTGTTTTTGCCGTTTTGTAAAGAGGGGGGAGGGGAATTTTCGGGAAAAAATTATGGTTTCTCCTGAATCAAACTGATAACAGGCGCAGAAACAAGTTCGAAAAGCCCCCTTTTCTGCATACTACCTTTCACTCATCCCGAGAATGGTATCAGCGCTGGCGACGCTTCCACAGGATCATCGGGATTCCCAACAGCAAAATCAGCCACGCGGAAGGTTCCGGGATCGAGCTGCTATTAATACTCAAATAGATCCCGTTTCCGGTGCTTGCGAGGTCCCAGATACTCCGGTAATCAGCCATGAGCCAATTCTCCAGATCCGCGGCGGCCAACGTCATATTGGAAACCTTGTACGAGGACCCCGGATTGGCCAGGGCCGGCTCGTAGTCCAGCGAAATAAATCCGTTCTGTTCGTCAAACGTCGGGACTTCCGTGAAAGTGAAGCGGCTGAAATCGGTCGCGGAATCCAGTTCGAGGTTCAAAGCCGTGCCCGCAGGGAAATCGGTACTCTTGAGGTTCGTGTAGTTTTCGGAACCGGTCACCATGGGCGTGATCATCGAGTTCCCGGTGAGTGTGATCGCACCCGTTCCTTCGGCTCCCGGCGCAATCACGACGTTGCCGGCCTCAATGTCCAGCCCGTTCTTGAAGGTATTGCCCGAATTGCTCAAAATCAGCGTTCCGTTCCCGGTTTTCACCATTCTGGCCGAGTTGTTGCTGCCGGGATGATCGGCAATCGGCGCAGAGATCGTCAGGACCGAATCGCTCTCGCCACCCTCGCCGGTCCCGCCGACCTGGATCTTGTACTTTTCGACCGTGTTACCTGCAGAAACAAGCAGGAACGTCCCGCCCTGAGAGGAAATCTCGGAGTTCCCGGTGACTTTCAGCACAGTACTGCCCGCGCCGAAATAGCCGACCCGGTACTGACCGTTGCCGATGATTATGTCCGCGCCATTGAGCAGCGTCGTATCGTTGGCGTAGGTCTGTCCGCTCGCGCCAAGGTCCAGCTTCGCGTTTTCACCGTTCAGGATCAGCGGCGTTCCCTGGATCTGCCAGTTTGCCCCGAGCGAGAGCGTCGCGCCGTCCGAAACCGTCACGGGGGCCTGGCCAAAGTAACCGTACCTGTTCTGGGTCGGGCCAAATCCGGGTCCTGCCAGAACGAGCGTGCCGGACGTGACGTTGACCCCTTTCAGGCCGGAGGAACCGCCCGATTTATCGAGCGTCACCGTGCCGGTCCCGATTTTCTCAAGCGTGAGGCCCGCGCCGGTGAAGTTCCCGGCAAACGAAAAGTCCGTGCTCACCAACTGGCCCGACTGGTTCAGAATGGCGCCGAACTGGAGCGTGGCCGGAGTGTTGGCGTTGGCCGGTCCAGCGACGGTTCCGGTCCCTGCGAGGTCCATGACGCGGTAAATGCCGTCACTCGCGCCGCCTTCCGAAGCCGCAAGAAGCTGAAGCTGCCCGCCGTTGACCGTCACGGTCCCGTAACCGGCGGCCTGTCTGGCGGCAAGCTGAACGACGCCCGCGTCCACGATCAGGCCTCTTCCGAAAATGCTGTCGCCATTGGTCAAACGAAGCGTCCCCGCTCCGGTTTTCTTCACGGGGATCGCGCTGGCGTTGGCGAAATCGTAGTTCACGAAGTAGCCGGTCATGGTGAGGTCCACGTCGTCATTTGTGTCACCGACGTTCAGCGTGAATTCGGTACTTCCATGCGCCACGAGGCTGATGTTCGCGGAGATGGTGGAGCCGGTAGTTCCCGCGACGGTCCAGACCGGATTCGTGCCAGTCCCGTAATTGTTCCCGACGCGGATAGTGTTGGCCGGGTTATGCGAAGTGCCCTCACCGGAAGCGGAGACAAGCGCGCCGTTTTTCAGCGTCACATCATTAATGTACGCCTCAGTTCCCGAGTTGTGCAGCGTTCCGCCGTCCACGGTGATGGGGCTTCCTTTGATCCCGTAGTTGCTCACGACGTCCAGCTTCGCGCCAGCGTTGATCGTGATGGGAGTGTTCCCCTGCGCCTGCTGGCCGTAAGAGGCGGGTGTGTTGAGTTTCACGACGCCGCCGTTCACGATCAGGCCCGCGTAGGTTTGCTGGGCGGTGGAAATGATGAACGTGCCGGCCCCTTCTTTCTGAACGGTCATATTGGAACCGAACGTCCCGGTAAATTCTTCACTCACGCTGGCGTCCGTGACCCCGGTCCCGATGATGAGCGTCGAGGCTGCGTCCGCAGTGATGGCCGCCGCGCCGGTCAGGCCCTTGACGTTAAACGTCGCGGCATCGCTCAGCTGGACGGACGTCCCGTTCGAAGTCACAAGTACGCCGTTTCCTGCCGCGGTCGTATTGCCGAGGATGAGCTTTCCGGCCGTCAGCTGGACCCCGCTGACCCATGTGTTCGCGCCGGAGAGTTTCAGCGTGCCCGCGCCCGTTTTCCTGAATCCGAGGCCGGCGATTCCCGGGTAGTCAAAGATCTCGCCCTTGATCTCAAGGTCCACGTCCGACGAAGTGTCCCCGACTTCCACCGTGTAGGGGGTGTTGCCCGCAACCATGGAAATGCCGGCATTGATCGTGGAGCCGGTCTCGCCGCTGACGGTCAGCTTCGGGGCCGTGCTAGCGTAATTGTAGCCCACGCGGTAGGAATTATTGTCCGTGCTGGTCGCCTCATAATTCGTGCTGAGCGTCGCGCCGTTTTTCAGGACGAGCGTGTTGATGTAGTTCTGCCGGCCGGTGATGTAAATGTTCCCGCCGTCGGCCGTAAGGGTCCCATTCTTAATAAAGAAATCTGCCGCCATCTGAAGGGTCGCGCCGTTGGAAACGTTCACGTTGGCATCACCGAAAATCGCCCCTCCAAAACCCGGGTTCATGCTGGCTTTGAGAGTCCCGCCGGTAATATTGACCGCCGAAACGCCGGAATTGCTCTGGACCGTAAAATCGAGGGTCCCGTCGCCGGTTTTCGTGAAGGAACCCGCCACTTTCGCGCCATACGTCAGGGTCGAACCGCCATCGACCGAGAAATTCCCGCCGGAGAACGTAAGCGTGTTGGCCGTGCCGGAAATCGTGCCGGTGCCGCTTGACGTCACGCCAGTGACCGTGGCGTTCTGGTCGAGCGTCAGTGTGCCGGAGTCGGTGAACGTAAGGACCGCCGTGTTTCCGTCCACCCACGTCGCGCCGCCGTTCCAAGCCGAGTCGGACCAGGTTCCGGAGCCGGAGTGCGTGTAATCCTCCGCAAAAATGGGACTGACTAGGACCGCGAAAAGCAGGAATAAAGGCCGCAGGTTACACATGATAAAATCCTGTAAAATATAAAAATATTAGGGGAATCAAGTCCCCGCACCGCGAAAGGGCGCTTTTTAGAAGCAGTCTCCCCGCGAGTGTATCGTTTCATTTTCACTTATTAAGGAAATATTTTACGCGGGTCCGGGGGTCTGTCAAGCAAAAAATGGAGAAAAACAGAAAAAAGGCAAAAAATATTTCAGATTTTTGGACGTTTCATTCCAAAAAAACGGAGGGTCGGCGAAAACCGGCCCTCACGCTTTTGATTTTACGTCATTTTGTTTCTTTATTTCCCAATGAAGAACGGCATCATGTCCGCGCCGTTCGGGAAAAAGACCTCGCTGCGGGCCGCGGCGTCTTCCGAGTACACGCCGATCCCGTTCGGCTCCAGCCCGGTCCCGGCCATGATCCACGGGACGTTGTTGTGCGTGTGCGTCTTCAGCCGGCACGGGGTCGGGTGGTCCGGCGTGACGAGGATCCGGTACTCGCCGTACTTCTTCACCGCCTCGAAAAGCGGCCCAACGATGTGCTGGTCGATCTGCTCCAGGGAGTAAATTTTCGTGTCCGGCTCGCCGTCATGCCCCGCCTCGTCCGTGGCTTCGACGTGGACGCAAACGACGTCGTATTTCTCCAGCGCCGCGACGGCCGCCTCGCCTTTCCCCTTGAAGTTCGTCGTGTAGAATCCCGTCGCGCCTTCCACCGGGATACAGTCCCAGCCCAAAACTATCGCCAGACCACGCAGAAGGTCCACGGCGGTGATCATCGCGCCGGTTTTTCCAAACCGTTCCTTGAAGGTCGGCATTGCCGGTTTGAGACCCTGCCCCCAAAGCCAGACATCGGTGGCGGGGCATTTTCCCTCCGCGATCCGTTTTTTGTTCACGGGATGGTCGGCGAAAATCTTGTGGACCTCCGCCATGAGCGCGTCCAGTTCCACGCTTCCGGCCCCTGAGGGGTGCACGGCGTAAATGCTTTTATCGCTGTAATCGTGCGGCGCGTACGTCCTGGTCCCCCCGTTGAACGGCGCAGGGGAACCTGGCAGGTCTTTCCAGCGCACGATATTGCGGTAACTGACCCCCGGGAAGAACGAGATCACGTCGTTTCCGAGCTTTTCCTGCGCGGTGGCGAGCAGCGCCGCCCCTTCTTCTGAGGAGATCTGCCCTGCGTTGAAACTGACCATTTTGCCGTTTTCGATCGTCACGAGATTGCAGCGGACGGCCCAGTCTTTGGGGCCAAGTTCCACGTTCATCGCGGTGGCTTCCAGAGGCGCACGGCCAGAGTAGTACAGTTGAGGGGCATAGCCCAAAAGCGACATCGTGGCAGTATCCGATCCTGCTGGAAGACTCGCCGGCGTGTTATTCGACCAGCCGACGATCCCCTGCTTCGCGATCTCGGTCATGTTCGGGATTTTGGCCGCCTCGAAAATGGTTTTGTTCCCCAGCGCGGGGATCTTCTCGTCCGCGCAGCCGTCCGGTAAAATTATCACGTACTTCATTATTCGTTCATCCTTCATGGAGAATTTGGTCTAAAAACGAATAATGAATAACGAATAATGAGAAGAAAGACTTTAACCTTGAAATTCTGTTTTAGCTCACTTGGGTTTGAGCCTGGGCGTAATTCAGGCCTGCGGCCTCCATTACCGCCTTTCATTATTCGTTATTCGTTATTCATTATTCGTTTTAAAATTGAATCCGAATTTCTTTGAATTCGTTCGCGAAAATCTCAAACGAGATTTTGTCGCCGTCGATCGCGTAGGTGTTCACGCAGCCGCCGTGGAAGTCCGTCTGCTCCGCCGACTTGATCGGATGAAGCGCCCGGAACGTGACGCGGACGTTGCGCCCTTCGGTCTCCGCGAAATGCAGGATCGCGCCGTTTTCAGTCGATTCCCAGTGCGTGATCACCACATTTTTGTGAGAAACGTTACCAAACCAGCCGGAAAGAACCGTGGTTTCAGGGGTTTTCAGCGCGGCAGCCGTTTGAACCACCGGAGCCATGAACCCCAACGCGGTCTTCATCGGGTACGGCGTATTAACCGCCACAGCGAAACGGAACGTACGGCACGTCTCGCCCTGAACAGCCAGCAAAGTATCCAGGCGGCGATTCCCACAATTCCTGTGCCACGGCAAGCCGTTGGACAGAAGCGTCAAACGTGTGTCGGAATACTCGGTTTCCTTCCCGCGTTCGGGGAAGAAATCTTCCCTGTTCAACTCACGCCCACGGACCCGTTGAGCCAGCTCGTGCGTCACGTTCGACATGATCCTCGTAGAAGCGGCATAATGTAACGGTCGAATGTCCACAAAATACGGAGCTTCAACTTTGAACGCAGCAGTGGGCTGTGTGGAAAAACCGACGTTTCGGAAAAGGTCCACCGTCGAATCACCCCAGGCCAACCGGCTGGCGTAATACGACTGCCACGGGTTGCGCCCCGGTTCCTTGAGCGGCTCCAGAAAGACTTCGAACTCTACGATTTGTGAACCGCGGCGCAGCGTCGTCGTTTGCGTAAACCGCGCACAAATTTCTCCCTTGCGGTCCATCAGACGGCCCGTCACGGCAAGCGAACTACGATCCGCATACACGTGCGGCTTAAACGAGTCTGCCGCCATGATCGTGTAATCCTCAGGAGCTTCCTCTGAAAGCGAATCCAGTGGTGTGGCTTTCAGACGCATTGCAAGCTGTTGGGAAAAACGGTTTCCACGATGTGTCAGGTCAAAAACCGAACGCAAGTGACCAGTGTACGGGTCGAAACGAAGCGTCAGAAGCTCGTTCCGCAAGATCCACATTCCCGTTTCCGGGTCCTGCGAGATCGGCGAGGGAAGCGGAGGCGTTTTCTTTTTCAGGCCCAGCCAGTTTCGCACGGTTTTCTGTTTTTCCGGCGTACCGGGCAGAGCGGGAGAATCCGTCAAAAAAGCAAATCCCATCGGCGGGACTTCGACCCGTGCGGCATGGACCGGTTGCCGGGAATCCATCGCGTGCGTCTCCCAGAAATGCCGCTGAATCGCGTCCTTTTCCTCCGGGATGAGACGCTGGATGGAAAGGTTCTTCTCCGCTTCCGTCAAATCCGTTGTACGAATGGCCGGGAAACTCGCAGGATTCAGCAATAGAACCGCATTTTTACGGGTTCCATCGGAAAGAACCGACGATATTTTCTCCGCCGCTTTTCGTTCTGCCGCAAGTGTTTCCTGTTGTGCTGCGGCAAAAAACTCTTTCGTCGTAACCGGCTGGGCCTCCAGACGTTCCAAAAGTTTTTTTCCGGCTTCCAGAGGCGGGTCTTTCGGAGTCAGCCAGTTTGCGAGGCTTTCAAGACTTACCAGACTGTCGAGTTTCACGCGAGTCTGGTGGTAACACGCCCATCGGGAAATCGGATTCGGCTCTTTCGCCGCCGCCATCTGCGCCAGGTACGGCGAGACGTACTTTTCGGGGTTGAATCTTTCCTCGCAGCTCGAATACCGCGTGTTCTCCATGCAGTTGGAAAACGTGCTGAGCGTCCCAAGAAGCTGCGTCCACTTGCACGCGCGTTTCAGAAGAACGAACCAGTCGGAAACCATTCCCTCACCGGCCCAGTGCGTGAAAAGGGAACCGAACGAATTATCCGTATTGATCGAACTGACGAGCGCTTCCGGAGTGCCTGCCACAGACTCCGCTTTTGCCGCGTCAATCGGGACTTTCGCAAGCGACTCGATGATTTGCCCGTCGGTCCCTTTCCAGCCAATACGCGACTGCTCGCACGTGGGAAATTTCCCGTCATCGAGCGTGAAATGAAGAGCGCCATCAAAGCCGAGGCGTTTCAGAAGATTCGGCAAAACCGGCGTCAGGCCAAATTTCCGGCGACCGTAAAATTCAGGTTTTCGACCGAGGTATTTCTCGTAAACGGCCAGCCCGTTCAGGAGGCGGCTCAAAATCCCTTCCTGCGTGAGAAGCGGGAATTCCGTCTCGGTTTCCTCGCCGCCGGCAAGGGTCAACGTTTTGGCCTCCAACCGTTTTTTCAGCGTTTCCAACATTGCCGGGTATTTTTCGGCTATCAGACGGATCACCGCGCCATCCGCCAGAACATTCAGCGGCGTTCCCTCATCCAGTTCCGCCTGAAACGATTCCGGTATGTAATCCCGATCCAGAAGCGCAAGGTCAAACACGTAACCGTCCTGCGGCGCGTAGTACTGCCGGGACTGGATCAACTGGTCCCACGCGTTCTGCATTTCCCGGCGTGATTTGGCCGCGTCGCCCACATCCATCGCGTCGAGGGCCGACAGAATATTCTCCGAAAACGAATGTGTGTCCAGATAGCTCATAAACTGGAGCTTGTGCGACATCACTTCCGAAAGAAGGTGCATCAGCCCCAGTGCCTGAAAATCAATGGTTTGAGGCATTTCGACCGTCTCGGGCTTCGCGTTCAGATTCCCGGAAGGAAGAACGGCTTCAGCCTTTTCTTTCTCATGCGGGGTTTCTGCGGCAGCAACGGTTTCGTCTATAGCAGAAGGCTCTTCCGGTTTCGCTTCAAGCTCGGCATCGTGCTTGAGGATTTCCAGTACTTCCGCGGTCAATGCGTTTAAATCCGAGCAATTCTTTACGAAGACACAGTTTCGGTTTTCAGCGCGTTCGACCCAGCTCCAGTCCAAAATATCCTGTGTCGGCTTGGGAGTGAGCAGGATCGCGTTTTCCGGCTCGTCATACACGTAAAGGCCATAAATCGGTGTATTGATCTTGCGGGTCTGGCGCAAAATATCAGGATGATAGACGCACGTCCATGCGGAGAGCAGCTCACGGCAGTCCTCATCTGAAGCCGTGAGTGAAAGAGAATCCATTCCCTGCGATGGGAGTATGACGTAAATTTGACGCATATTTTTAAGGTTTCAATGGGTACAAAGGGAGAGTCGGGAGTTCTGTTTCTCCCGTTTTCTTTCCTCACTTCAGCTCAAAAATTTTTCAATCAGTTTGGTAATTTCAAGGCACTGCGCTTTGGTGCTTTGCCCGTCCATCGTCGGGTTAAACGCCACGGCCGTGATCGTCTCTGGCAGAGCCTTCAGGAATTCCAGAAGCGTTTTCGGCGTTTCGACCCGCGTCAATTCGTACTGGGCAGGATGATCCAACTTCGACCGGTAATCTTTCGCGAGCTGGTTGCTCGTGAACATCGCGATCACCAGGGATTTTTCCGTCTGAACAGCGGAATAACTCCCGTTCTTCTGACGAAGGAAGAAAACCGGGTAATCCCACGGTGAACGAGCGAGCGGCATGTGATTCTTGATCATTTCGTAGAGCGTCAGGCAGGTCGTTTCCAGGTGACCGTCTTTCAGGCTCGAATCGATCGCAATATGTGTCACTTCCGCCGGCTGCGAGGCAAGAACACGGCCAAGTTCGCGTTCATCGCGCAGGTAACGCACGTCCGCACTTTCAAGTCCTACCGCCTCAATAAACTGATCGGCCAGTTCTTCTTTACGAAAAACCAGAACGGCATATTCAGGCTTTTCCTCCGGGCTGTCCGGGGTTGCCATGATCGCATAACCGGAACCAACCTTAATGACGTAAACGGGATATGAGGTGATTAACATAAACGAAAACGGGAAAAGGCGAATAAACATCGAGGAATGAATGAGCGGCAAATGACGAAGACTTTTCTTGATCGGGCATTCGTCATTTTTGTGCAGGAACTCTAATCCATCCTCACGGACTTGGACTTGAATATTTCAGGAATGGTTTCTGAGGTGCGGGAGGAATGTTCTACAAAACGCCCAGGACTGGAAAACATATCGAGCAGCCGCGCGGTATCAGCCCGAAGAAGTTTTTCCTGAACGAGTGGGATCCTCACTATTTGATACGCCGTTCCAATCGCGTAAATCTTGCCTTCGTGCAGGAAAATCACTCGGTCACTGAGCTTCAAAACTTCGTCGATTCTGTGGTCCACGATCAACAACGAAACCCCCATCTCACGGACCCGCCGAAACATTTTCCCGCAAAGCTCGATCCCCGGCAAATCCACCGCAGCGTATGGTTCATCCAGAAGAATCAATTTTGGCTTGCGAATAAACGAGCGCGCGATTTCCAAACGGCGTTTTTCACCTCCGGAAAGCCGGCACACTTTTTCATCCCGGCGTTTGTAAAGGTCAAAACGATGCAGGAGCGCATCGCAAAAATCTCCTCTGTTTGTCAAAGAAGAATCGTAGGCGTTCATACTTTTGCGCAGGTCGCTGTCTTTCATGATTTCCATGATTCCGAGCAGATTCTGCCGCGTGGTCAGACTCTCGAAAACACTCGGTTTTTGTGGCAGGTAGCATATTCCATGCTGGGCACGCTTGTACAGCGGATCGTTCGTGATGACGCGCCACGAATCCGTTTCCGGCTGGTACAGGGAAATCGTTCCTGAAGTCGGTTTCGTGAGTCCCGAAATCATGTCAAACGTGGTAGATTTTCCGGCCCCGTTTCCACCCAACAAAGCTACGATTTCACCGGAATTGATCTGGGCCGTAAAACCATCTACAGAAACGATCTGTTTCCAAACGCCAAAACGTTTGACCAGATTTTCGGCTTTCAGGATTGGAATGGACATTTTGATCAGGATTTGGGAGTTAAAGACTCGGAAACGGAAAACAGGCAGCGTACCCCGGCTTATTTGATCTTCCTGAATTTCTTGAAATTCGGATAGAACGAAACCCAAGGGTGCGGCCAGTAAACGTAATACGCCTCGCCAACCAGAAGTGATTCCGGAACGTAGTATTCCATTACATACGCACTGCGGCGCGGATCGTACTCAGGATAGGACCAGCAGCGGCAATCCGCACTGTTCGTGCTGTTATCGCCGAGCATAAAGTATTTCCTCTCGCCTTCCTCATCCAGTTTAAACTCCACCGTCCTCGTATTTTTGAACGCTTCCCACTGGCTCGGGTCCGAGAAAAACTCATAATTCGGCTGCCAAACCTGAAATTCGCCATACGTGGCCGGGCGAATGAAATCGCACATCAGATCCGAGTATTCACGGTCCCGCGCAACGTAATAAATGTCGCGGTAAACACTCAAATGTGAAATATTTACCTCACAGTCTTTACAACCGATCTGAACAGGCCGCTGAAGGTCATTTTCCGTTGGAATATCTGACTCAGGACCAATTTTATAAGCAGTCGGAAGATCGAATTGCAACACTTTATCGTCGATCCAGACGTGGATCTGGTCATCCACATTCGCCATTCGGAACTGGTAAATGTTTGGGGAAATCATCGAACATTTCGCGTGAGCGGTGTAGGCTTCTTCTTTGTTTTCGTTAGTCCGGTCATATTCCAGCTGTTTCAGAATATCGGTCCCAAAGTCCGGTCGGGCAGGAATTTCAAGCGCAACATCTCCCGATTTCAGATTGATGGTGCACCAGAAAGTGCGATTTCCTCTGGAAAGACCCGCACGAAATTCGCCCGTTTTCAGCGAGCGGACGTCAATCGTACATTCCACGATCAAATCCTTGACCCAATGCCGGCCATAATAACAGTCTGGAATCGGGATCTGAGTTGAGGGAAAGGAGGTCCCATCGTTGTACCCACCACTCAAGTATGTGTTATATGCCGTCATATCAGTAATCAGGCGCGGTTTCAAATCGGGTTTTTGCCCCATTTCCACCTGACGCCATTCTTCCTGCGAAAGGACCAGATTCTGGTAAACGAGCCAGCCCGTTTGCTCCCCGGCGTTCCCGTTAAAATAGAACTGCCGCCCATCATCGTGGGCTTTCCAGGGTGTATAGTCCACCGCATCATCCACGATCTGAGCATCATTGAGCTGGTGCCAGCGAGGAACAGCCTCCACCTTTTGCAGACGCTTGCTCTGGAAGTCGTTCTGGTACACAGGGATCATCGTCGCAAGGATTTTCTCCGGTGGTTTACGGGCGATTCGGAATGGCTCAACGTTCAAAACCGGTACTGCGTCCGAAGAGTCTTTCGTCATCCTCGCCAATGCGCGGGAGTTTTCCTTGGCCTCACGTTCCTGCTGGGCCTTGGGTGGCATCACAAAAATATTACCGCCATGGATACGAATCGTTTCTCCCGGCAAACCAACGCAGCGTTTGATGAAATTCGTGTTCGCGCCGCCCGGGAAAAGGAAAACCACCACGTCCCAGCGCTTTGGTTCCGAAAAATAGTAGGGGAATTTTCCCACCAGGATCCTGTCGCCGCTGTAGTTCGGGTTGGAATGTCCCTTCATCGCCTCCGCACCAAAATCCATCAGCAGGTTACAGTTCGGGCAAAGACCGTAATCGGTCGAATGACCCGCCATAACACTAACCTGAAATTCCGCACCGCACTCCGGGCAGAAAACATCCTTGTGCTGTCCCATAAGCGTTGGAGCCATGGAACCAGTCGGAATGACGAACATTTCGGCCAGGAACGTACGGAACAAAAACGCAAGGATCAACGCGATCGCGATTGACTCGAAAAGCTCACGGACCGATGCGGCCAGATTTTCCTCGGGTGTTTTTTCATCCGTGGAAACAATGGCCTCTTTCGTGTCCGTAGAAGATGATGTGGATTTGGTGGTAAACACTGTAATCTTTCAAATTATGAATTACGAATTATGAATTATGAATTAAAGCGGAAATTACAAATTATAAAAGAAACCCGAGTTTTTCGATGAAACTCCATTCGTAATTCATAATTCATAATTCATAATTAAAATTAAAGGATTCCCGGCTCCTTGACTTCAATGCCCTTCAGCGCCATCTTGAGCGCTTCGAGGTTCGGAGCCACTTCAAACGCGACTTCGCGCGTGATCATATTTTTCTCGACCAAAGTTTTAAGCGAGAGCGTAAAATCCTGCATTCCTTCCTGATAACCGATTCGAATGGCGTCGGCGAGTTTCTCGTCCTGCTCCTCCAGAATCAGTTTCTGAATCGTCGGATTGAAGAACATCACCTCGCAGGTCGGCACACGGGAAACACCCGGCATAATGGATTTCAGGAGTTTCTGCGCCACGATCCCCTTCAGGTTAAACGCCAACGCACTGCGCAGCGCCTTGTGCATATCCTGCGGGAAAAGGTCCAGAATACGGTTAATGGTCGTCGGAGCCGTCGAGGCGTGGATCGTCCCGAAAACCAGGTGCCCGGTTTCCGATGCGTGAATGGCCGTCTCAAACGTTTCCTGGTCTCGCATTTCACCGACCAGAATAATATCCGGGTCTTCACGCACGGCGTGTTTCATACCGATCATGAAATCCTTCACGTCCATACCGATTTCACGCTGGTTGATGAGGCATTTATCCTCGGTAAATGTGAACTCGATCGGGTCTTCCAGCGTCAGGATGTGCTTCTTGTATCGCGCGTTGATCCAGTTCAGCATGGAACCAATCGTCGTGGACTTTCCGGAACCGGTGATTCCAGCCAGAAGGATCATCCCCTGCGAATACTGACAGAGTTTTTCAAGCGACGACGGAAGGAAAAGTTTCTCGAATTCCGGAATCGTATTATTCACACGACGCGCAACCAGCCCCATGTGGCCGAGCTGCTGGAGAATGTTCACACGGAAACGCCACGAAACACCATCCACCTCAACAACGTGCGCAAAGTCAGCGCCCCCTTCTTCGTTGAAAATTCGACGGTTGCGGTCGTCCATGATGTCGAACAGCATATCTACCATTTCCTCATCCGGAATGGGCGGATGATTCAGGGCCTTGAGGTCACCGCCCTGACGGATATACGGCGGCCGGTTGGCCTTCAGGTGAAGGTCGCTCCCCTTGAGCCGGACGAGGGCCGTGAAAAATTTATCGATTTTGTGGACTTTCTTTCTGTGGCGCTGCTTGTATTCTTCCGCAGCGATTTGCGCCGCTGTGCGTGTTTCTTCTGCCATGATTTTCCCCTGATTAATTATATGTGAAAAACCGGTTTAGGTTGCAAGAAATGCTCCGAAAAACCTTCCTCCTTTTATTATACCTCAGAATCGGATTTCTGTAAAGAGGGGCAAGAGATTTTTTGTGGGCTTTTTCAGAGGAATGGAACCACTGATTAAGTCAGGGAACAAAAGTTTGGATACTTAATCAGCGGTTCCAGAAAACCAGCTTTTTATTTCTCTGCGTTTTCTTTTGCGGCCTTGACCTGAGCAATGGCCTTCAGAATATGTTCCTGGGATTGTTCCGTCGTCATGTGCCACGGCGTCTGCAGGAAGCCTTTCAAGTGTTCTTTGGAGAGGTTCTTCAGGCCGAACTCGACCGTGCCGCCGAAGTTCACATCATTGGACCAGTTCGAGCCGGTCGGGACCTGATCGAAGCCCGCTTTATCCAGGTCAATGTACGTCTGGACCCGTTTCGCGGTGAATTCATTGACGGCTTTGAGCTTTTCAATGTCGAATTCCGGGCCGTAGTACCAGTTGCTCTGAAGGACGCATTTCGGCATCCGTTTCAGGAATTCTTCATCGTGCTTCCAGTAATAATCGGACCAGATCCACGGGCGAACGTTGAGTTTGTTCACCGTATCGACGAAGAAGAGGAAGTCGTGCCACCACAGCTCACCCTGACGGATCACCACGTACTCGTAGGTTCTCTGATGGTCAGCGGTCTCTTCGTCGTAACCGAGATGGAAGAAGCGCGGCGAGTCGAAAATCTCGCACACTTCCTTGATCAGGTCGGTACAGACTTCGTAGTATTTCTGAGTCGAAAGCATACGGGAGTAGTCGCCGAGCCAGATGTCGTGGCAGGCCGAGAAATTGAGCTTCGGAATCGGCTCGATCCCCATGCCGCGCAGACGTTTCAGCTCTTTCTGGAGTTTCTCAATGCTCCACGAGCCGGGAATCGCCAGCTCCGGGTGGCTCTGGTACTGGATCCCTTCGCCAAGATCGATCAGGAGGAGGTTCAGCCCGGCGGCCTGCATCGCGTTCGTGCATTTTTCCCAAACCGCGTCATTGCAGATGAGTTTGTCAGATTTGGGCGTGTAGGCGGTCGGCGCATCGCCCCACATGTTGGAGCCGAGGTTCATCATGTTGCCCCAGATGAATTGGCCCTGCTTTTCGGGCTCTGCTGCAGCGGAAACGAGGTTGGTAAAAGCACCGGAAGCCAAAAACGCGGCCGCGGTGGACTTCAGAAAGGTTCTGCGGGTAGGCATAAATTACTCCTTGGGTTGGGAAAAAGGAACATTGGCCGCTTTCAATTCGCGGCTAAAAATCTTGTGATGAAAAAAGGGGTGGCAGGTTGAAGGAAATGTCCCGAAAAACCTTCCTTCTTTTACCTTTTATTATACCTCTGAATTGTGGTTCTGTAAAGAGGGCAGGAATTTTTTTATGGGAGTTCCTTGAAGTTTCTGAAAAATCTTATAAAATGAAAAAAGAATAGTTTTTGACAGGAGGTTTTTGTGGAACAGATTTGCTCACGTCGTCTGCCTTTTCTGACACTTGATTATATTCAAAACGAATCGGAAAATAAGTTTTTTGATCGGAAATCCTCAAAAGTTCAACCAGTGGCTCTTGCGCCAGTCATATCGGCATTTGCCAATGCTGAAGGTGGGTGCATCGTGATTGGTGTCAGCGACAAAAAAAAGACTCTTGAAGGAATTCAGAATCTAAACGATGAACAAATTAATCATCTCCTGAATGCCCCAAAAGATTTCTGTCATCCCATGCCTAAACATGAATTTGAATGGCTTGACATTATAAACGAACAAGGTAAACCAGACCAGTTACTTTTACTTCACATTGAAGCCAATCCGGAACAAATCGTCCGCACCAATAACGAATCTACCTTTTTACGTATTGGCGACCAATCACGTGAAATGAAAGGTGAAGACCTCAGGAATCTGGAATACAGTAAAAACGCACGCCACTATGAGGACGAGCTGAATAGAGATGCAGCGATTTCTGATTTGGACGAAGACCTTTTGAAAGAATATCAACGCAGAATCGGTGCAGAAAACCAGTCTTTTGCGCAAACTCTTAAAGCCAGAGGATTTCTTAAAGAACGAAATGGGCAAGAATGGCTTACCAATGCGGCGGTTTTACTTTTTGCGAAAAATGTCGGCCAGTTTTATCCGAATTGCCGTGTTCGCTTTGTTCGTTATGAAGGAAATGAAGCGACAACCGGCACACGAATTAATATTGTTCGGGATATTAATTTTGAATTTCCTCTCTTGAGAATCATTCAAAAAACAAAAGACTTTGTAAGTACCCAGTTCAGGGAATTTACATCGTTAAATATTTCAACAGGCCTTTTTGAAGTAGTCCCGGAATACCCTGAATTCGCCTGGCTTGAGGGAATTGTCAATGCTGTTGCCCATCGGGAATATTCAATGGAAGGAGCCTTCATTCTGGTCGCAATGTTTGATGACCATCTGGAAATTACCAGTCCTGGACGCTTGCCCAACATTGTAACGGTTGAAAATATTCAGTATACTCGTTTCTCACGAAATCCTCGCATTGCTCGCGTTCTTACCGAATTTGGTTGGGTCAGAGAGCTAAATGAAGGGGTTCCCAGAATTTATCAGGAAATGAAAAACTCTTTTCTTGATCAACCCATCTATACTGAACCAAATGATTCTCAAGTGAAATTGGTATTTAAAAACAATATTCACATTAGGCGGCAAAGAAGGGCTTCCGTGGTTACAGGCCGGTTTCCTGAAATCTGGAACAAACTGGATGATTTAGAAAAGAAAATTCTGATCTTTTGCTCAAATCACAGCAACGCAACGCGCACACAGCTCGTTGAATATACTGGGTATGAATCCAAGACCGTTTTAAGACGAATTAATCATTTAATCCAATGGAATTTATTAGTCCGAAATGGTTGCCAAAACGATCCCAAACAAAGTTATAGCATTAATTACCCTGAAAGAGAAGAACATTAATTTTTGTGTCCAAGTTCTGACCGATTTTGTCCAAGTTCAAAATAAACTCTTCAAACCAGGCAATTCAGTTTCGCATTTTTTCAATTAAATACACTGAAAGATACTTGCATTTTGACAAATTTTACGTTCTTCAATTTGTCCCAGTTAAACCGGCATTTGTCCAAGTTCCTTATTAAAAACCTTTCACCTTACGCTTGATCCCATTCGCTCAAGGCTAAATCCTCATCGGGATCCCCGCGGCGGCCATGAAGCGTTTCACTTCTTCGATCGTGTACTCGCCGTAGTGGAAAATGCTGGCGGCAAGAACCGCGTCGGCGTGGCCGATTTTCACCGCGTCCACCAGATGCTGGGGGGTTCCCGCACCGCCGGAAGCCACGACCGGAATGTTCACCGCATCCGCCACGGCCCGGGTGATTTCCAGGTCGTACCCGTCCTTCGTGCCGTCCGCGTCCATGCTCGTCAGGACGATCTCACCCGCGCCGAGTTCTTCCACCCGTTTCGCCCACTCGACCGCCTGAAGGCCCGTCGGCACGCGGCCGCCATTAATGAAAACCTCCCAAAATTCGCTTCCGTCCGGGCGTTTTACCCGTTTGGGGTCGATGTTCACCGTGATGCACTGCGAGCCGAACCTCCGCGCCGCCTCGTGGATCAGGTCCGGGTTTTTCACGGCCGTCGAGTTGATCGAGACTTTATCGCTCCCGGCGTTCAGAAGCGCGCGAATGTCCTCAATGGTCCGGATCCCCCCGCCGACCGTGACGGGCATGAAGCACTCCTGCGTGGTACGGCGCACGACGTCGATCATGATCCCGCGTTCTTCGTAGCTGGCCGTAATGTCGAGAAAAACCAGCTCGTCGGCTCCGGCGGCTTCGTACCGTTTCGCGACTTCGACCGGGTCGCCGGCGTCGCGGAGGTTCAAAAAGTGGGTCCCTTTGACGACCCGGCCGCAATGAACGTCCAGGCACGGAATGATTCGTTTTGCAAGCATAAAATTTTAATGTTTAAATATTTTAATCAATTTGAAGAGTTTCAAACTCCCGCACCGCGTCTTCCAGCCGGGAGTACTCGAACTTCCAGCAGTCGCAGTGGTGGATGATGTTCGCGACCGTCTCGAAACCTCGCTGGCCCAGCATCGAGTACCCGCGCCCGTGGCCGCCGAACTTGATGAACGCTTCCGCTTTCTCCCACGGCGTCCATTTCGGCTCGCTTCCCGGAACGTATTTCGGGAAAACGATCCAGCGCGGCGCGGGGCGTTCGAGCATCCGGTCCACTGCGTCTTTCAGGGGCTTGACGTGCGTCACGCGCCCTTTTGTCGTTTCCGGATAAATCAGCGAGTACGTCAGATCCGGCCGAAACGCCTGCAGCGCGTCGATCGACGAGTTTTTCAGGCAAATGGGCCTCGGGATCGGGACCATCCGCGCGATGGGCGGCTCCCCGGGTTGAATTTCCACCTGATCGTCCGGGTCGATGAGCGTCAGTTCGTCGGAGAGGAGCCTCCAGCCCGAAAACGCCAGAGCGGCCGCCAGCGTGCTTTTCCCGTCCCCGGAATCCGCGGCAAGGATCAGCCCCCGGCCGTTTCGTTCGAGCATGGCCGCGTGAAAGACGATCCAGTGATAGACGTTCAGCCAGACGCACCAGTTCATCCCCCACTCCAGAATGGCGCCGGCCTGATTCTGGTTAAAGACCCCGAACGGCTCCGAATTATCAAGGAAAAGCCGGGCTTGGGGCTTCAAAAGACGCTTGAGCGGCCCCCCTTCCGGCACGACGCGAACATGAAAATCGATCCAGTCCTCTGCCGTCAGCCGCGGGTAGTCCGTGTACATACGCTCCACCGACTCCACCACGCAGGGGATTTTCGACTCGATCTGATACGCGAATGGACCAACCTGAAAACGAAACACCGAAATTAATTATGAATTATGAATTATGAATTATGAATTAGAATCTTATTATACACGAAAGAGCAGTAAAATAAAGGGGGAGTCCGGGATTAATTTGAGGTTTGTTTCCCGGCCGCCTTGTGCCCCCTCCTAATTCATAATTCAAAATTCATAATTCATAATTTGGCCCTACTCCCGGTCCAGGTCTTCGCTCTGGGGGAGGTCGCTGATGGATTCCAGCTCGAAAAGTTTGAGAAAGCGGTCCGTCGTGTAATAGACCGTCACGAATTTGGTCCCCTGCCGCATTTTCTGAGTCCGCAGAAGCTGGCGTTTTACGAGGTTTGCGAGAATATTGGCACTGGACGCTCCACGAGTCTGGTTGATCTCATCGAGCGAGACCGGCTGCTCGTACGCCACGATCGCCAGGACGTCGATCGCCCCTTGCGAAAGTTTCGCCTGACGGATCTTCCCGTAGAAATTTTCACGCAGCGGCGCGAACGACTCGCGCAGGCGCATGAAGTAGCCGCCCTCCTCCTCGAACCAGACGATTTCCCACGGCGCGCCGGCTTTTTCGTACTTCTCGTTGAGTTCTTCGACCAGACCAGAGATTTCGTCCACCGAAACGCCGCGCATCAGATTGGAGAGAATTTCCGGCGCGATCGGAGTGTTGGAGGGATTCCCCACAAAAAGCATCGCCTCCAGGATCGATTCGGGACTCACCGGAACGATCTGGTCGTCGTCGATCTCGTCGGTAAACGACCGAAATCCGGACTCCTGCGGGTCGTCTTCGTCGTACATCGCCAGGTCCGGCTCGTTTTCTTCCTGAAATTCGTCCAGATCACCGACCGGGAAATCGTCCCCAAGAAATTCCTCCGGAATCTCCACAGAATCTTCTGCCGCCGGATTTTTCGGTTCCTGGCGGGATTGGGACTCCTGAGCGGAATTTCCTCTCATGGCCCTCACAATGGCCTGAGTCAGTTCTTCAAAGGAAAGTTCGTCGGACATAAAATGGAAATTAACCTGGCGCGTAAATCCGGCCTTCGGCCCCCATTACCGCCTTTCATTATTCGTTGTTCGTTCTTCATTATTCGTTTTGATTCTACCACAAACCCCTCAAAATTTCAACCCCATCTCCTCTTTTTCCCTCAAAATTTCGTCCCCCCCACTGGGAAAGGTTTCATTTTCGGGTATAATTGGCGTGAATATACGAATTTATTTTTTCTCATCATCAGGAACCGACTCATGCCAAACCAGCCGAACGCACTCCGAATCGCCGTTGTGGGGGGGGGAATTTCCGGTCTTTCCGCCGCGTTTTATCTGCGGGAAAACTGCCCGGTCGCGCAGATCTCCCTCTTCGAAAAACGGGATCGACTCGGCGGTGTACTGCACACCGAATTCATCGACGGTTTTGAGATCGAGCAGAGCGTCGATAATTTCATCACAACGATCCCCTATGGTCTTGATTTGTGTCGTCGGCTGGGGCTTGAACCCGACGTCGTGACCACCACGCCGCGCCATAGGCAAACGTTCATCCTCTGGCGCGGCCGGCTCTGCAAACTCCCCGACGGTTTCATGATGATGGCCCCGACAAAATGGTGGCCGATGGCCGTCACGCCTCTGCTCTCGCCTCTCGGTAAACTGCGCGCCGCTCTGGAGTACATCATTCCCGGCCGCAAGGACGACGAAGATGAATCGATGGAACATTTTGCCGTCCGCCGGCTTGGAACTCAGGTCTTTGAGCGGCTGATCGAGCCTCTGGTCAGCGGCGTCTATGCGGCCGATATGAAAAAGCTTTCCCTCATGGCCACCCTGCCCCGTTTCCGCGAAATGGAGAAAAAATACGGCTCTCTTATCCGTGCCATGCGCGCCAATCAGGCCGAAGCCCGCAAAAAAGCCCGAGCAGAAAAAAGGACCGTTCAGGAAACGGTACAAAGCGGCCCGCGCTACAATCTCTTCGTGACCGTCAAAGGAGGCTTGAGCCGCATCGTGGACGGTATCCAGGACCGTCTCGACCCGCAGGGGATCCACCTCAACGCACAAGTCACCTGCCTTGAGCTGCTTCCCAGTGGTAAATGGAACATCACGTGGCGGAAAAACGACGCGCCGGAAGATAAGGCACAAACGACTGAATTTGACGCGGTGATCCTCGCGACGGAATCCCACGCCATGAGCAAAATCGTTCATACGGCCAATTTTGCCCGAATGGCAGAACTTTTGGGTGGCATCGAGCACACCGGGACGGTCGTCGTGACGGCAGCGTTTCGGCGCGAAGACGTTGGTCACCCTCTCGACGGGATGGGCGTAGTGGTTCCTGCAGCCGAACACAATCCGATTTTAGCCCTTAGTTTCAGCAACGAGAAGTACCCGCACCGGGCGCCGGAAGGGACGGTCCTTTTGCGCATTTTCAGCGGCGGCGCACGAAATCCCGAAATGGTGACGCTTCCGGAAAAAGAAGTCGAAAAGGTTTTGCTGGAAAAGGCGGCCGAGTGCCTGAAAATCACGGGCCCCCCCCTGATGGTCTCAACCTCGCGCTGGGCCGATGCGATGCCGCAGCTGCATCTCGGCCATCTGGAACGGATCGCTGAGCTGAAAAAAGAGCTTGAGGCTTTTCCTACACTTGCCGTGGCGGGGAATTTCCTGACTGCCGTGGGTTTACCGCACTGCATTCACTCAGGTGAGGAAGCGGCCAGAAAGATTTTAGAAAATACCCGCCCACTCTCAGATTAAAACGTCCCGGAAAAAGTTAAACACAAAAAAACTCCCAATCTTCAAAAAAGAGAGGGAGTTTTTTAATGGCGGGGACAGGATTCGAACCTGCGACCTCGAGGTTATGAGCCTCGCAAGCTACCAGCTGCTCTACCCCGCGAACTATAAATCATTTCTCAATGATAAAATAAGTATAGCACAAATCTCAATAAATGCAAGGGGGTACATGACGTTTTTTTCACAATTTTTAAATTTCAGGGTTTTCTGTCAAAATTGCTCTGGTCAAAAAAAACGTTTTTTGGTACTCTATACTGATTTATTCCATTAATTTTTATGGGGCCATCATCCCCCTCCTGCGATGCGTATTTTCCCCCGTTTCCATCACTGGAACCTTGTGGTTCTGGGTCTGCTTTTCGTTACCATGACCGGGTGCAGGGTCTGGAATCGAACCCATGTGACTTCCGCGGGAACACTTGCCAGCCGGCAATACGTTCAGCAAGCAGCCAGATCGCTCGAACAGAATAATGAGGAAGACGCAGAGGTCCAGCTAAGTGAGGCGCTTGATTCCAATCCCGCAAATACCGAAGCGCGCGTCATGATGGCCGAGATTCTTTGGAAGAAAGGAAAGCAAAAAGAAGCCACGGCTGAAATGGAACGTGTCGCGGCAAGTGTCGAAGCCGCTCCGGAACATGTAACCCGGCTGGCTCAAATGTATTTTGACCAGGGGAATTTTCAGGACGCGCAAAAATGGGTCTCCACCTCGTTTCGGTTTAACGACTCTCTTTCCGCCACATGGGTCCTGCAGGGAGAAATTTATGAAAAACAAGCCAGAAACGAAGACGCACTGGCATCGTATCATCAAGCGGCTTTTTACGCACCGGAAGATTCTAAAATTCAATTAAAAATCGCGAGTATCTACTTGAGGATCGGGAAACCACAGCGAGCCCTGGAAACGGCACAAAACGCACGTCTCAAAGGTTTAGCAGAAGACGCTTCTGCGGAGATGCTTTTGTGTGAGAGCAAAGCGCTGGCAGAACTGAATCGTTCAACAGACGCCCGACGCCTTTTGATGATCGCTTATCAAAAAGATCCGGAAAACACCGAAATCCAAACCGCGTTAGCCCAGCTTCAACCAATTCAGTCCCCCACGTTGGTCGATCCTGAAACCAGATACGGTTCCGAAATCAAAATTTTGCCAAAACCTGAAAAAACAGACCACTAGACAAAAAAGAAGCGTGACTCTTCGCCACGCTCCCAAAATTCGCTCATTCAAGTGGGGCGGGATTGTCTATTTCTGGTTTAGGCGCTTCCGGCTCCACAGCTTCTTCTTCAGCCGGGGCAGGTTCTTCAGCCGGAGCGGGTTCTTCAGCCGGAGCAGGTTCTTCTGCCGGAGCAGGTTCTTCGGTCGAAGCAGGTTCTTCGGTCGGAGCAGGTTCTTCTGCCGGAGCGGGTTCTTCTGCCGGGGCGGGTTCTTCTGCCGGAGCAGGTTCTTCAGCCGGAGCGGGTTCTTCTGCCGGTGCAGGTTCTTCAGTCGGGGCGGGTTCCTCAGCCGGAGCGGGTTCCTCAGCCGGAGCGGGTTCTTCTGCCGGTACAGGTTCTTCAGCCGGTACAGGTTCTTCAGCCGGTGCAGGTTCTTCTGCCGGAGCGGGTTCTTCAGTC